>Ga0134128_10000810_pt1 | contig 42441 bp, 43 predicted proteins | sample KB31754_FD_96462 | JGI IMG/M metagenome (GOLD analysis project Ga0134128, IMG submission 96462) | Terrestrial soil microbial communities with excess Nitrogen fertilizer from Kellogg Biological Station, Michigan, USA - KB3-175-4 | ecosystem: Environmental > Terrestrial > Soil > Unclassified ...
CGGCGATGGCCGCGGATTTCAGCCTCGTCGCGCACGCCGCCCAGCGACAAGCGCACGAATTTGCGTCCGGTCGCGCGGGCGATGGACATTCCCAGCGAGGTCTTGCCCACGCCGGGAGGCCCGACAAAACAGAGGATCGAGCCCTTGGGGTTCTTGACCAACTGCCGCACCGCCAGGAACTCGAGGATGCGCTCCTTGATTTTCTCGAGGCCGTAGTGATCTTCGTTCAGCGTCTTTTCGGCGCGGGCGATGTTGCGAATTTCCGAGGAGCGCTGCTTCCACGGCACCGCGATCATCCAGTCGATGTAGTTGCGCGACACCGTCGATTCGGCCGACATGGGCGGCATGAGTTCGAGCCGTTTCAACTCCTGCAGCGCCTTCTCGCGGGTGGCCTTGGGCATGCCGGCGGCTTCGATCTTCTTTTTCAGCTCGTCGAACTCGCTCTTTTCGCCGCGTCCGAGCTCCTTCTGGATGGCCTTTATTTTTTCCCCGAGGTAATACTCGCGCTGCGCCTTCTCCATCTGGCGCTTGACCCGGCCCTGAATGGCGCGGTCCACGTTCAGCTTTTCGATCTCGAGTTCGAGCACGTCGGCGAGGCGGACCAGCCGCTCGGCGGGCGAGAAGATTTCCAAAAGCGGCTGCTTATCGCTCACCGGAAGCGTGAGATGGGCGGCCATGGTGTCGGCCAACTGCGCGGCGTCGTCGGAGCGGACGGCGCTCAGCATGGCCTCGTAATTGAGCGACTGGTTCTGCTTAACAAACTGCTCGAACAGCCCCGTCACCTTCTGCATGAGGGCTTCAATCTGCGGATTGATCACCTCGGGACGGGGGGCGGCGGTTTGAACCTCGGCCCGAAAAAAACCCTCCTCCACCGCCACCGATATGGTGCGGGCGCGCTCCAGGCCCTCCACCAACACCCGCACATTGCCGTCGGGCAGCCGAACGCTCTGCACCACGTTGGCAATGGTGCCGACGTTGTGGATCTGCTCCGGGCTGGGCTCGTCGACTTCGGCGTCGAACTGGGTGGCGAGGAAAATCTGTTTATCCTCCACCAGCGCCGCTTCCAGGGCGCGCACCGAACTGGCGCGGCCGACAACGAAGGGGGTCATCTGGTGGGGGAACACCACCATGTTGCGGATCGGCATCATGGGCAGCCGCCGCGCCGCGGGTTGAGGTTTTTCGCGTGCCATTAAATTAGCCGGCCTTTTCCAGGGTAGGCAGCGCCACTTCGCGCTTTTCGACCATCTCGCGCGTGACAACGAACTCCCGCACCCGGCGCTGGGTGGGCAGGTGGTACATCAGGTCAAGCATCAGCTCTTCCAGGATCATGCGCAGGCCGCGGGCGCCGACCTTGCGGGCCAGGGCTTCGCTGGCGATCTGTTCGAGCGCCGCGTCGTCGAAGCGCAGCTTGACGTTCTCAAATTCGAAGAGCTTCTGATACTGGCGCACCAGGGCGTTGCGCGGCTTGGTGAGAATCGAGATCAGGGCGCCGCGATCAAGATCGTCGAGCACCCCCATGACGGGCAGGCGTCCGACAAACTCGGGAATCAAGCCGAACTTGATCAGGTCGGCGGGCTGCAACTGGGCGAGCAACTCGGTGTCGCGCAGGCGGGCGGCGCCGGGCGTCGGCGCGGCGGCATCGACTTCGGTTCGGAAACCCATCGAGCGCTTGCCAACGCGGCGGGAGATTATCTTTTCGAGGCCGACAAAGGCGCCGCCACAGATGAACAAAATGTTCGAGGTGTCGACCGGCGTGAATTCCTGGTGGGGGTGCTTGCGTCCGCCCTGCGGCGGAACGTGGGCGACGGTGCCCTCCAGAATCTTGAGCAGCGCCTGCTGCACGCCTTCGCCGGAAACGTCGCGGGTGATGGAGGGGTTCTCATCGCGGCGCGAAATTTTGTCGATCTCGTCGATATAGATGATGCCGTGCTGGGCGCGCGTCACGTCGCCCTCGGCCGCCTGCAGCAGCTTGAGGATGATGTTCTCGACGTCTTCGCCAACGTAGCCGGCCTCGGTCAGCGTGGTGGCATCGGCGATAGCGAACGGCACATCCAGCACCTTGGCCAGAGTTTGCGCCAACAGCGTCTTGCCGGTGCCCGTGGGGCCGACCAGAAGAATGTTCGCCTTCTGCAGTTCGACTTCGCTGCTGGTGCGGTTGCGGTTCATGTGCAGCCGCTTGTAATGGTTGTAAACGGCGACGGCAAGGCGCTTCTTGGTGGCGTCCTGGCCGATGACGTACTCGTCCAGGAAAGCCTTGACCTCGTGCGGCTTGGGCAGGGTTTGGGTGGTACGGGCCTGGGGATCGGCCCGGTCATCCTCAAGAATCGAGTTGCAGACCGCCACGCACTCGTCGCAAATATAGGCGCGGGGATACTCGCTGGGGCTGGATATGAGCTTGGCAACTGCGTCCTGGCTCTTGTGGCAGAAAGAGCAGCGTAGGGATTCCTGGGTTCCGGTTTTTGGCTTCACGATGGGGGCACCTTTTTTGAAGCGGTCGGCGTTGCTATTTGTGCTTGTAGATGATGTCGTCCACGATGCCGTACTCTTGCGACTGCTGCGCGTTCATTATGTAATCACGTTCCACGTCCCGTTCAATCCGTTTCTTGTCCTGACCGGTGTGCTTGACCAAAATCTCATTCGTGACTTCGCGCAAACGCAAAATCTCCTGGGCGTGAATGGCGATCTCGGTCGCCTGCCCACTGAGCCCGCCCATCGAGGGCTGGTGGATCAGGATGCGCGCGTACGGCAGGCAGAAGCGCTTGCCCTTGGCCCCGGCCGCCAGCAGAAGCGAGGCCATGCTGGCCGCCTGACCGATGCAAATGGTGGTCACATCCGGACGGATGAACTGCATGGTGTCATATATGGCCATTCCGGCGGTGACCGATCCTCCGGGGCTATTAATATAGAGCGAAATGTCCTTCTCCGGATCCTCGGCTTCCAGAAACAGAAGCTGGGCCGTAATCAGGTTCGCCACGTTGTCGTCAATCGGCGTACCCAGGAAAATGATGTTGTCGCGGAGCAGGCGCGAATAAATGTCATACGCGCGCTCGCCGCGCGGCGTTTGCTCAACCACCATGGGTACCAAACTCATTGTTGTTTCAAGCTCCTGAGGTGGCGTTCTTGATAAGGAAGTCCAGCACTTTGTCCTGTCGAATCTTGTTCTTGATGCGATCCAGCACGCCGTTTTCAATTAAACGCGCGCGCAGGGCCTCGACCGGCTGCTTTAATTCAATGGCGGCACGCTCCACTTCGGCGTCAACCGCTTCAGGTTCAGCTTCGATGTTCTCGGCGGTGGCGATCTTTTCCAGCAGCAGCGAAGCGCGAACTTCGCGGCGGGCGCCTTCCTCATGTTTGGCGCGCAGCTTCGACCAATCCACCTTCAATTTCCGGGGGTCGATGCCCTGGTCGGCGAGCTCGCGAATGTTGCGCTCCAGCTTCGCCTCGACCTGTTTCTCGACCAGCGAATCGGGGACCGGGAAGTCGGACTGCCGTAACAACTGATCGATGATCGATTCTTCAGCCTTGTGGCGGGCGTCGTGCTCGCGCTCGTGGCGGATGTTGTCGCTGATACGCTGGCGCAACTCCTCGACCGTCTCGGCGCCGGTTGCCTCTTTGACAAACGCGTCGGTAAGTTCAGGCACGACCTTCTGTTGGATGCTATTCAGCTTGAGATGGTACTTCTGGGTCGTGTTGGCCATGCGGCTATTGGGATAGTCGGCCGGATAGCTAACCTCCAAGTCGCGCTCCTCGCCGATGCTCATACCGCGCAGGGCGGCGGTGAATTCCGGCATTGTCTCCTTGCCGGCCACCTCGATGGCTAGCGAATGGGCTTCACTCCCCTCGCCGGTTGCCGACACATCCGCAATGAGCCCATCGGCGGCAACGGTTGCGTCGCTGGGCTGGTGAGTACTCTTGCGCTGGCGCAGAGCCTCAATCGCGTCGTCGATTTCGTGGACCGCCACCGAGGCGGGCTCCAATTCAGCTCGAATACCGCGGTAGTCGCCCAGCTCAAAGCTCGGCATGACTTCAAAGGACGCAGAAAATTTGATCGGCTCGCCGGGAACATAATCGAGCTTTTCGAGAACCGGTGTGGAAACGGGATCCAAACTAGCGCGCTCGAACGCGGCGCGAAGATGCGCGGGCACCAGCGTCTCGATGGTTTCTTCCTTGATCTTGGTACCAAAATGCTGGCGGACCAAGCTGAGCGGCGCCTTGCCAGGCCGAAAGCCCGGGATTTTGGCTTTCTTTTGAAATCCCTGGGCAATGCGCGTGTATTCGCGCTCCACTTCCCCAGCCGGGATCTCAACCTCCAGATTCCGCTTGCATGCGCTGGTCTCGGTCATCAAACCCGATTATAGCAGCCCCCCATAAGTAGGGAGCGGAGAATAGCCTTAGACTAGGGCGATGCAAGCACTGCGCATACACGAACACGGTGGACCGGAGGTTCTTAGACTGGATGCCGTACCCGACCCGGTGCCTGCAGCAGGCGCATGCCTGGTTCGAATTCGCGCCTGCGCACTGAACCATTTGGACCTGTTTGTCCGCCAGGGCATACCCGGAGTTGCGATCGGACTTCCGCGGATATTGGGCAGTGACATTGCCGGGGAGCGGGCCGATAGCGGCCGCCGCGTCATCGTTGCGCCGGGCTGGGGATGTGGACGCTGCCACGCCTGCCTCGATGGCAGGGATAATGAATGCAAGAAGTACGAGGTACTCGGCTACCAGCGCGATGGCGGCTATTGCGAACAAATTTTGGTCGAAGAGCGCAACATTCTTGCCGCTCCAGAAGGACTCGGGTTTGTCGAGGCCGCGTCCATGCCGCTCGTATTCCTGACGGCGTGGAATATGCTGGTTCGAAAGGCGGAAATTCGACCAGGGCAGAAGATCTTGGTGTGGGCGGCATCGAGCGGCGTGGGAATCGCGGCGGTGCAGATCGCCAAGCTGTTTGGATGCCAAGTGGTGGCGACGGCGGGGAGCGCGGAGAAGATGGCGCTGGCGCGCGCTTTGGGGGCTGACGAGGTGTTCGACCACTATGGAACCGCACCGCTGCCGCGGAACTTTGATGTGGTGGTTGAACACACTGGACAAGCCACTTGGGACCGCAGCCTGCGGGCACTGGCGCCGGGCGGGGCGCTGGTCACTTGCGGTGCGACGACTGGGCACGAGGCGACAATTGATCTACGTTTTCTTTTCAGCCGGCAGTTGCGCATCATGGGCAGCTATATGGGCCGGCGCGGCGACCTTGATGTAGTCGTCCAGCTAATTGACGCCGGCAAACTGCGACCCATCGTAGACCGCGTGTTTCCTTTGGCCGATGGAGCCTCGGCGCATGCTTATCTCGAAGCCAAGCGGCAGTTCGGCAAAGTGGTGCTGCAGGTCGCGTGAGGAGGCTCACCTCGCAGCAGAAACCGCTGCTTTTGGGGCATCGCGGTCATCGTCTGATCGAGTTCGACGAATTGGAAAACAGCATGCCGGCATTTGACCGCGCGCTGGGGTCGGGCTGCGATGGACTGGAGTTGGATTTGCGGGTCGGCCCCAAGGGCCAAGTGGTAATTTGCCACGATAGCTGCGACCGGTATGAGACGAAGAAGCTGGCCCGCTTGGGGCCGGTATTGAGACGCTACCGCAAACGTGCATTTCTGGATCTCGAGATCAAGGAGATGGGCGTTGTGGAAGAACTGGTGCGTCTGTTGCAACTGCATCCGCCGGAGCGTGGATTTGTAGTAAGCAGCTTTGATCCTGCCATTTTGCGGCGAGTGCGAACGTTGGCGCCGAGCACGCCGTTGTGCCTGAACTTGCGGCGTCCCCGGACGCTGCGCCAGTTGGCGGGGGCGGACGTCGAGTGGATCGCTCCGCAGCAAGCATCCTGCACGGCCTGGTATGTGCGCCGGCTGCGGCGGGCGGGTTGGCGGGTTTTGGTATGGACGGTGAACCACCCGGTCAAAATGCGACGATTGGCGCGGGCTGGCGCAGACGCGCTGGTGTCGGACAATCCCGAGTTGCTGGTGAAAACCTTGGCCGGTCTTTGCGCATCTGGAGACACTGATGACCACCGCCACCGAGCGCATTCAACAGCAAGTGGGCGAGTTAGGCGAATGGTTTCACAACTTCGACCTCGCCGGCGTTAAGACCGCGCCGAACCATCAGCTCGGCGATTATCCGCAATCGAAGTGGCGTCACATCAGTCCCGCGTTGCCCGAACGGATGGAGGGGCTGAGCATTCTGGATATTGGCTGCAATGCTGCCTTCCATGCGTTGGAGTGCAAGCGCCGCGGTGCGAGCTACGTGCTCGGCATCGACGCCGACGCCCGCTACCTGGCACAGGCGCGGCTGGCGGCTGAGGTATTGAATCTGGAAATCGACCTGCGTCTGATGTCGGTGTACGCACTGGGAGACCTCGACCAGCAGTTTGATTATGTGCTCTTTATGGGGGTGTTCTATCACCTACGTTATCCGCTCTATGCGTTGGACTTGGCGGTCAAGAAGGTGCGCCAGCGCCTAATTTTCCAGACCATGCTGCGCGGCGAGGCGGCTGCGGACGCCGAAGTGAAGCCGGACTATTCGTTTTGGGACCAAACGCCGTTCGAGCAGGCGGGGTTTCCGCTGATGTACTTCTTCGAGCGCAGTTTTGCCGGGGACGCGACTAACTGGTGGATTCCCAACCGCGCCGCGGCGGAAGCGATGTTGCGTACGGCCGGACTGGAGATCGTCGCCCATCCCGAAGCCGAGACCTGGATCTGCGCTCCCCGTCCCGCGCCTGAAGGTTTCGTGCACGACCGGGAACTGGCGGCATCGCTGTGAAATACGCGCTGATCAATCCGGCTTGGGATTTCACCGGCTCGACCTATTTCGGCTGCCAGGAAACCCACTTGCCGTTGGAGTTGTTTTACGCGCAGCAGCAATTGCGAGAACGCGGCCACGAAGCCTGTTTGATCGACGCCCATCTGGAGCGGTTGACGGCGGCGGCGGCGGCGGCGCGCGCGGCCGCGTTCGAGGCCGAGGTGGTGGTGGTGACCACGGCGCCGACTTATCTTTTTTGGCGCTGCCCCCAGCCGGAGTTGCGCATGGCCCATGATGCGTTTCAGGCACTGCGCGCGGCGCTGCCGCATGCCAAGCTGGTGGCGATCGGCCCGCACGGCTCAGCCACTCCGGAGACAACGCGCGTTAAGACCGGCTGCGATATCGTGGTGCGCGGCGAGCCCGACCAGATGCTGCACCGGCTGGCGCAGGGCGAGGATGGGAACGGCGAATTGTGGCGGACCGACATGCCGGCGCTCGGAGCCATCGACTTTGACGAGTATCCGTTGGAGTTGCGGCGCCATCGCCACCACGTGTTCAGCGGCGAGGGCCGCGGCGCCGAGGTGGAAGCCACGCGCGGCTGCCCGTGGTCGTGCAGCTTTTGCAACAAAACGCTGTTCCGCAACCGCTTCCGCGAGCGTCCGGTGGCCACGGTGCTGGCGGAGGTCGCCGCGCTGGCGAATCGCGGCATCGATTACATTTACTTTATTGACGAAATATTTGGCTGCGCCCGCTCGACGCCCGCGCTGCTCGAGGGCTTGCGGCCGCTTCCGGTGCGTTTCGGAATTCAGACACGGATTGATTTATGGAAGGAAGACTCGCTTGCGGCGCTGGGCGCGGCCGGATGCATCTCGCTTGAATGCGGCATCGAGAGCGTTTCGAGCGATGGGCGGGCGCGCTGGCGCAAAGGGTGCCGGCTCGAAAACGATCGCATTATCAGCTTGCTGGCGACGGCGCGCCGTTCGATTCCATGGGTGCAGGCGAACCTAATTGCCGGCGCCGACGACGACGCCCGCGCCATTGCCGAGTGGCGCACCACCTTGATTGACGGAGGAATTTGGGCTTCGCGCCCAGTGCCGGTCTACGCTTTCCCTGGATCGCCGCTTTATCAAATCCTTTATGGCGCGCCCGACGATCAAGCCTGGGAGCGGGCTCACGCCGACTATCTAAAAGCCAACGCCGACGGGGGCTACAGCGACATTCAGGCGGCGGCGCCGTTGCGACTGGAGGATCTTGAGACTCTCGATGCGTCGAGAAGCAACAGCGCGAGTTGTGTCACCGGGAATAACACCAGCCATCCAGCGTAGTACGAACTGACGACGATCATCGCGATAAAGCCGGAGCGGGCGCGGGCGGTGGATTGAAACAGAAAGACGTTTCCCGCCAGCATCCAGCCGGCGCCCACCATAGTGAGCAACCAGGCAGCGTGCGCGCCAGGGGTAAGCCAATTGTGAAAGGGCAGGAAGCGGCCGGTGATGATGCGATTCAAACCGTCAACCAGATCCCAGGTACCTTGCAGAAATCCTAAGACGATGGCAATCGATCGCATGTGAAATGATACGTTTGAATAGTGATAGGGCGCGGGGAGGTCTGTCCGCGCCCTATGTGATCCAACTGCCCGAGATTGACCATAGACTAGACCTTTTTTTCCACAATTGCAATTGTCGAAATCATTCTGCCCGCGTCGCCGCGGCGATGGGAGTAGAAACGGCGCCGGTCGCAAGCCGTGCAATGGTCAAGTATATTTACTGCAACATGCACAATTCCAGCTTCCTCCAGTTGGCGGGCATTGGCTTGGGCCAAGTCGAGGCGAGCTGGCTGGTGGCGATTCCAGCGTGGATCATAGGGATGGCCCGGGGGCGCGCCGGTCATGAATACGGCGGGATAGCGGTTGCGCACCGGGTCGTCCTCCTCAGCGCTAAAGAGTTCGTCGGCATACGCGAATCGGGAGCGAAAAGCGGCCTGCACTTCTTCGCCGACGTTGTAGCAGCAGGAACGGATGCTGGGACCGATGGCGACGCGCACGTCGTCGGGGTCGGTTGAAAACGCGGCCCGCATCTCGCCCAAGGTTTTTTCGGCGACCCGGGCGAGCGTTCCGCGCCAGCCGGCGTGAACTGCCGCAACGGCGCGGCGGCGGGTGTCAACCATGAGGATGGGCACACAATCGGCGGTGCGCACGGCGAGGCGGCGCCCGCGGCGGCGGGTGAAGTGGGCGTCGCCGGGGGTGTCGGAACGAGGATCGCGCCAGGCGAGATCGCTGTGGATTTGGCGCAGCAGGATGGCGTCTTCCGGAGGCCGGTCGCGGCGGGTTCCGAAGCCGTGCTCGAGCCAGGGAATCTCAGCCAGCAGCGGCGATTGCAGAGGCGAAATCACACTCTATTGTATGATGTGAGCATGATGCGCCGTTGCCAGCCCGACTGTTGTTGTTCTCACCAGCAATCCGGCTAGGGTTCGCGCGTCCAGCGATATAGATTTCCGAACCCACCCGCGCGGTGGGTTTTTTATTTCCCACGATGGATTGAAATGAGGACCTATGAGCGCAGATAATTCTGGTTCCCTGCCGCGGATCAATGAAGCGGCTCCCGATTTTGAAACCAAGTCCACTCACGGCGTGATTCGCCTGAGCGATTACAAGGGCAAATGGGTGATGTTGTTTTCGCACCCCGCCGATTTCACTCCGGTGTGCAGCACCGAGTTTATGGCGTTCGCACGCCGTTACGCGGAGTTTCAGGCGTTGAACGTGCAGCCAATCGGCATTAGCATTGACAGCGTGTTCAGCCACATCGCCTGGGTGCGCAGCATGGAGGAGACAGGCGGGGTCAAGATCCCCTTCCCGGTGGTCGCCGACCTGGACATGAAAGTGGCGCAGAGCTTCGGGATGATTCATCCGGCCACCAGCGACACGGCGCCGATTCGCGCGGTGTTTTTCATCGATCCCAAGCAAGTGATCCGCGCGATTCTTTACTATCCGCAATCCACCGGGCGCAGCGTGGACGAATTGCTGCGCGTGTTCAGCGCGCTGCAGACCACCGATGCGCATGGCGTTTCCACGCCGGCGGATTGGAAGGCGGGCGGGACGGTGGTGCTGCCGCCGCCGCAAACCCAGGCGGACGCTGAGAAGCGCGTCGCCGACACAGGACTTAAGGTAAAACAATGGTATTTGGCGGAAAAACAATTGCAAAGTTAACGCTCGCACTGCTGATGGGCGCCGGCTTGCTGGCGCAGGCGCCGGCGCGGTACAAGGTGAAAATGACGACCTCGAAGGGCGACATGGTCATCGAGGTCACCCGCGCCTGGGCGCCGCAAGCGGCCGATCGCTTCTACACACTGGTGCGCGATCATTACTTCGACAACTCGCGTTTCTTTCGGGTGGTGGCGGGGCGCTGGGCGCAATTCGGGATCGCCGGCAAGCCGGCGGTCGCCCAAGCCTGGCGTACCCGCACTTTTCCCGACGATACGCCGCCGTTCCAGAAAAATTTACGGGGCACCATCGCCTTTGCGTTTGCCGTCCCCAACGGACGCACGACCGAGCTCTATATCAACCTGCGCCACAACATACCGCAAGACAGCCAGGGGTTCGCGCCCTTTGGCGAGATCACGAGCGGCATGGAGGTGGCCGACCAGCTTAACTCCTCGTACGGAGAAAAGTCCGGCGGCGGCATTCGCGCCGGCCATCAGGATGCGCTTTTCAGCGGCGGCGACAGCTACCTGGACTCGCACTTCCCAGGGCTGGACAAAATTATAAAAGTCCGAATCGTCAAGTAAAGCGGTTAGCGCGCGGGCGCCGCCTTGGCTTTTTGTTCAGGCACGCTGGCCGGGGGCGCGGGTTCGGGCGTGGCCAGCGGCAGGCCGAGCAGCTTGCGCATTTCCGCGTCGAGGCGGGCTAGCATGTCGGGATGCTCGGTCAAGTAGGTCTTGGCGTTTTCGCGTCCCTGACCGATGCGCTCCCCTTTATACGAGTACCAGGAGCCGGATTTCTCGACCACATTCTTCTCTGTGCCCAGATCAATCAGGTCGCCGGTGATGGAGATACCCTCGCCGTACATGATGTCGAACTCGGCTTCGCGGAATGGCGAGGCCACCTTGTTCTTGACCACCTTGGCGCGGGTGCGGTTGCCGATCACGGCTTCGCCGTCCTTGATGGCGGCGATGCGGCGGATGTCAATGCGCACCGAGGAGTAGAACTTGAGCGCGCGGCCGCCGGTGGTGGTTTCAGGCGAACCGAACATGACGCCGATCTTCTCGCGAATTTGATTGATGAAGATGAGCGAGGTGCGCGATTTCGAGACCAGGCCGGTGAGCTTGCGCAGCGCCTGCGACATGAGCCGGGCCTGCAGACCAACGTGGGAGTCGCCCATTTCGCCATCGAGTTCGGCCTTGGGCACGAGCGCCGCCACCGAGTCAACCACCAGCACATCCACCGCGCTGGAGCGAACCAGCGCTTCGGCGATCTCCAGCGCCTGCTCGCCCCAGTCGGGCTGCGAGACGAGTAGATTGTCGATATCAACGCCCAGTTTGCGCGCGTAATTAGGATCGAGCGCGTGCTCGGCGTCGATGAAGGCGGCCATGCCGCCGGTCTTTTGCGCTTGCGCGATAATCTGTAACGTGAGGGTGGTCTTGCCGGAGGATTCCGGACCGAAGATTTCGATCACGCGTCCGCGGGGCACGCCGCCGACGCCCAGGGCGGCGTCGAGCGAGAGCGCGCCGGTAGGGATGATGGCGATCGGAACAATGGCATCTTTATTGCCCAGTCGCATGATCGAACCTTTGCCGAATTGCTTTTCGATTTGCGAGAGAGCGGCATCAATTGCGCGAGTACGTTCGTCCATCATGACCGGATCATAGCACGGGCCATGGGGCGAAGAAAAGACGAAAATACACGCATTCGGGGGGAGCGGCTACAGTTTGAAGCGGATGCGCCAGAGCAGGGTGCCATCGCTGAGATCGAGGCCGATCAGAGTGCCGGCGTCTTCCCAGAAGTCCACCGTGGTGGCGGCGATCGCCGCCAGGGGACCCTCGTGATCATAGACGCGCCAGCGTTCGTTGCCGGTGGCGGCGTCGAGCAGCCGGACATCGGAATTGGAGACGAGCACCAGATCGTCGCCCTGGCAGTGCAGCGCGCGGGGTTCGGCCGGTAAGGTTTCGGCGAAGCGCGGTGCGCCCGAAGAGCGGTCCCAGGCGGCAATTTGACTGGGGGCGAGGAGGACGGCGGTACTGGAGGCGAGCGCCAGTTCGGCGTCGCCCGATTGGCGCGGCACCTGCCACACCTGACCGTCGTAGGTGCCCCCACGCAGTACGGGCTCGGTTCCCTGCCAGTCGGTAAAGACGAAACCACGCGAGTCGAGCGTCGCGCGCGGGAAGGAGTGCACCTCGGGCGCGCGGGAGCGAAAACGGAATAGCGCCTTAAGTGGGGCGGCAAGAAAAAACTCGCCTTTTTCTCTGGCGTAGAGCAAGAGCCCGCTGCCGGTTCCGAGAAACGGGTAGACGGCCGATGGCAGTTCCTGGCTGACCAGCGCGGTCGCACCAGGGCGATAGGTCAAGGTTCGCCCATTGCCATGAGCCATGACCAAGGCGCCGCCGCCAGGCAAGGGCATCAAGCGATAGGCCTCGCTGGGGCTGTTCACCTCATCCAACCCAAACGTGCGCAGAATCTTGCCATCGGCGATCGACATTACGTCGAGGCGCCCGGTGGCATGCAAATACCAGAGCTGACCGTTGGCGTCGGTGGTCCACTGCTGGGCGTCGGGATAATCGCGGCACCAGAGGTTTTTGCCGTTGGCGGCGCTAACCCGGCAGAAGCGCGTGTAGCGCCTGTGCAGCGCCGTTTCGGCCGCCATCATCCAGGAGATGAGCACCAGACCGTGGCCATCGGTAAAAGTTTGGCCAGTGAAACGCGGATGCCGCCAGAGTACGTGGCCGTTGTGGGCGTCGATCGCCACGCCATCGGCGGGAATGAAAAGCGTATCGCCATCAACCCGGTAAACGGGCTCGACCGCCGCCGCGGTGAGGATGAATACCAGGCACGCAAGCAGCAACCGGCGGCCCATGCTGGCGAGCATACTCCAGCATCTCTGGAATTGCCAGTGGAGTTTCGGTGAAGTTTCGCTCGAGGTTAGTAGCGGTAGAAACCTTGGCCGCTCTTGCGACCCAGCCGGCCGGCGGCGACCATTTGGCGCAGCAGCGGGCAGGGGCGGTACTTGTCGTCGCCCAGTCCTTTGTGGAGCACTTCCATGATGTTGAGGCAAACGTCGAGACCAATGAAGTCAGCCAGGGTTAGCGGGCCCATGGGGTGGGCCATGCCGAGTTTCATGATCTCGTCGATGGCCTCGGGCGTTGCCACGCCTTCCATGACGCAGAAGATGGCTTCATTGAGCATGGGCAGCAGCACGCGGTTGGAGATGAAGCCAGGATAATCCTGGACCTCGACGGGAGTCTTCTCGAGCCGTAACGCGAGTTCGCGCACCGCCGTCTTGGTTGGCTCGCTGGTGGCGAGTCCGCAGATCACCTCCACCAACTTCATGACCGGGACAGGATTCATGAAGTGCATGCCGATGAAGCGATCGGCGCGTCGCGTCGAGGCGGCGAGCTCGGTGATGGAGATGGAGCTGGTGTTGGAGGCGAGGATGGCCTCGGGCCCGAGTAGCGCGTCGAGCTTTTGAAAGAGCGGCACCTTCAACTCCAGGCGCTCGGGGATGGCCTCGATGGCCAATTGACATCCGGCGGCGGCGCTGACGTCGACCGCGGGCTTGATGCGGGCGAGAGCGGCCGCGGCGTCGGCGTCGGTGAGCTTGGCTTTGCTCACCTCGCGGGCTAGATTTTTCTCAATGGTCGAGCGCGCCTTGGCCAGGGCGTCGGAGTTGGCCTCGACGAGAACGACACTAACGCCATACTTGGCAAGCACATGGGCGATGCCATTGCCCATGGCGCCTCCGCCAATCACTGCCACCTGTTCAATTTTCATGGGGGTTCCTTTCGCTACAGCGATTCGATGGCCATTCCGACGGCGTTGCCGCCACCCAGGCACAGTGCGGCGATGCCGCGCTTGGCGCCGCGGCGCTGCATTTCATACATCAACGTCACCAGTACGCGCGCGCCGCTAGCGCCGATGGGATGACCCAGCGCAACGGCGCCGCCATTCACATTGACGCGCGCCATGTCGAGCCCGAGCTCGCCCACGACCGCGACCGCCTGCACGGAGAAGGCCTCATTGATTTCGTAGAGGTCCACGTCGCCGGCCTTCCATCCGGTGCGCTGCCAGAGTTTTCGGACTGCTTCAACCGGCGCCATCATCACCCACTTGGGCTCGAGGCCGCTTGTGGCCTGGGCGACGATCTTGAACTGAGCCTTCAACCCGAGCTTCTGCGCGCGCGCAGCCGTGGTCACAACCACCGCGGCGGCGCCATCGTTGACGCCGGGAGCGTTACCAGCGGTGACGGTGCCGTCCTTCTTGAAGGCTGGCTTGAGCTTGCGCAGGGCGTCGATGGTCGTGTCGGCACGCGGACCTTCATCCTTCGAGATCACGATGGGATCGCCCTTTTTTTGCGGGATTTCGACGGGGACGATTTGGCTGTCGAAGCGTCCTTCGGAAATGGCGGCTAGAGCTTTGCGGTGGCTTTCGAGAGCGTAGGCATCCTGCTGTTCGCGGGTCACGTGGTACTTTTCCGCAACCAGCTCGCCGGTGTTGCCCATATGGTAGTTTTCGTAGGCGTCCCAGAGGCCATCGTGGATCATGGAGTCCACCAACTCGCCGTTGCCCATGCGGTAGCCATTGCGCGCGCCAGGCAGCAGGTAGGGGCAGTTGGACATTGACTCCATGCCGCCGGCGACAACGATCTCCGAATCGCCGAGCTTGACAGCCTGGGCGGCGAGCGCCACGGCCTTGAGGCCGGAACCGCACACTTTGTTGATGGTCAATGCGCCGACATGGGGCGCTAATCCGCCCAGCAGCGCGGCCTGGCGGGCAGGGTTTTGGCCCAAGCCAGCCTGAACGACATTGCCCATGATGCATTCGTCAATTTGCTCAGGTTTGAGTCCGGCGCGCTTGACCGCCTCGCGCACGGCGACGGCACCCAGTTTGGGGGCGGTTAATGGGGCGAGCCCACCTAGAAAGCGTCCGACTGGGGTGCGGACGCCGGCCACGATCACGGCTTCTTCATTCATTTGCTAAGTATAAGCGGCTGGCTTACAATAGTCAGGAAGAACATGGCCAACCATCCCTCCGCTCTCAAGCGGGTACGCGAGACACGAGTCCGCACCGCCCGCAACCGCAGCAACGCCAGCCGTCTCCGCACCGCGGTGAAGAAGCTGCGCACCGCGCTCGACGAAAAGGACCGCGCCACCGCCGACCAGTTGTACCTGCCGACGATCGCCCAGATCGACAAGTCCATTCAGAAGGGCGTACTGCATCACAACGCCGCCGACCGCTACAAGTCCCATTTAACGTTGGCCTACAACGCCCTCGGCAAGAAGAAGAAGTAGATACTTCCCTTAGCCACGGTTCATAGCGACGCCTAATTCCCCGGCGACCAGGTTCAGCCTTTTGTCGTAGCTCCAGAGCTGTACTCCCGGGGCGAGGCGGAGCGCCGCCAGAAGGTGAACGTCAATGTATCCGATGCCCCTGGCAAAAAGCGATTGCCTTGCAATCAGTTCTAAGACTTCATCGTCGGTCGCCGGTACGAGCTTCGGCAAATTGGCCCAATCTTGGAGCAATTGATCGCGGGGCGATATTTGGCCCAACGCCAGCTCACCGAGGACAAACGGGTGCATGACAACCTGATTCGTGGTGAGCAGACCCGTAAGGACAAGATCCGCCGATCGCAGATGTTCGATCCAGACCGAGGTTTCCACCAGGATCATGCCGAATTTGGTCGCCGCCGCGGCGGGGCCTTCGCCGTCGGCACGGTTCCTCCGAGCCTGGCGAGCCTGCGTGCGGCCTCGCGCTCGATCAAAGCCCGAAGCGCCTCGCGCATCAGTGCCGACTTCTCTTTTAGGCCGGTATACGCCTGGGCCTTTGCCAACAGATCATCGTCCAGCGCCAGAGTTGTTCTCATTGCGGCATCTTCGCAGCATTGATTTTAGCATCAATTGATGCTGATTTGTGTGCCTCTTCAACGAAGCCAGGATTCAAGTTCGGTGGCGTGGGCGGTTTTCTCGTCGCGGTACTTCACGATGACCGGGGTCGCCAGCGACAATCCCCATTCCGGACCTTTGCCGCGGGAGACGGCGCGCGAGCCGGGAACAACCACGGCGTTGGGCGGGATGATGAGCGGGTGGTCGCCTTCGGCGCGATAGATCGTTTCGCGCACTAAATCGTAAACCGGCGTGGAGCGGGTCAGGATGGTTCCGGCGGCGAGTACAGCACCTTTGCCGACGCGGGTGCCCTCGTATACGCCGCAATTACCGCCGATCAGGGCATCATCCTCGACAATCACGGGGACGGCGTTGACGGGTTCGAGCACACCGCCGATTTGCGCCGCGGCGCTGACGTGCACCCGGGCGCCGACCTGGGCACATGAGCCGACCAGGGCATGGGAATCAATCAAGGTTCCAGCCCCGATGTAGGCACCGATGTTGACGAAGGCCGGGGGCATGATGATGACGCCGGGCGCGAGGAAGCTGCCGTCGCGAACCGAGGTGCCGCCGGGCACAGTTCGTACCTGATCGGCGGCTATGAATTGGCGCGACGGCAGCGTGTCCTTATCGAAGAAGCTGAAGGGGCGCGGCGCATCATGGGCGACGAGCTTGCCCAGGCGAAAGCCGAGCAGGATGCCCTGCTTGACCCAGGTTTGGGTTTGCCATCCGTCGGCGACGGGAATTGCGGCGCGGGCGCGGCCGGAATTCAACTCGAAGACCAATTCCGCGAACGCCTCAAGTGCCGAGGCGCGTTCGGACTGGAGGTCGGTCAAGGCTGCCAGGCGTTCGATGCGCTCGGCGAGCGATTCGGAATTCACAGTCCCGCGGCCTTCATAGCGGCGTCAATTTTCTGACGGCTGGCGGAGCTCACCGGAACCATGGGGAGGCGGTAGATTTCCTCGCAATAGCCCATACGAGATAGGGCGTACTTGACTGGTCCGGGGGAGGACTCTATGAAGTTGACCTCCATCAGCGGCAAGTATTGAAAGTGCAGCGCCCGCGCGGCTTGGAAATCGCCGGCGCGCGCCAGCTTCACCATGCGGGCCATGGGTCCCGGGATCTCATTGGAGGCGACGCTGACAAGGCCCTGGCCGCCGAGCGCGATCAGAGGCAGGGTAATCGCGTCGTCACCACTGAGTACGTCAAAGCCTGCGGGCGCTGAGGCGAGAATGGCCGACATTTGGGCGAGGCTGCCGGAGGCTTCCTTGACCGCGACAATGTTGGGAATCGCGGCGAGGCGAAGGGTCGTCGCGGCTTCAATGTTGCTGCTGGTTCGCCCGGGCACGTTATAGAGCACGACCGGCACCTTGACGGCGGCGGCTACCGCTGCGAAATGCTGGTACAAACCCTCTTGCGTGGGCTTGTTGTAGTACGGCGCGACGCTGAGCACGCCGTCCACGCCCAGCGCCTCGAGCTGGCGCGCGAGTTCGACGACGTGGGCGGTGTTATTGCCGCCGGCGCCGCCCAGCACGGGCACTCGACGCCCGGCGGCTTGCGCGGATTTAGATTCTTCCACCGCGATTGTGATCAGGCGCAGATGCTCGGTGGCATTGAGCGTTGGCGTCTCGCCCGTGGTTCCGCAGGGGACGAGAAAGTCAATGCCCTGTTCGATCTGAAAGCGGATGAGCTTACGGTACGCGTCTTCGTCTATGGATTGGTCCGCGCGAAAGGGAGTAATCAGCGCGGTTCCGCATCCGCGAAAGGGCGAACCCGCCTTGAGGCCTGCATGATTCATGACCCCAGTATCTCCCCAAATTCGTGCAGCCCGCGTTTGTCGAGCACCCAGCGCGCAGCGACGAGAGCTCCGGCGGCGAAGCCGCGGCGGGAGCGCGCGGTATGGGTGAGGGTGAGGGTGTCATCGGGACCATCGAAGCCCACGGTGTGGGTGCCGGGAATAAAACCGGCGCGATTGCTGGCAACCGTGGATGCCGGGTGCCCGCCGGCGGTGAGCACTTGAGCGAGTTGCAGCGCCGTTCCGGACGGCGCATCGAGCTTGCGCCGGTGGTGCGCTTCCCACACGAATGATTCGTACTCGGCGGGCAAGGCAGCGGCGGCCGCCGCGACAATGCGGTAGAAGGCGCGAACACCGATGGAAAAATTGGCTCCGTAGACAGCGCCGACTTGCGCCGCGTCCACCAGCGCGCGGGCGCGGTCGAGATGGTCGTACCAGCCCGTCGTTCCGATCACCAGCGGGATGCCGGCGAGCATGCAGCGCTCGAGATTGTCGAGCACGGCGGCGGGCACACTGAAGTCGATGGCGACGAGGCCGGGCGTCCAGCCCGAGGTCCATGCGTCGCCCTGCTCCATGGTCTTGACCACGTGATGGCCTTGCTCGGCGGCCAGTTCAGCCACCAGCCGGTTCATTTTGCCGTAGCCAATGAGGAGTAAGTCCATTTCCTTGCAGCAGCCATTATGGCAGGCGGCTAACGATTAAGTAAGCCATTGCGCGAGGCCTTCTTCCACGGCTTGTTCGGCGGTCCAGCCTCGTGCGGCCAGGAGGTGTTCGAGGGCGAGGGATGGGCCGATGAGACGTGGGAGGCGCTGCGTGCCGCCCCAGCCCGTGACCAGGCCGAGTTTAGCGCCGTGATGGCCAAAGTAGGCGCCGGGTGCGCAGAGGCGGGTGCGGCAGGCGAGCGCGAGATCGAGTCCGCCACCGAGGCAGTACCCTTCGACCAGCGCGATGAAGGGAACCCGGGATTGGGCGATGCGGGTAAGCCAGTGCTGCCCTTGTCGCGCCAATGACCAGGCCGTGGGCGGGTCAAGCTCGCGGATCAAATTGAGATCGGCGCCCACCGAAAAGCAGCCGGCATTGCCGCGCAATATAATTTTGGTCGCAGCGGGGTTGGCGGCCGGCCACTCGGCAAGAGACCGCAACAGGTCGATCGAAATGCGGTTTTGCCCGTCACCGCTGAGCAACCGCAGCGTCGCGGTGCCGCTTGGGTCAATCGTGGCTTCGAAATTCCTAGGGGGCAAGCGCGGGCCTGGCGTGCACGTGGGTGCGAATGAATTCGGCGATCTCGCCCATGCGGCTGCCGGGCGGAAAGACGGCGGCGATGCCGGCTTTTTGCAGTGGCGCAATGTCGTTCTCGGGCACGATGCCGCCGAGCACAACCAGCACGTCATCCATGTGGCGCTGCCGCATTTCAGCGAGAAGATCGGGAACGATGGCGTTGTGCGCGCCGCTGAGTATGGACAAGCCGATGCAATCCACATCCTCTTGCAGGGCGGCGTTGGCGATCATTTCGGGGGTTTGGCGCAGGCCGGTATAGATGACTTCCATACCCGCGTCGCGGAGGCCGCGGGCGACGACCTTGGCGCCGCGGTCGTGTCCATCAAGACCGGGTTTGGCCACCAGCACTCGGATTCGTCGTGTTTCCGCCATGATTCCCTAAGTAATCGCCGTTTCAGTATAGCCGCCAAACACGTCGCGAAGGGTGTTGCTGATTTCACCGACGGTGCAGGAGGCGCGCGCGCAGTCGAGCAGCGCGGGCATGGTGTTGGTGTTGCCTTCGGCCGCCGTACGCAGGGCATGCAACGTCTCTTTGACGGCGGCGGACGAACGGCGGCGGCGCAGGTCGTTGAGTTTCGCGGTTTGCAATTCGCGCGCGGTCTCATCAATGTAAAGGGTGGGCAGCGGCTTTTCCTCGGCGACGAAGTCGTTGACGCCGACCATGATCTTTTCGCCGCGCTCGAACGCCTGCTGATACCGATAGCTGGCATCGGCGACCTCGCGCTGGGGAAAACCTTGCTCGATGGCGCCCACCATGCCGCCCATGGCGTCAATTCGACGGAAGTAATCGTGGGCTCCGGCTTCCATGTCGAGGGTCAGCTTCTCGACAAAATAAGAACCGCCAAGCGGATCAACGGTGTTGGTGACGCCGGTCTCGTGGGCGATGATCTGCTGGGTGCGAAGCGCCAGGGTCACGGCTTCGGAGGTGGGCAGGGCAAGGGCTTCGTCCAGCGAATTGGTGTGCAGCGATTGGGTGCCGCCGAGCACCGCCGCGAGCGCCTGCAAGGCGACGCGGGTGAGATTGTTGTAGGGCTGCTGCGCGGTAAGCGAGACGCCCGCGGTTTGGGTATGGAAGCGCAACGCCTTGCTGCGAGCGGATTTCGCGCCGTAACGGTCGGTCATGACTGTGTTCCAGATTTTGCGGGCGGCGCGGTACTTGGCGATCTCCTCGAAAAAGTCGCTGTGGGCGTTGAAGAAGAACGACAGGCGCGGGGCGAACTCGTCAACCGCGAGGCCGCGGCGCAGTGTCCACTCGACGTACTCCATACCGTCGCGAAGGGTGAAGGCCAGTTCCTGCAAGGCGGTCGAGCCGGCTTCGCGGATGTGGTAGCCGGAGATCGAGACCGGGTTGAAGCGCGGCGTCTCGCGCGCGCCGAACTCGATGGTGTCGACCACGAGGCGCATGGAGGGGGCGGGTGGGAATATGTACTCTTTCTGGGCGATGTACTCCTTGAGAATGTCGTTCTGCAGAGTTCCGGAAATGCGTTTCCAATCGGCGCCCTGGCGCTCAGCGGTGACCAGGAACATAGCCCAGATGGCGGCGGCCGGCGAGTTAATGGTCATCGAGGTGGTGACGTCCTCGAGCCGGATGCCCTGGAAGAGGCGCTCCATGTCCTCAACGGAATCAATGGCCACGCCGCACTTGCCGACTTCACCGGCCGACATGGCGTCGTCGCTGTCGTAGCCCATCAGCGTGGGCAGATCAAAGGCGACGGAGAGGCCGGTCTGACCTTGGGAGAGAAGATAGCGGTAGCGCTCGTTGGTCTCCTCGGGCGTGGCAAAGCCTGAGAACTGGCGCATGGTCCACAGCTTGCCGCGATACCCGGTGGCGTGGATGCCGCGCACATAGGGAGCCTCGCCGGGTTGGCCGACATCCCGCTGAAAGTCGAAATCGGGGGGCAGATCTTCGCGTGTATAAAGCCGGTTGATGGGCACACCGCTGAGTGTGGTGAACTCGGCTGCTCGCTCGTCAGTTTTGGTGGATACGGCCATGGGCTTCATCTTCAGTGTAGGGCGTGAGGCGGGGATGGAGCAAGCAACCGAACGGTCAGATAGAGGGCAAGCTGACCGGCTTGGGATGCGCCCGGCGAGCCAGTGGACAAAGGCTGGTAGCGGTGATATATCTTAGGCGACATCCTGAAAGGGGGCATGCTGTGTTGTTCTCTGGATTGCCGCTTCTCACCTGGTTGGTGATCGCCTGGGCGTTCTTCACCACCATCCTCCTTCTTTTGGTTATTTACCGGGCCATGGTTGGCATGCACCGGGAGGAACAAGTGTTTCTCACCGAGGCATCGCGAGGCTTCGAATCGGAGTCGGCGGCAGCGTCGGCACGAATGGCAAAGCTGCGGCCCTATATCAGGGCAGCCACCGCCCTTTCGGCCGTCCTGGCGGCGTCGATTGCGGCGGTGTTCGTGACGCAGACAATGCAGCGCTTCTAGGGTCGGCGATTGTCGCTCGATCGGCGCACTGCGCTCTAAAGGGAAAGTTCTGCGCGGCGCTGAATATGTTTCTAGTCGCAGCGGAGGGCGATTTGGGGGTCGACGTTGGCGGCGCGGCGGGCTGGGATGTAGGACGAAACCAGAGCCACGACCACCAGCAGCGCCGCGGCGACAACATAGGCGAGAGGATCGAGGGGGCTGATCCCGTACAGCAACGTGGCGATGGCGCGTCCGGCGAGAACTGAAAGCAGTGCGCCGGCGGCGATGCCCCAGAGGGCGAGGCGCAGGCCCTGGCGCAACACTTCGGCCAACACCTGCTGCGGCGCGGCGCCGATCGCGATGCGCACGCCGAATTCGCGCGTCCGCTGGGCGACGGCGCCGGCGATCACGCCGTACAGCCCGACCAGCGCGAGCAGCAGCACCAGCGAGCCGAAGCCGATTAGGACGAGACTCGTCGCGTGGACAGGAAACAGAAGGGTCTTGAGATTGTCGGCGGCGGTCGTGACATTGGCGTTGGTCAAATTGGGATCGAGTTGCAGCAATTTCGCGCGCAGCGTGGACTCCGCCGCCGCCGCGGGGGCGGCGGTGCGCACCAGGAGGAAGCCGGTGGATTCAGGCGCGAGGACGAATACATAGCGGCGCGTGACTTCGCCCAAGCTGCGGTACTTGCCATTTTCGGCAACGCCTATGACCTTGGCGCGGTGCATTTGCTTGCCGTCAGGCATGAGGATTTCCTGACCCACGGCGTCCTGATGGGGCCAGAAGGACTGGGCCAGAGCCTGGTTGACGACAACGAATTTGGGATCATTGGGCACGAGTGGCGCCGGCGCCGTATTCGAGTCGGCCGCGGGCAAATCGGAGCGGGCGAAATCGCGCCCCTGAAGGAGCCGGGTGCCGGTGGCGGCGAAGTAGCCGGGGCCGACGACGCCCATGTCAAGCGTCACGCCCTGATGTCCGGGCGGAGGCATCATGCCTGGGGCGAGCCATTCGCGCTGTGCGTTGACGAAGCCGAGGGGCATTTGAGCGGCTACGGCAACAGCGCGCACCCCTGGGGCGGACTGGAGTTGATCGACAAGGTGTTCGAGATAGTTGCGGCTGGCGGCGGCATTGCTGTAGCCGAGGCCGGCAGGATCAATTTGCGCGACCAACATATGGTCTGTGTCGAATCCGGGAGAGATGGCGTTGGCGTGAGCGAGACTGCGCAGGCAGAGAGCGGCGCCGACCAGAATGAGCATGCAGAGCGCGACCTGTGCGGCAATGAGTAGGTGACGCAGGCGGTGGCGTCCGGAGCCGCCGGAGCCGAGAGCGGAATCCTTAAGACCATCGTTAGCCTGGGTGCGGGAGGCTTGCCAGGCGGGCGCTAGTCCGAAGATGACGCCGGTGGCGAGTGTGAGCAGGACGGCGAAGATGACGACATTGGGATCTAGCCCGAATTGAAGATTCACCGGAAAGCCTTCGGGCTTCAGCCGCAGGAGCAGCGGAGCAAGCAGGCGACCCAACTCGAGTCCGACGACGCCGGCGATGGCGGCGAGGAGGAGGGATTCGGACATGCCCTGGCGGAGCAGGCGGCCGCGACTGGCGCCGAGGGCGGAACGGATCGCCCATTCACGCTGACGTCCGTGGGCTTCGACCAGCAGTAGACTGGCGGCATTAAAACATGCAATCAGCAGAACCAGACCGACGATGACCATGAGGAGCATGTTCGCTCCCTGGACCGGGCCTCGGAAGAAGGCCGGTTCGCCGCCCAGCGGCTCGGCAAGTCCGAGGAATTGCGGCTTATCATCGTCGGGGTAAGTCTTGTCGAGATTTTGTTGGACGATGGTAAGGTCTGCAGTTGCCTGCGCAATGGTGACGCCGGGCTTGAGGCGGCCGATGCCGAACATAGCGCGGGAGCCGCGGCCGAGCCACCCCGCCTGGCCGGCGCTTTGGGCCATGGTTACGGGCGCCCAGCCGTCAGTAACAATGCCGGTCATGAGGCCGCCGAAGTTGGCTGGAGCGACGCCGATGACGGTGTAGGGCACTTGGTTGAGCAACACTTTTTGGCCGAGGATCGCGGGATTCCCGCCGAATTGCTGCTGCCAAGTATGGTAGGCGAGTACGAGCACGGCGCTGGTGCCGATAGTCGAAGCTTCTTCGGGAAGGAAGCCGCGTCCCAGAACGGGCTGGACGCCGAGCACACTGAAATAATTTCCCGAGGCGAGTTGCAGACTCCATGTCACGCGAGTGCCACCCTGGCCGGGTTGGCCCTGGGACATGGTTACAGTGGCGAGGGGATCGTAGATGGCGACATCGGCGAAGGCGTGGTTGCGGTCGCGAATGTCTTTGTAGTCGAGGTAGCTGAGCGGATAGAGACCGCCGAAGGCGGCGTTGGGATCGGTATTGTGGGTGTACACCTCGGCCAGAGTCTCGGGATGGCTCACCGCCGGCATCCGGAGCAGCACGGCATCGGTGTAGCTGAAGATGGTCGCGTTGGCGCCAATTCCCAGCGCCAGCGAGAGGATCACCGCGCCGTAGAGTAGCGGTCGGCGCTCGAACTGGGCGAATGCATAACGAAGGTCGCGCAGTAATGTGATCATGCGGTTAACGGTAGCACGCGGTGTGCCAAGCGTAAACGCAATGGAATGAATGATTTGAGATGAAATAACGAGGCTGGAAGCTGCGAATGTGGGCGAGGACTGTCCGGTTGTGGACAGTGCCTCGCTGCCGCCGCCCTGGGCGACGGCAGAGCGAAGATCCGCCAGAATTCGCTACGGGTGGCGGACCATGCTTTAGGCGGTAGTGTCGGGTTCGGGAGCCTGGGGCTGGATCTCGACGCGAATTTCGGCGGTGACGCCTTTGAAGAGATGGACCGGGACCTTGAACTCGCCCAGGGACTTGAGCGGATCGGGCAGATCAATCTTGCGGCGTTCGATATCGTGGCCGCGCTCGGCCAAGGCGTGATGAACGTCCATCGAGGTGACGGAGCCGAAGAGAGTGTTGTTGTCGCCGGCGCGGCGGGCGAACACCAGCTTTACCTGCGAGAGCTGGGCGGCGACGGCCTGGGCGGCCTGTTGATCGCGGGCTTCCTTGTGGCTGGCGGAGGCGCGCATCTGCTCGATGTTGCGCAGATTTCCGGTCGTGGCGGCGATGGCCTTGCGGGTGGGGAGGAGGTAGTTGCGGGCAAAGCCGTCGGCGACCTTGACCACGTCGCCCTTGCGACCGAGCGATGCGATGTCTTCTTTTAAAATGATTTGCATTTTGAACCTCTAGATCTCGGCGGCGAAGGGCAGGAGCGCGATCTGGCGGGCCTGCTTGATGGCGCGGGTGAGGCGGCGCTGGTGTTGGGTGCAGGTTCCGCTGATGCGACGGGGCACAATCTTGCCGCGGTCGGCGACGAAGACCTGGAGCAAGCGGTAATCCTTGTAATCAATCTTGTCGATGCGCTCGACGCAGAACTTGCACACCTTGCGGCGGCGCAGGAAGGGCTTCTTGGGACCGGACGAGGGACCACCACCGCGTTGGGCGCTGGAGGAGGAGGAACTGGGCCTGCGGATATCATTCATAAAAAATCAACCTCTCTTAAACGGTGGGGGCGGCTTCGTCAGCCGCGGCGGAGGCGGCCATTTCCTGCTCGACCGAGGGTTCCGCAACGGCGGGAGCCGGACGGCGCTTGAGGCGGGCCTCGCGATGACGGCGATCCTTCTCGAGCCGCTTGGTCATTTCATCGGTGCGCACGACCAGGAACTTGATCACCGGCTCACTGACGCGCAAGCGGCGCTGCAGTTCGCGGATGGGCTCGGCCGAGGCTTCCATTTCAAACAGCACGTAATTGCCCTCGCGGAAACCGCGCACCCGATAGGCGAGGCGGCGGCGGCCGAGGCGGTCAATTTTCTGCATGGTGCCGCCGGCGCCGGCGGCGGCGGATTCAAGGGCGGCGACCAACTTGTCGGCTTCGTCTTCGACCAAGTCGGGGCGCAGGATAAAAATCACTTCGTAAGTTCGCTTCATATGCTATTCCTGGGGCTATTCCTTGAGACTACTTTTGGAGTCGGTGTTGTAGCGGTTCATGGCCTGAGCCATACCCGCGGTCAAAATCAGCTCGACCGCATCGGCGGCGGTCGAGGCGGCTTCTTCGGTCATCTGCCATTGCTTCGCGCTCCACTTGCCCAAGACGAACCCGACGCGGTCAGCGACGGGATGCTCAGGCGCAATGCCCAAGCGCAGGCGGGCGAACTCAGTGGTTCCCAAGCTATCCACAATCGATCGCAAGCCGTTATGGCTGCCCGCCGAGCCGCGCTCGCGCAGGCGGATGACGCCGAGCGGCAGATCCAACTCGTCGCAAGCCACCAGCCAGCCCGCCAGGGGCTGCTTGGCGAGCAATTGCCGGATTGAGGTGCCGCTTAAATTCATAAACGTTTGCGGTTGGGCCAGCCAAAGCGACCGGCCCGCGAGTAGCGCCCGGCCGGTGAGGGCCTGGCACTCCCGCATTTTGAGGCGGGCGCCGGAGCGCCGCGCCAGTTCATCCACAAGCTGGAAGCCGAAGTTATGCGGCGTCCGGTCGTACTCCTCGCCCGGATTGCCCAAGCCGACCACCAGGAAGGGGGCGGCGCTGGGTGCCGGGTCGAGGGACATTTATTTCTTCTTCTCCTTGCCGGCGTCCTTGCCGGCTTCCTTACCCGCTTCCTTGCCGCCGGCGGCGGCTTCCTCGGTCTCACCCTTGCCCTTCTTCATGACTTCCGGTTCGGAAGGCGTGGCGGCAGCCTCGGCGGGCGCGGCCTCGACGACTTCCTTCACCGCCACGACGTGCGCGATAACGCGGTCGGCGTCGGTGATGACGCGCTGCTTGGCGTCGAGCTTGAGGTCGCCGACGCGGAGATTCTGACCGATCGAGAGGGCGGTGACATCCACCGTAATGTGTTCGGGAATGTCGCTGGGCAAGCACTCGATTTCAACTTCGCGGGTGACGACTTCGAGGATGCCGCCCTGAAGCTTGACCCCCTCGGCCTCGCCCTGAGTCTGGACCGGAACCTTCACGCGAATGAGCTGGTCGAGCGCGATGCGCTTGAGGTCGACGTGGAGCAGGCGGCCGCGGAGAGGCTCGCGCTGCCAATCGACGATCATGGCGGCGGTGGACTCCCCGCCGGCGACCTTGAGATTGAAGATGGTGTTGTGGCCGCTCTCGGAGTGGAGAATCTGGCCGATCTGCTTGGGATCGAGAGCCAGGGCGACGGGTGAGGCCTTGGCGCCGTAGAGGGTGGCGGGGATGCGGCCAGCGAGGCGCATTTGCCGGGCCGGACCTTTTCCGCGGGTGTCGCGGGTATCAGCAGCGAGTGAAATTTGAATAGCCATAATGCAATGCTTCGGTTACCGCTATACGAACAGCAGGCTGACCGATGTCTCCTCATGAATGGAACGGATGGCGGCGGCCATGAGGCCGGCGATGCTGAGAACCTCGATGCGGGCGCGCTCGCGGGGAGCGTCGGCGAGGGGGATGGAGTTGGTGACGACGACGCGCTCGATCGGACTATTCGCGATGCGCTCGACGGCGGGACCACTGAGCACGGCGTGGGAGGCGCAGGCGAGCACGCGGCGGGCGCCGTTTTTCACCATGGCTTCGGCGGTCTTGACCAGGGTGCCGGCGGTATCAATAATGTCGTCGAGAATGACGGCGGTGCGGCCCTCGACGTCACCGATGACGTGCATGACTTCGCTGACGTCCATGGCAACGCGGCGCTTGTCCACGATGGCGAGAGCGGCATCGAGCTTCTTGGCGAAGAAGCGGGCGCGTTCCACACCGCCGGCGTCGGGAGAGACGATGGTCAGGTCGGGCAGCTCCATGCGGCGGAAGCAGTCCACCAGGACGGGGGATGCGAAGAGGTGGTCCACCGGGATGTTGAAGAAGCCCTGGATCTGGGGCGCGTGCAGATCCATCAAGAGGGCGCGGTGGGCGCCGGCGGTGGTGAGCAGGTCGGCGACGAGTTTTGAAGAGATGGGAACGCGGGGCTTGTCCTTGCGATCCTGGCGCGCGTAACCGAAGTAGGGGATGACGGCGGTGATGCGGCGGGCGGAGGCGCGCTTGAGCGCGTCAATCATCAGCAGCAACTCCATGAGATGGACATCCACCGGATCGCACGTGGGCTGCACGACGAAGACGTCGGCGCCGCGGACGTTTTCGAGAATCTGGACGTAATTTTCGCCGTCGCTAAAACGCGCCAGCTTGCACTGGCCGGCCTGGATGCCAAGGCGCTCGCAGATTTCCCCGGTCAGGGCGGGGTTGGAGGTGCCGCTGAAAACGCGGAGCTTCTCGTCCATACGCGCCTTGCGCGGAGTTCGCTCGGACTTCTCGATTTTGATAGCGCTGGTCGCCATGACTTTTCCGCCGAATACTTGCCTTCTCCATTTATTGGCTGGGGCGTTAGGATTCGAACCTAAATAACATGCGTCAAAGGCATGTGTCCTGCCATTGGACGACGCCCCACCATGCTATGCCAACCGCACCACGCCACGGTCGCAGGCCGCGCGGGAGACGAAGCGGCAGTGCCAACTCCGGTCGCGAGCGCCCAAGCGGGCCGCTGTCGCCGCCGCAACATCAGCCTGTGGGAACAGGCCAAATTGGGCTGCGCCGCTGCCGGTCAAACTGACCCAGACAGCGCCTGCACGCCGTAAGCTTTGGTGGATGCGCGAAAAGTCAGGGGAATGAGAAAACACTTCCGGTTGGAAGTCGTTCTCGATTCCGGCATGGACTCTCGAGGCGGTTGGACCCGCTTCGCGGTTCCGAGCCGAGCTAGGCAAGGTTCGGAACGCCGGCAGCACCTGCTGTAGCAGGCTGCAGAACTTCATCAGTGTAGCGTGATTGGCCCCGGGCGTCAATGGAACTGGATGGGCGCGGTCCCAGGCGGAAAAGGCCTGGGGGGTGAAAATGGCGGTCGCATTGGGCTGGGCGATGACGCAGTGCCAGCGAGCGAGATCGGCGAGAGGGTAGACTTCGTCGCCGCGGCCGAGGCCGAGGACGGTGCCACCGATGAGGAAGGCGGGAACGTCGGCGCCGAGGCGGGCGGCGAGGGGAAGGAGGCTGCTGGTTGGGACACGGCTAGCCATGGCGAGCGCGCGGAGCACGGCGGCGGCATCACTCGAACCGCCGCCGAGGCCGGCGCCCGACGGTATGCGCTTGGTGAGCGTAATGGCGATTTTGCGGCGGATATTGAGCTCGCGGAGAAACAGCGCGGCGGCGCGGTAGGCCAGGTTTTCTTCGCCCGAGGGGGCTTCACCGTGGACCTGGAGGGTGATTCCCTGCCCTGCCGAGACGGTGACTTCCAGGGTGTCAGCGAGAGAGATTGTTTGGAAGATCGTACGGAGTTCGTGGAAACCATCAGAACGGCAGCCAATGATCTTCAGCCCAAGATTGATCTTGGCGTAGGCGAGGGCACGAAAGCGCGTGGCGGAGGACACGGGGAGAATAGTTTAGCGTCCTGGGTGCCCGGCGATCATTCTCCGCCTGCTGCAGGAGCGCATTCGAAGGACTTGACCCCGCGGAGAATTGACGCATGGCGCGTGGCAGCCCCGGAAGCCACCCGGGCGTCGGCCGAGGATCTTCGGGCCGGGATTGAGCTTGGCGAAGGCGCAGGCGCGAAAACGCAGGGCGGAAGGCACAGGGAAAACAGTTTAGCGCCTGGCATGGCTGTTCGTTCCTGATAATGATCGCCGCGAGGCATAATGGAGATGACAATGCCCGAAAAACTCCATCCAACTGATCTGGAGATAGACTCCAACAAGTTGGCCGAGCTATGTCGCCGATACAAGGTGCGGGAGCTTTCGTTGTTTGGATCCGCGGTGAGGGGCGAGATGCGGCCCGACAGTGACGTTGACCTGCTGGTCGAGTTTCAACCGGACGCAAACGTGGGACTTTTGGAGCATGCCGGGCTCATGCTGGATCTTGAGCTGCTTTTGAATAGGAAAGTTGACCTTGTATCAAAACGTGGGCTGAAGCCGCGCATACGGTCATCCGTCATGGCGGACGCGCGCCCAATCTATGCGGCGTGACGAATTGTACCTGGGCGACATTATCGAAGCGGCGGACCACATCGCCGAATTCCTGCCAGGTAACGACTTCGGGGCCTTCTCTAATTCGGAGCTTATCCGCAGCGCAGTCGTGCAGAAACTTGCCATCATTGGTGAGGCGGCAGGCCGGATTTCGCACGAACTTAGGGCGCGGTACGCGCAAGTACAATGGTCGCAGATCGTCGCCTTTAGGAACATCCTCATCCACGCATATTTTGGAACCGACTGGAATGAGGTGTGGAAGTCGGCTACGATCGATTGCCCTGTATTGCGCAAACAGGTAGCGAACATTCTGGCCGAATGCAGCGGTCCAGCGGAAGAAAGCCCCGGTGCGCCACCCAAATCAGGCTAAGACTGCCGGTTAGCGCGGCTACTCCAGCGGCGCCTCAGTTCAGTCCCTTATAATTCAATGATGGCGGACGCTGGGATCAGCGGCATTCACGCGTGTGAGATTTTGGACTCGCGCGGCAATCCGACGGTGGAGTGCGAGGTGACGCTGCGCGGAGGGGCGCGCGGGCGGGCGGCGGTGCCGAGCGGCGCGTCCACCGGTGAACATGAAGCGGTTGAATTGCGCGACGGGAATTCGGCGCGCTATCTCGGCAAGGGCGTGCAGAACGCGGTGGCGAACGTCAACGAGGAATTGGCGGGAGCGCTGGCGGGCTTCGACGCCGGAGATCAGGCCAAGCTCGACCTGCGCATGATTGAGCTGGATGGTACGGCCAACAAGGGGCGGTTGGGGGCGAATGCCATTCTTTCGGTTTCCATGGCGGCGGCGCGGGCGGTGGCGGCGATGGGGGGGGTGCCGCTGTACCGGGCGCTGGGGGGCGACGACGCCTGCACGCTGCCGGTGCCGATGATGAATATCCTCAACGGCGGGGCGCATGCCGACAACAATGTAGACTTTCAGGAGTTCATGGTCATGCCGGTCGGCGCGGCCAGTTTTCACGAGGCGCTGCGCTGGGGGGTCGAGGTTTTCCATGCGCTCAAAGCGGTGCTGAAGAAGAGAGGCTATATCACCGCGGTGGGGGACGAAGGCGGTTTTGCACCGTCGGTCAAGAGCAACGAAGAGGCGATGGAGACGGTGCTCGAGGCCATCTCCAAGGCGGGGTACAAGCCGGGCGAACAGATCGCCGTGGCGCTCGATCCGGCGGCGAGTGAGTTCTACGATGCCGGGCACCAGCGGTATGTCTTCAAGAAATCGGACCGGCGGGAACTGAACTCGGAGCAGATGGCGGCGTTCTGGATGGATTGGGCGCGGCAGTATCCGATCGTTTCGCTCGAAGACGGGCTCGCCGAGGACGACTGGGAAGGATGGAAGACGCTGACCACGATGGCGCAGGGGAAGCTGCAGTTGGTCGGCGACGATTTGTTCGTCACCAATGTGGCGCGGCTACAGCAAGGCATCGACAGGGGCGTCGCGAACTCGATCCTGATCAAGCTGAATCAGATCGGGACAGTGACGGAGACGCTCGAGGCGATCCGGCTGGCGCAAAAGAACCGCTACACCGCGATTATTTCGCACCGTTCGGGCGAGACTGAGGACACGTTTATCGCCGATCTGGCGGTCGGGACCAACGCCGGGCAGATCAAGACCGGGTCGGCGAGCCGCACCGACCGCGTGGCGAAGTACAACCAACTGCTGCGCATTGAAGAGGAACTGGGGACGCGGGCGAAATTTCCGGGGCGAGCCGCGTTGGCACAGTCGTTGAAGCCTTAGGCATGATTGTTCTCACCATAATGGACGGCTGGGGGTACGCGCCACCGGGGCCGGGCAACGCCATTGCGCTGGCGCGTAAGCCGGTGTACGACCGCATGCTGCGGGAGTACCCGTCAACGCTGCTGCACACGTCGGGCCCGGCGGTGGGCCTGCCGGAAGGTCAGATGGGCAACAGCGAGGTCGGGCATTTGAATATTGGCGCGGGGAGAATCGTGCAGATGGATATCACGCGGATTGACCGCGCCATCGCCGACGGCAGCCTGGCGCATAACCCGGCGCTGGTGGCGGCGATGCATCACGCACGGACGCGGACGCTGCATTTGCTGGGGCTGGCGAGCGACGGAGGCGTGCATTCGCATTTGGATCATTTGTACGCGCTGCTGCGCATGGCCAAGGCGGAAGGCGTCACACGGGTCTATGTACATGCCTTCACCGACGGGCGGGACACGGCGCCGCATTCGGGTCGAACCTACGTCGAGCAGATGGAACAAAAAATGCGGGAGTATGGCGTGGGCCAGATCGCGACCATCGCCGGACGCTATTACGCGATGGACCGCGACCAGCGGTGGGACCGCATCCGGCTGGCGCTCGACGCCATGGCGCACGGCGCGGGTCCGAAGGCGGAATCGGCGGTCGGTGCGCTGACCGCATCGTACGAAGCCGGGCTTACGGACGAGTTCGTGCTGCCGACGGTAATTACGAAGGGGACCTCGGATGAACCGATCGCGCGGATTGGCGACGACGATGCGGTGATTTTTTTCAATTTCCGGGCGGACCGGGCGCGGCAGATGACGCGGGCGCTGACGCGGGCCGGCGAGCCGACGCCGGAGCTCGAGAAGGCGATTCCCCGAACCGAGGTGCCGAAGCGGCTGCATTACGTGTGCTTCACGCGGTACGACAAATCGTTCGACCTTCCCCTTGTGCTGCCGCCGGAATCGCTGGGTCACATTTTGGCGCAGGTGATGGCGGAGCGCGGGCTGCGCAATTTGCGGGTCGCGGAGACCGAGAAATACGCCCACGTGACTTACTTCTTCAACGGCGGGGTGGAGACGGCGTTTGCCGGCGAGGAGCGGAAGATGATTCCGTCACCGAAGGTCGCTACGTACGATTTGAAGCCGGAGATGTCGGCGGCGGGCGTGGCCGCGACCGTGGTCGAGGCGATTGAGAAGGGGCCATTTGATTTGGTCGTGGTGAATTTCGCCAACGCCGACATGGTGGGGCATTCGGGGAAGATCCCGCCGACGATTCGCGCGGTGGAGACGGTGGACGGCTGCCTGGGAGAAATCGAAGCGGCGCTGCGGCGGCGCGGAGGGAGCATGCTGGTCACCGCCGATCATGGCAACGCGGAAGAGATGATTATTCCCTCGACCGGCGGGCCGCATACGTACCACACCACCAATCCGGTGCCGTTGATCGCGGTGGGCGAATCGCGCCGCGAGCTGCGGCCGGGCGGGTCGCTGCGCGACCTGGCTCCGACGCTACTGGGGATGCTCGGCGTCGAGGAACCGCCGGAGATGACCGGGCACGATTTGAGGATCATTCAAAATGGACAGGCCTGACCTGCGCGAGAAGGGCGGCAACCAGAGCACGCTGGACCGGCGATTATTCATGCAGCTTCTGGCGTTCGGCGATTGCCGCATTACGCCGGGCCTGGTGCGCGAGCTCTCCGCCTCGGGGGCCGAGGGCGTGCTATACGAAGACGTCAACGATCCGCGGGGCGTGGCGCTGCTGAGCTGGAGCGACGATCCCAACTATTTTGTCACCGAGCTGCGAGCGCGGTTGCAGCATCCGCCGTTTAGCGAACTTCGGTTCAAACCGGAGTACACCATGATGGGGCGGACGTACTCGCTGGGACACGAACCGAACCTGGAGGACTCGTTGATCGAAAAACCGCGGCGCACCGCGACACAGAAAGAGAGCCCGTGGGCGGTGTGGTATCCGCTGCGGAGGGCGGGAGCGTTTTCGGCGCTGGCTCCAGAGGAGCAGACTGCGATCTTGCGCGAGCACGGGGTCATTGGCCACGCGTTTGGCACGGCGGGTTACGCGCAGGATATACGTCTGGCGTGCGCTGGGCTCGACCGCAACGACAACGATTTCGTGATTGGCCTGGTGGGCAGCGAGTTGTATCCGCTTTCGGCGTGCGTGCAGGCCATGCGAAAGACCCGCCAGACGGCGAGCTTCATTCAGCAGATGGGGCCGTTTTTTGTCGGACGGGCGGTGTGGGCACACAACTCGGCGTCGGCTTGAGACTGGACTGCCGCCTGCCTCACTACTGATTGTTGGCGATGGTGCGGGCCTGGGTATTCGCCGCCAGGAAGAAATGCTCGGCGTCCAAAGAGCGGTAGATTTCGCCGGCGACCTGGGCGGCGCGGGGACCGAAGACGGCGCGATTGCCGCGGAGGACCACCACCACCACCAGCTTGGGATTGGGATTGCCGAGATAGCTGGCGAATAATCCGTAGCGGGTTCCGTCACGGCTGCAGGTGCCGGTCTTGCCCAGGATTTCTTCGTCGCGCAGGCGGGCGAGCTTGGCGGTGCCGTATTGCACGGCGGCCAACATTCCATCCTTCACTTCGGGAGTAAAGGCGGCGATCGGCAAGGTGCGCTTGATCCTGGGTTCGAAATCTTGAATTTGTTGGGGCGTGGTCGGGTATTGCAAATAATAGAGTGTCCCGCCGTTGGCAATGGCGGCGGTGATGGCGGCCAACTGCAGCGGGGAGATGCGCACGCCTTCGCCGAAACTACTGAGCTTGGCGACGCCCCCGGGGCCGGGTTCATCGGGCACCGAGCCGGGATCTTCGCCGGGAATATTCCAGCCCGCCTTTTCGCCCAGTCCCAGTTGGCGCTCGTAGCCGGTGACCGTGGCGAAGCCCATCTTTTCGCCCAAGGCTTCGAAGTAGGCGTTGATCGAGTAGGCCAGCGCCTGGGTCAAGTTCACCGACCAGTGGGCGGCGATGCGTACGGGAGTGTTTTCGTTGACGACGCCGTGGTCCAGCGCAGCGAGCGCCACCGCCATTTTAGTCGTCGAACATGGCTGGTAATCCGCCGACAGGGCGAGCGACTGATTGACCATGGTGAGGACGCGGCCGGTGTTGGGATCAACCACTACAGCGGTGCCGTTTAAATCACCAAGAGCGTGGACGGCGGCGGCGCGGATGGTGGCGTCGTCGCCGGTACTGATGTCGTTGTCACCCAAGCCGTAGGCGGTGGGTTTGGCCGTCCAGGTTTGGCCAACCGGCTTGGAAACCTTACGGCGGCGGTGTGTTTGCGCGTTCAGCGGCAGCGCGGCCATCATGCCGGCGCTAAGCAAAAGAGCGGAGATGCGAACGTGAAAATGGGAAGGCATGGGAGACGCGGTAAAGCGATTGTACTCACATAGACGCGCGAAGCAAGCAAAACGTCAAAACTTTCTGTTGACTTTTTCGGCACCGGCCCCACCGCGGAACGGGCGCGCACGCCTAAGCAGGTCGCGCGGCGACAGCCGCGCGGGGGCCCCCACCTATCAACGTCGCCGCGACTGCGGTAAACTTCAGGTGACGGATATGCGCCTGTAGCTCAGCTGGATAGAGCGTTCGCCTCCGAAGCGAGAGGTCGTAGGTTCAACTCCTACCAGGCGCACCATCGTCTTTCCCAAAATGAAAATCGCACTTAGCGGAATCAAGCCCAGCGGGCTGCCGCACATTGGTAATTATCTGGGGATGATCCGTCCGGCACTACGGCTGGCGGATTCATACCAATGCCTCTATTTCATTGCCGATTACCACGCTTTAACCACGCTGCACAACGGCGCGGAATTACGCGCGCATTCGCTGAGCGTGGCGGCGACATGGCTGGCGCTGGGGCTCGACCCCACGCGCAATTTGCTTTACCGGCAATCGGATGTGCCTGAGGTGATGGAGCTGGCGTGGATACTCAGTTGTTTCACCGGGAAGGGGTTGCTGGACCGCGCGCACGCGTTCAAGGACGCGCAGGCGCAGCAGCGGGAGATCAGCGCCGGGGTGTACACGTACCCCATCCTGATGGCGGCCGACATTCTCGCTTTCGGAGCGGATGTGGTGCCGGTGGGGCGTGATCAGAAACAGCATTTGGAAATGTGCAGGGATATTGCGCAGCGGTTCAATCACGTGTACGGCGATCTGCTGGTGGTGCCGGAAGCGCTGATTCAGGAAGAGGTCGAAACCATCCCTGGACTCGACGGGCGCAAGATGAGCAAGAGCTACGACAACACGGTACCAATGTTTCTGCCGGCGGCGCAGTTGCGCAAACTGGTCATGCGAATTCAAACCGACTCGGTTCCGGTGGAGGAGCCCAAGGTACCAGAGAGCGCGGCGGTATTTCAGTTGTATCGCCACTTCGTGGGAGCGGCGGAGGCGGAGACGCTGGCGAACAAGCTGCGCGCCGGCGGAACGGGATGGGCGGTGGCGAAGCAGGCGCTGTTCGACGCCATGGAAACAAGCCTGGGCGATGCGCGCGCACGCTATTTGGACATCATGGCCAACCCTGAAAAGCTCGCGGAGATACTGCGCGACGGGGCCGAACGGGCGCGCGCGTTGGCGGGCGCGCGCATGACGCGCGTGCGCCGGGCCATCGGAATGGGTTTATTGGCGTAGGACGCGGACGGGTCGCTCGCTTACACCGGCGATGACCGCCAGACGGAGCAGTAGAGTTGGCTTCAGCAGCGTGAATTGCGCGGTTTCGGCGCGGCGGGCCGTGTTGGGGAAATCGAAGCGGGCGGCAAGGCTGTAGAGTTCAACCAGCGGCGATGCGGGCGAATCGAGCGAAGCGGCGATCTGCAACTGGCGCACCCGATCGGCGGATTGAAAATCGGCATCCTGAGCGCGAGCCTGCTGATCGGCGGCATCGAGGGCGAGCGAGAAAATATGTGCGCCTTGTTGGTGCGAACCCAGTTGATAGTAGATGGCCGCGAGACGGCCGACGGCATCGAGCTGGCTGGAGAGAAGGGTGGAATTGACGTGATTGGAGGCTTCGTCGGCCAGGCTGAGCGCCTGACGCGGATCGCGGCGCTGCAGGCTTTCAGCCTGTGCGAGCAGAGTCGTGAAGGCGGCATTGTCGGCGAGCGTGGCGGCGTCGGCCGGCGGAGCGGCATCCAGCGGGGTGGTCGAGTTGACGTTGGCTACGAACGTAAGGCCGCCGGAAACAGAGGAAATATTTAATTCGAAGGAACCTGGCCGCAGCGTGGTTGGCGGCGGCACCAAGTCGGTCAGGTTCGCGCCGAGCGCGAGGGCGCGGACAGGGTCAACGGTTCCGAGCAGCGAGAGCAGGCGATGGCTGGTGGCGGAGGCGGTGCCGATGGTATCGGCGTTGCTCGCGGACGCGAGATTGCGGATCAGGGACTGGAGCGAGGATTCCAATTCGCCATCCAACGCCGGCTCGGCGTGGTGGGCGGCCTGCAGAAAAAAATAGGCTTGGTTGGCCTGGTTCGGGTCGGATAGATTGGCGGCCATTTGGTAGCCTTCACGGACGAGGAGCAGCCGCGTGGTCGTATCCGTTGCGCGGGCGAGGCGGCGCAGGGCGTTGGCAACGCCGCGATAAGGATAAACGCCGTCGGCGCGTTTGCATTCCTCGACCAGATCAAAGACGCGCTCGCCGGCATCGGCGCCGGCGGGCGAGGCCGGATCGTCATCGGCGCCATCGGCGCCGCTAACGGCCATGATGAGCGCATCGTAGAGCGGGCCCTTGGGCACGTCGGCGAGGCGCGTCAGTTCGAGAGCGCGGTCGAACTCGCCGTGATCGGACTCGCGGTGACGGGCGATGTCGCTGATGGCGCTGAGCTCGACCTGCTGCTTGACCAGCTCGCGGGCGGCGCCGGCGGTTTCATCCGCTCCCTGGGGGCCGGCAAGGTTGCGGGCGTCGGCGAAGGCGCGCTCGTCATCGGCGAGGCTTTGGGCGGGCGCTAGGCGGTATTCATCGCGCGCAATGCTGGCCAGGAGGCGGGGCACGGCAAAGTCGGGGAGCGCGGCGAGCGCGGCGCGGGCCTGGGTGAAGAGATCGGCCGCCATGGCGGGCGTTTCGTCAGGCTGCGGCGGCGCGGCGGCACCGCGTCCACCGCGTCCACGGCCTTGGGCGGGGAGTGTCGCCGCCAAGAGCGCAAGGGTGAAGGAGATGCGGCGACAGCGTGCCACGATGAATCAGGTTTAGACCTTTATCCGCGATGGATGGTGATCTTGACTATATGGACGGGCGTGAGGGGCTTATCGTTGCTGTCGCGCGGCACCTGGCTGATGGCATCGGCGACATTCTGGCCATTGGTCACCTGGCCGAAGATGGTGTAGTTGCCGTTGAGGCTGGCATAGGGGACAGTGGTGATGAAGAACTGGGTGCCGTTGGTGTTGGGTCCGGCGTTGGCCATGGCGAGGCGTCCAGGGCGGTCGAAGGTCAGATCGGGAGTAGTCTCGTTGGCGAATTGGTAGCCGCCGTCGCCGGTGCCGGTGCCGAGGTGGTCGCCCCCCTGAATCATGAACTGTGGGATGACCCGGTGAAAGGTCAGGCCGTCGTAGAAGCGCTTGTGGGTTTCGACCGTTCCGGTCGCGGGGTCGCGCCAGGCTTGCGTGCCCTCGGCCAGGCCGATGAAGTTGCCGACGGCAAGCGGCGCCTGCTGGGGAAACAACTGCACCGTGATGGTTCCCATGTCGGTCTGAATGTCGGCGGTGTAGGTGCCGGGAGCGGCGGGCGTGGGGCCGGTGACAGGAGTTGTTGAGGAGTGATGGCAGCCGGCGAGGGTGATTAATAAACCGAGGGCGAGAGCGGAGGTGAGTTTTCGCATAGCTTTTTTCAATACCGCGGAATCGAGGGATCAATGTCGCGCGACCATTGGTCAATGCCGCCGGCCAGCGAGCGCGCGCCGGGAACGCCGGAGCGCCGGAGCCAGTCCGCGGCGGTGAGGCTGCGGCGCCCGGAATGGCAGAAGCAGATGATCTCGGCATGGGCGTCGTTGGCGGCCATGGCCTCGAGGTGCATGGGGATTTGATTGAGGGGAATATTCTCGGCGTTGGCGAGCGAGGCCTGTTCGAACTCCCAGGGCTCGCGCACATCGAGCAGGCGGAGAGACTCGCCGGCGGAGAGGCGCTGGTGAAGTTCGGCGGGGGAGATTTCGATGTCGGTCATGGCGTTGAATTCCTGTCTAAATTCCGATGTTGCCACCCTGGGGATTGATCAGCAAGCTGGAGTCAATGGCGGTGGCGCGGGCCCAGGCGTCGAGAGCTTCAGATTTTTTGCCGGCCTTGAGGGCCAGGTCGCCGTGGAGAATGTGGAGACGCGGGTCGGCCGGATTGGCGCCCGTGGCCTGGCGGGCGGCTTCGAGCGCGGGGGCGGGAGTGCCGGCGAGGTCGCGGGCGAAGGCGAGATTACCCCAATTTTCAGCATCGGCGGGCGCGAGCGCCAGCGCCTGTTCGATCAGCGGCAGGGCGCGGTCGAGATCACGGGCGATGAGCCAGGTGGCGGCGGCGTCCTTGAGAACCGTGGGAGCGTTGGGTTCGAGGCGGAGGGCGAATCCATAAAAGAAGCCGGCCTGCTGCATGTCGCCCTGGGCGCGGTGGACGTCGGCGAGGGCCGCCCAGCAGCGGAAGTCGTCGGCCGCGAGCTGGGTCGCGTGGGTGGCGAGCAACAGCGCCTCGTCGAGCGCCTGGCCCTCGGCCCCGCGGCGGACAAGGAGGGCGGCGAGCGCGGCGGCGGCGACGGCGTCATCGGGATTGGCCTTGACGGCTTGTTGCAGAAGCTGGGCGGCGATTTCGGCGACGGCGGCGGCAGCCTCGCCGGCTGCGGGAGCGCCGGCCCAAATGGCGATGCCGAGTTCGGCGGCGGCCTGGGCATCGTGCACGGTAACGCCTTGCATGATGCCGGCGGCGGCGCGGGCGTCGCTCATCCCATCCGGGCGGGCAAGTTGTTGGCGGGCGAGCGCTATGCGCGGCGCGGGCATGGTGGGGTCCAACTCGAAAGCGCGGCGGTAGTCGCCGGCGAAGTAGGCCAGCAGCGCGCCCGGGGAATGGGTTTGCCAATCGTCGAAGGCGCGAGTGAGGGGGTCGGGAAGTTCGAGTTTCAATTCCGATGCCGCGAATTGCACCAGGCGGTAAAGGCAATGGTGACCCTGGTCGAAGGCGGCTTCCTCGGAGTGGCGTTTGGCATTTACGATCACATCGGCCTGCCAGCGGTCGCTGATCCAGATATGGCCCGTGATGGCGCCTTCGGTAGCACCGGCGCGGGTGAGCATGGCCTCGATCCATGCCGCGATTCCGATGCCGGTCTGGGCGGCGATGGGAGGCCACGGGTCGGCGGCGATCACCTCGATCTCAATCGGGTCTACATGGATCGGCATGGTTCTATTGTCTCAGGTAAAATGAAAGGCTTACCAACCATGATTGAATTTCCCGTCCCCGAGTCGCTGACATTTGACGACGTTCTCTTGGTTCCGGCTTACTCCGATCTGCTGCCCACGGAGGTCGAGACGGCCACGCGGTTGAGCCGCAATATCCGGCTGAATATTCCGATTCTCTCGGCGGCGATGGACACCGTGACCGAGGCGCGCCTGGCGATCTCGCTGGCGCAGCAGGGCGGGCTGGGGGTGATCCATCGCAACCTTTCGATCGAGGAGCAGGCCGACGAGGTGGACAAGGTCAAGCGCTCGGAGAGCGGAATGATCGTGGACCCGGTGACGATGGGGCCGGACCAGCGCATTTCGGAGGCGCTGGAGATGATGCGCAAATACAAGATCTCGGGGCTCCCGGTGACCCGGAGCGGGAAGCTGGTCGGCATCCTGACCAACCGCGATCTGCGGTTTGAGACGCGCACCGATATTCCGATCGGCGAGGTGATGACGAAAGAGAACCTGATCACGGTTCCGGTGGGGACGACGCTGGAGGAAGCCGAAGCCCTGTTGCATCGTCACCGGGTGGAGAAGCTGCTGGTGGTGGACGACCGCTATATGTTGAAGGGGCTGATCACGGTCAAGGACATTCAGAAGAAATTGAAGTATCCGTCGGCGGCGAAAGACGACCAGGGGCGGCTGCGGGTGGCGGCGGCGGTGGGAGCGACCGGCGATTACCTGGAGCGGGCGCAGGAGATGGCGGCGAAGAAAGTGGATGTGCTCGCGATTGACACCGCGCACGGGCATTCACAGCGGGTATTGGAGGCACTGCGCAAGATCAAGGCCAAGTTGCCGCATTTGGACGTTCTGGCCGGAAACGTGGCGAGCTACGAGGGGGCGCGGGACCTAATCGCGGCGGGCGCGGATGGAATCAAGGTTGGGATCGGGCCGGGCTCGATCTGCACGACCCGCATTGTGACGGGAGCCGGGGTGCCGCAGATTACAGCCATCGCGGCTGCGGTGCGCGCCAGTGTCGAAGCCGGCGGCGAGGTGCCCATCATTTCCGACGGCGGGGTGAAGTACTCGGGCGACATCAGCAAGGCGATTGCGGCGGGCGCGAGTACGGTGATGATCGGAAGCCTATTCGCCGGTACGCATGAAAGTCCGGGCGACATTATTCTTTACCAGGGCCGGTCATTCAAGAGCTACCGTGGCATGGGTTCGCTGGCGGCGATGGAAGCAGGGTCGGCGGAGCGTTATGGGCAGCACATGACCGATGAGGGCGGCACGGCGGGCGGGGAAAACAACCGCAGCAGCAAGCTGGTGCCGGAAGGAATCGAGGGTCGCGTTCCTTATAAGGGGTCGCTGGCGGCGATGGTGCACCAACTGGTGGGCGGCCTGCGGGCGGGCATGGGGTATTGCGGATGCCGGACGATCGCCGATTTTCAGACGCGGGCGCGGTTTATTCGGATTTCCAACGCCGGATTGCGCGAGAGCCATGTGCACGACGTGACCGTGACCCAGGAGGCGCCGAACTACCACGGTCAGAGCGATTAGCGCCTTCCCACCGCATTATTTCCGGGCATATCGGCATGGCATCGCCCCGCCTGAGTGGGTGCCTGAGTGAGGGCTCCCGTAATCGGGCTCTTGTAACAAAAATAGCGATTGACACTCGACGTGTCAGTAGGTAGTATCGGCTACTCCCCCCCCACAATTTAGGTTTGAAAGAAAGAGGTCACCGATGCGCCTTGCTGCCGAATCAACTTCCCGTGTACAGTCACAAGTTCGCTCACAACGCCCGCTGGCGCGATTGATGTCGTTTGTCCTGCCGGCATTGTTGCTCGTTCTGGGGTTCGCGGGACCGCGGCGCGCGGCGGCGCAAACCAACCAGGTGATTACGGTGGGGAACGGCGACGTGGCCGGTCTGGTCGCGGCCATCAATACGCTCAATGCCGCTAACGGAGGCACGATTGTATTGGCCAGCAACGGCCAGTATACAGTGACCCAGCCCAGTGACTGGTGGTACGGTCCCAACGCATTTCCGGCGGTCACCTCGCGGATTCTGATCATCGGCAGCGGCGCCACCATCAACCGGGCGGTGAACGCGCCCAAGTTCCGGTTCTTTTATGTGTCGGGGGGAGTGGAGACAAACCAGCCCGCCGGCACTCTCACATTGACTGATCTGACGCTCGCGAACGGATTGGCGGCGGGTGGCAACGGGGGCCACGGCTATGGCGGTGGCGGCGGCGGCGCGGGATTGGGCGGCGCGATTTTCAACCAAGGCACATTGCATCTGGCCCGGGTCAACTTCGACAACAACACCGCGCAGGGCGGCAACGGTGGCGGCGGCTTCGGCGGCGGCTACAGCAATGGCGCCGGCGGCGGCGGTGGGCTGGGCGGCGACGGCGGCAGCTCGGATAACGGGTACGGCGCGGCGGGCGGCGGCTTCAAAGGAAACGGCGGCAATGCCGGCTATAGCGCCGTTCCCGGCGGCGGCTTTCTTGGCAACGAAGGCGGTGGCAACTGCAGCGCCGGCGTTAGCGGTTTTGGCGGCAACGGCGGCAGCTCCAATGCCAACCAGAATAGCGGCGGCGGCGGCGGCGGCTTCACGGTCGGACAAAACGGCGGCAATGGGACCGGCAACGGCTATCCCTTCTTTTCAGCCGGCTCGGGCGCGATCGGCGGCGGAAACGGCGGCGCGGGCTACGCTGCATGGAACGGACTCTGCGGCGGTTCCGGCGGCGGATTCGGGGGCGGCGGAGCGGGTGCCGGATTGGGCGGAGGTGGCGGGGGCGGAGTCGGCGGCGGCGGCGGCGGCGAGGGTTATGTCGGCGGCGGCGGCAACGGCGGCTTTGGCGGCGGCGGCGGCGGCGGGGATGACTACCCGGGCAATGGCGGCTTTGGCGGCGGCGGTGGCGGCGTTTACTCCGGCGGCGGCGCGGGCGCGGGCGGCTTCGGCGCCGGCAACGGCAGCAACGCCAACAACGGC
>Ga0134128_10000811_pt1 | contig 42419 bp, 69 predicted proteins | sample KB31754_FD_96462 | JGI IMG/M metagenome (GOLD analysis project Ga0134128, IMG submission 96462) | Terrestrial soil microbial communities with excess Nitrogen fertilizer from Kellogg Biological Station, Michigan, USA - KB3-175-4 | ecosystem: Environmental > Terrestrial > Soil > Unclassified ...
CGGCCGTTCTGGTCGACTTCCACCCACGTCCGCAGGTAGAACCAGGTGGTGGTTTTGTCGCCGGGCTTCGTGATCTTGTCTTCGACCTCGTCGAAGTCAATCAGGCGCGGCTTCACGCGGCCCGTGAGTGGGTTCGTGAAAAGGGAGAAGAACACGTTGCCGTCAGTGGTCAGGGAGCCTTCGTTGCGCTCCGCGGCTTGCGCGCCAGAAAACACTTCGCGGACCTCGGGATCATCCAACCATTCTTGGATCAGCGCATTGACGTCCTGCGAGCCCTCCGTGCCGTCGCCGGTCGCGGTGGTGCCGCACCCTTGCCCGTGCACGTAGGCGGCGCGCAGGGCCCCAGCACGCTTGATCAGGGGGTTGCCGACGAGGAACACTCGGGCAAGCTCGGCAGAGGTCTTCAACCCTTGACGGGAGAACTCCTGCGCGGCATCCTGGCTGATCTTCTGCCAGCCCACATCCTCCCGCGCCATAATCAGCGCAGAGTAGGACTCGGTCAGTTCCTCAAGGCGATGCCCCAACGTCGCCAACGTGCCGGTGGCGACTAGTTCCTTGCCCTCGGGCACGCCTGCCTCACGGATGCCAAAGAATTCACGAATACCCACAGGCACCTCCAAGGGGTCTAGACGGGGGAGAACAGGAAGCCACGGTCGTCATAATCGTCGTAGACGTCGTGGTTGACGAACCGCTGATCCGGGGAAAGCAGCGGCATGAGCAGCAAGCGGTTGATGGCCATGGTGGCCGTATCGACTTGGTCGTCGTTGGCGCCAGCCGGGAAAGACAGCACCTCTTGCAGGAACGTTTCGACCCACGGGGCAATGCGAGTGGAGGGAAGTTGCACGTTGCCAGACCAGACCAGCGGCGAGATGGCCGATGCGCGGGCGTACTTGCTGCCCTCGGGCTCGATGGGGATCATGCCCATGACCTGGCCTTGCAGCGCGTTCATGACTGCTGGCCCGTTGGCACGGTCCTCCACGAACTTGGCTATGGCTTGCGGCCACTTCGCGGACATCGCCTTGATGGCTTCGCAGGTTTCGTTGAAGTTCATCCGGCGCCGCACTTGGTCTAGTAGGTACGCGGTGTTGCCAACACGTAGCCACACTTGCCCGACGACGTAGTCGCTGGTGTCTTCGCCCTTGAAGGCCAAGTCCCAGGACTGAACCAACTCGTGATCTTCTCGGCCAATGCCCGGCACGGTGTGCACGCCAGCATGGTCGACAAGCCAGAGCGGTTGCTCGTAGTGGGTCCACTCGGTCGGGAACACGCCGCCTTCGTCGAGTGTGGGATTCCCTTGGTAGAGGGACTGCCACACCTTCGGGCCGACGGCGACCTTGATCTGCTCCCACTGCTTGGGCGTGCGCTTGCGGGCGGACTCGAGCCATTCCCCGGGCTTGCGGCCAAGGGGGTCGTCGTCGGTGGCTTCGGCTGGGATGTTCAGGACTGTCCAGCGGTGGCCATCTTCACCGGCGAGCAGGCGGCCGGCTAAATCGTCCGCATGCCAGCGGGTGAGTACGAGGATGACGGGAGCGCCGGGGGCAAGGCGGGTGACGCCAACGGACTGCCAGAATCCCCACGCTTGATCGCGGTAGGTCTTCGAGTTCGCTTGCTCGAGGTTAGAAATTGGATCATCTATGAAAAGTGCATCCACGGCACGCCCGGTCAAACCGCCACGGATACCGACGGCTCGGACGCCACCGTTGTTGCCTTCGAGTTTCCAGCGGCGTGCGGCCCCGTTGTCTTTGGCGACTTGCAAGCCGAGATCGAGGGTGCCGTCGTCGCCGTCATTGGAGGCGATGTGGTTTCGGATGTTCCTGCCGAATTCGTCGGCGAGGTCTTGGGCGTAGGAGACGATGGCGATGCGGCGCTCGGGGTTCCGGGTGAGGAACCAGAGCGGGCCAATGGTCGTGACGCGGGTGCTCTTCCCTTCCTGCGGGGGCAGGTTGACGATGAGCCGGTCAATTTCCCCGGATTCTACCTTCACCAGGTATTCGTCGATGAGGTCGAGGGCTTTGGTTTGGATGGTGGAGGGTTCGATGGCCCGGGCGAGGTCGCCGGGGGTTGCCCAGTCGTGCGTGGGGGCTTCGAACATGCGAGCGGCGAACTCCCATACGTCGGTGCTCACGGCTGCCTCGCTTCTTATGCCGCTTGACGGTCAATCAGATTGTGGGTGAACAGTTCAATGCGCATGGCAATGACGGCCGCCTCCGCCGCGGGGATGGTTCGATAGGTTCCGCAATGAATGGTTTTGCCGTTGTGCATTACGCGTGCCTTCCATCCACTGCCATGCTTGACCACGCCGCGGACACCGGAGGACTTGTTGTTTCTGTTCGGTCCAGCGCGGTGCTCCATGTTCTGCTTGGTGGTTGCCAAGCGAAGGTGCGACGCCTCGCAGCAGAGGATATTGTGGCACTTGTGGTCAATGACCAGCCCGTCGGGGATTGGTCCGTTGGCGCGCTCGTAGGCGTACCGGTGGGCTGGCATTCGGTTGTACTTGAACCGGACCTGGCCGTACCCGTTCCCGTCGACGCTTGAGCCCCATAGGAGGCAGCCATTCGGCATCCGGTAGGTGTGGGCGAGGAATGCGTCCTCGAAGCTCTGGAACGTTTCTATGGGCTCTGATGCTGGAAGGTCTGCGCCCCTGTACCAGCGGAGATAGTGAACGTTGCACAAGCCTCGGCTGGTGCTGGCTCGCTGGCATTCCTCAACATTGCATGTATTCTTGCTCATGTGTTCGTCCTTTCCGACGAATACCGAAGCCCCGGACTGTTGACGCAGTCGCGGGGCTCTTTGTTGTGGTGGTGTTGACGGCGGCGGGGTCCGCGGTGTGCGCGTGGCGTAGCCCGTCGCAGATGGTTGTGTCGGCTTGTCGCCGCCGTCAATTCTGTTCGGCAGGTTCTTGCCGGTCCGCCCGCTTTCGATGCCCTGGGGGCTCGTGTGGGGGTGGATCGGCAGGATCGTGCCGTAAGTGTTCGGCCCGAGGTGGAAGGCACCGGGCCAAGTTTGAGGCCCACGCGTTGGGTCTATGGACAGTCATGTACCGGTCGACTTGATGCGTGGGCCTTGTGGGATGCTCGGTCGTGAACCGTTGGCCTCGTCGTTCTGCGGCATCCCGTGCTTTGTGTGGAGCTGCCAGTGTGCTCTGGCTTGACTCGTATTGCGTTGCTCCCTTTGCAGGGTCGTCGGCTTGCGGGATTTGAACCCGTATCTCTTCTCCGCTGAGAAGTGTTCTGAACCCGTCCAGTAATTTCCTAGCCGACCTGCTGCAGCAGCGCTAGCGAATGTGTGGGGCTACACCGTTGAACTATCAGCCGTTGATGCCCCGAGCCGGCTCATGTCCAGCGCGGGGCTATTCAGTTTTCATTGCAGTGCCTTGCCTGGCGGTGCGTCAGAAGATCCAGGCAGTGCGGTTCCCCTCGGCGCGTTCGCGAATGTTGGTTGCGATCCGAGGAAGTGTGGGCGTGTGGCCGGGTGCTGGTCCTCGCCGTCCGGAGGCCCCTTGGGGGTGGGCGGGTCCGCGGCTCATCAGCGCTATTGTCGATAGGTTCCGGCCACACACGCGTGGGATATCGAGTCAGTGATCCGATATTGATTTCATCGTAGGTGCAAAAAAATGGTTTGTCTACTTAAAAGAGGCGTGTTGCAAAGTTGACGTAGATAGTTTGGGCATGGCGTTGAGGACGGCGGCTGGTGTGTAACCCTCCGTGCCGGTGTGGATGTCGCAGACTGGGCCGATTTTGCCGCGTCGGGCCCATGATTTGGCGGTGTCGTATTTGACGTGGATTCCGTAGGCTTTGAGCGCGTGGACGACTTGGCGGAGCGGTGCGACGACGTGCCAGGCTCGGCTGATCTTCTGTTCGATGCGGTCGCGTGCGGAGTGTGGTGCGCGGCAGGTGTCGCACTTTGCTTGGTCGTCGCCTTCCCTGCCGATGATCTGGCCGGCGCAGAACACGATGGTGCGCTCTTCCCAGACGGGTGCCCCGCATTCGCCGAGTAGGAGTTTGGGTGCTTGGCGGTCGGCAGCGTTGATGACACTGCGTTCCGCAGCCCGGATGTCGTTGAGCAGGTCGCCGGCCGCTTCGTCGCCGCGGATGATGCCGATGCGGTCGAGCATGAACTTTGCTGCTGCGATGGTGTCGCGGGGTGCGGTTCCGCCGTAGTGGTTGGCCAGCAGAGTGCACCAGCTTCGGATGGCGTCTTGGTACTCGCCCACGTAGATGCTCATGTCGTGGCTGTACGGGAGCCCGGGGGCTTCCTGCCCGCCTCCGCCGCCTCCGATTGGTTCGGGGGCTGCTGCGGTATTCGTCAGCGTGCCCCCGGCGGTATTCAAGGTGTCCCGGACGCGGCCCAGGATCCGGCGCAAGTCATCGGCGCCTTCGTTACAAAGGTGGAGACCATCGGGCAAAGGCTTGTCGCAGTGGCTACATTCCTCGGTCATCAGTAGCCTCCTGCTGCGTTGTAGATGAAGATCGGAAGGGCGATGATGCCCGCTGACAGAAGCCACATGAACGCGAACCATGCACCTACGCCCTCTTGGTTGAAGGTGCCGCTGGCTTGTGCCCATATCCCGAAGCCGAGCATCCCGGCAATGACGATCAGTGACCATGCGGCGACGAGCACAGCCGCTAGCAGAGGCTTCACTCTGCCACCTCGACGAGGCTGTCCGGGTTCAGGATCAGGTCTAGGTCGGGGATCAGCGTGACCACGGTTCGCGCTTGGCCCGGGATGTACTGGATGTCGCCCGGGGCGGCGAACATGCGGCTGTCGTCGATCATGTCTCGCTTGTGGGTGACGCAGACGAGCACGCCGGTGACGGTGGCTCCACTTCCGGTCACGGTTACAGTCTTTCCTGTGTGCTCGTGGGTCAATGCCCCGGCAAGGATCTTGCTCATGGTCGGTTCCTTTCGGTGGTGCTGGGTAGAATTGTGGGATGCGACTTTTGGGGAATATTGTGCGGGGCAGTGCCACTCCGGCGACGGAAGAATTCGACCAGGTCAGCTCGGAGGGCGCTGATTATGAGGCTGCGTTGGGGGCGCTGCGTGCCGCTGTCCCGGAGGGTTGGATGCTGGCCAGCATCACCATCACCGACCACTGAGCCCGCGCCAGTTGATGGGTGGGCCGAGTGGTTCGCCGCGCTGGAATGCGTTCAGGCGGGCCCGGAGTTCGGCGGTGGCGTTGAAATAGTGCGGGCGGGAATCGGTGGCAAGCTGGGCAAGGATCTCTTTGATTTCCTCGAGGTCTGCCCCGATTGTGGCGGCCGCCTCTTGGGCCAGTCGCCCAAGCTCATCGGTTGATTCTTGGGAAAGTGCGAACGCTTCCTGCACCTTGGCCATTCCGTGCTGGATGGGCGATAGGCGTTCGCGGGAGAAGCCGCCGATGGCGCGCATGAATCCGCTGATGTCGGGCACGACTTCCAGCTCTACGGTGGTCGGCGGTTCGGGCTTCACGATGCGTCTCCTGTGAGTTGGCGTAGGGCTGCCGGCACAATCGTCGGCAACAGTCCTTGTTGGGCGGTGGTGAGGTGGAGTGCGTCGAATATTTGCTTGAGTGCGGCTGCGACGAGTTGGCCTTGTTGTTCGGCCATCCTGACTTTGCGTTCCTCGATACCTGCCTTGAGTGCGGCGGCGGAGACTTTGACCAGGTGGTCACGTTCCCGGCAGTACATGGCATACCAGACCGACGGCTCGGCTTTCTCCGTGGTCTTGTCGATGGGGCCTTCCGGCCCGACGCCTTCCTCGTGCTGGGTCCTGCCCCACGTGAGCTCGGTCGGGGAGAGCTCGGCGACCTGGGCGCGCAGCCATTGCACGTGGGCGTGGGTCACGCGGATCTCTTCGAGCAGGGCGGCGCCCGGGTCGATGTCGGGGTATTGCTCTCGAATTCCGAGGGTTTTCACGACTTGGATTAGTTCCTGTTCTGCGAGTCGGCGCTCTGCCGTGGCTTTGGCCTGTGGGCTGCTGCCACCATGGTTCCCGCACCGGGTTGCGCCCCGAAGTGGTGGGGCTCCGCATGGTTCGGGTTTGCCGCGCTTCTTCCCGCCACAGATGGTGACGCCGTTGACCACCTGGCCCGGCGCGTACTTCGGGTCACCCTTCCACCGGGCGACGGCCGCGGCCACGGTGCCGTCGTCGGTTACTCTGGCCATGCTCGCCATTCCTTTCGCCCGTTGGTGAGGATGCAATCAGGGCTTGCCCTGGTCATGAGGTGTTCTTTGATCCATTGGCGGTCTGTTTGGCTTCTGGGTTCGTCAATAAAATCGATGTGGTCGAAGATGGCTCCGGAGAGCGTTTGCCCGTAGTAGACCTTGTCGTCGGTCCCGGCTCGTGTCTCTTTGGTGGGGTGGTAGACCTTCACGCGGCGCGCCCTCATGATGCCTTCCCGGTGATGGTGACAGCGTCGGTGGGGTCTATCTGGATGGCTGTGGGGCCGCGGCTGGTGGTGATCAGGACGTCAGTGCGGTTGATGTAGTGGCGGACTGAGATGAGTTCTCCGGTTTGCTGTTGCGAGTTCCCGAACTTGGCGAGCTCGGTGACTTCCACGGTCTTCCCGATGTCCACACCGGATAGATACCGGGCTTCTCGTGTGACGGGCATGGTTTCTCCGAGTCGGGGGATGGGTCGCTGGTCGATCATGTGCGGGGCCTTCGTTGTGTGCTGGTGTTTCCGGCCCAGGCTGGTTGTGTTGGGCGGGTGTACTTGTCGATGGATTGGGCGAGTGCTTGGCGTGCTTGCTCGCGGCGTGCAGGGTCCCACGCGGCCTCCATCCGGTCACACGGGTTGGTGCTCATGACCCCTCCAGCTGGTCGGCGCGATGGTTGAGCCATGCTTTTGTGTAGCCATCCCGACCGGGGAAGAACCCGCTTATCTGAGCTGGCCCGTACGCGCCGGCAGCCTCTCGCAGCGCTTCCGCTTGGGCTTCCGCGATCACCGGGGCCAACGCGGCGGCGAGGTGCGTTCGGTGCAGGGCATCCAGTTGGTGCACATACTCGGCAACGAACCTTTCCGTGCAGCTGCACCTCATGACACCAGCGTCGCTCCACGGGCGCTTAGCTGCATGCACGGCCAGCACTTCCGCGATCCGCGCTTCAAGGGTGCTCATGGTGTCTCCGTTTCGGGGGTGTGGTGGTCGCTTGCCAAAGGCTCGGTGGATAGCGTTTGGTATGCCGTGCCGTCCAGTGCGTGGCTCACGTCGGCTACTGCGCGTTTCCACCCGCATTTGATCGGGTCATCCTCGGTGTGCCTGTCGCAGGCCTTGGGGTGAGCTTCGAGGGCTTCCCGTACCGCCGCCACAGCCTTCTCGGCGGCTTCGGCCCGGCCCTCGGCCCGGAGTGCGCGGGCACGCTGCTCCTGCTCTCGGCCGTCCTGCCACTGGAGCGCCGACTTGCCCTTGTGGTCGCAGTCCCCGTCGAGGGGGAACGTGCGGTCGTGGGTCTCGCACCATTTGAAGTCGTAGGGCTGCTCGTGCGACACCTGGCACGGGTGGGCGACGGTCCACAGCTCGGCGGCTTCCACGCGGTCGAGTAGGGCTAACACGGTTGGCGGGTCGAACGCGGCAATGTGAGTGGCGTCGGGCCGGTTGCCAACTTTCACCACACGCTTTGCGTAGTCACCGTGCTCGGTCTCCCAGTCGGCATATACGTTCTCGCTGGTCCCGTCCGTTCCAACGGTCCAGTCGCCCTCGGTCGCGGCTTTGGCGATGTCCCGTAGCGCGGTGAGGTCTAGTTCGGTGGTCACTTGGTCACCCCGTAGTGCTTGCGGGCTACCTTGGCGATGTTGATCCAGAGGTCCTTGGGCGCGACTGGTGGCCATCCGTTCCCGGCTGGCAGGCCTGCGGAGGCGAGGCAGAGCGCGAGAGCGTCCGCGTCCAGCGCTTTCTGCTCGGCGGCTTCTTTGGCCTTCTGCTCGGTAATCTCCACGACGCGGCGCAGGTCGGCGACGATCTGATTCGAGACTCCGCCCGGATAGTCGCCCGGCCAGCCTGCTGCTTCGAGGATGGCCAGCGCGAGAGCCGGGGCGTTAGCCGGTGTGAACTCGCGGTAAGAGTCTCGGAACTTCATAGCCCAGTTCTCGTGGTCGGCTCGGCCTTCGATGGTCATGGGGCTTCCGTCTGCGTCGAGGAAGTCGGTGCGCTTGCTCATGGGTTCTCCTGCGGGTTCGAGGTGGGTGGTGCTGGCGTATGAGGCGAGGTGTTCGTCCCAATCGATGAAGGCGAGTGTGTGCCCGAGGATGCTCCGGATGGTGCCGGTACGCAGTAGCGGGGCGTGGTGCACCCGGTCGCCGGGCTTGAACACGGTCATGCGACTTCCCATTCGATTGGCTTGGACTTGTCAACGGTGACGATGCAGCCCCATTCCCGGAGCTTGGCGGCTTCTCGCCGTGCTGCGGACGCTGATTGCCAGTGCTTGCGCCGCGACACCGGCACTCTCATTGCCGGGTCGGTGCCGATGTGTTCGCCGCCTGGCCCCGCGTAGTAAGTGCCGCCTTCGCCGCCGTACCCGGAGTAGTCCTCTTGGTAGATCCACTCTTCGAAGTCCCAGTCCATGAACGCTGGCAGCTGGTCAGCCAAGCTGGGGTCGTAGTGGGCATCCAAGCACTTCTGCCAGAACTCGACGGGCTGATCCACGAACGGTTTACCGTCCGGCGTCGGGTACGACATGATGGTCACCCGGTACAGGTGGCGGCTCACGCTGCCGCCTCCACGGCGGCCAGCTCGGCCTCAGCCTGTTCCAACGCGGTGCCGGCGCGGACGATGTCCTCAATGCGGGCTTGCACGTCCCCACCGGTGAATGCTGCGGTTTCGACGGCCATCGCGGCCCGACGGATAGTGCGGCGTGCGGCCTGCACGGCACGCTCAGCACGTTCGGTGGTGACGGCTGGTGGTACGTGGGTGATGCTCATGGTTTCCTCCCAAGGTGGCCCCAAACTTGGGGCGGTTTCTATCGACACTCATCACTCTACCTACTTCAAGTAGGCACCGCAACTACTTCAACGAGACGCCACGCAACTCCGCCACAATCCGACCGCTGAGAAGATCAGCCGGCCGCCACACACCCACATCCTGGCCACACGATCCCAGCACCTCGAGGACCACCTTCTGCTCCGGCCGCATCCGCCCAGCGTCCGTCTTGAGCTCCCGAAACATGAGTCGGCCCCGCTTGGCCGATGCCAGCACCAGGTCGGGGAAACCCGCCTGTGAGCCGCGGCTGTCCTTGGTGTGATACCGGACTTCGTAGCCGTGGAACCCGGCCAGCTTGAGCACCGCGGACTGCAGGTTCCGCTCCGTCATCGGCGGCATGCTTCGTGCAATGGTGGTTGGCTCTCGGTTCACGATGTGGCTCCATTCTGATTCTTTGGGGTGCTGGGCGGCTCCGTAGGGGTTGTGTGGGGGATTGCTCGTCCGCGTTCATTTGAAAGCGTCACAGCGCCTCCTGCGGGTAGATGCCCCGGGGTTGCCAATGCAGGGTCGCGTTTTGTCCGGTTTGGTCGGGGACTACGTCCCGGGGTCACCGTAGGTGTGGTGCGTTTCCCGATCATGTTCGGGTGTCGGTCTCCGACCTTCACGTCGGCGAGGCATGAGCGGCAGTTGTGGGCGGGTTCGGTGTCGTGGTCTCCGCAGGGTCGGGCTGGTGGTGCGTCGTGGCCGTCGGGGGCGGTGGTGGTCCAGTGGCGTCCGTGTTCGGGGTAGACGTTGGGGGTGCGCTTCACGAATGATCCATCCGGGTGGGTTTCGGTGGCGTATGCGGCGAGGGCTCGGATGCAGTGGCCGAAGTCTGCTGCTGGGAATCCGTCGGTGTCGTTGGCTTTGGCCAGGACGATGCCGGGCTTGTTGGGGGTCCAGTCGGGGCGCATGGCCAGCATCATCGTTGTGAGTCGTTGGCCTTGCTGGTCGGTGAGTTTCATAATCATCCTCGATAGAAATTTGTTTGCGGCGAACGTTGGGCTGGGCTTGGCCTGCGTTGGTCGCCGCTGCGCTTTTTCGGTTCCTGCTGGTGAGTTAAGTTCTTAGAAGACCGCCGCGGTGAATGGTGAATGGTGTCCAGGTGAGAGGTGTTAAGGTGTGCGGCATCCCTTGACCGATGGGTTCCCCTTCCCGAATGTATGGCTAGAACGGTGGGTTATCGGATGGGTTGCTCAATGGGTTTGTGGATGGGTTCGGCGATGGGTTTACCGATGCCTTTCCGGATGGGTCAACGGCACGTTTCTGCATGACTTCGGCGAGGGCTTCCCATGAGCCCCACGATGGGTTCTCCGTGTGCAGCCTGTGCAGCTCGTGAACGATGATTCCCTTGAGCTCTCGTGAGCCGGTGGAGGTGTATGCCTTGGCTACGGCGGCGCCCATGTTCTTCTGCTTGAGCAGCCCGTCGCTACGCATGAAGCTGCGGACCAGGATTTCTTCTGTGCCGTCGTCGATGATGATGTAGCTTTTGGCCATGAGTACCTTGGCGGCCAGTTCGATGTCTTCGAGGGTGATGTCTGCGGCCTTCTGCGTGATCTTCTTCGGTCGCCAGTCCATGACGCCGGCGTAGGACAGGTCGGCTTGGGTGATGAGGTGCTGGTAGAGCCACTGCTCGTGTACGGCGAGGTCGAGGAAGTCGTCGTCGTCCCAGATGGTCACGAGGATCTGGGCGAACTTGCGGGCCACTAGTGGTCACCTTCATCGAACCAGGCGTTGATGATGAGCTCGCGAATCTTCCCGGCCTCGGGGTGCTTGCTGTCGGCGAAGTCGATCAATGCGCCGAATGCCTTGCGGATCTTCCGGTCGTTGTCCGGGGTCGGTTCACTGGCGGACTCGAGGTTGATGACGGCCCAGTTGTATCCGGCGATGAAGTCGTCTGTCCATTCCATGGTTAATTTCCTCCGGTGTAGCGGGCCATGATGTCGCGGCCTTGGGTGTATGCGTCGTAGTGGCCGGCGGGGCGAAATGCTGCGCGGCGTCCGGTCTTGATTTGGTGGGCTGCGGCCCATGCTCCGGGCTCGGTTTCGGCGGTGCGGACGAGGGCCCAGACGCCGGGGTTTTCTTGGAGGTGTTTGGCGAGTGCCCCGTATTTGTTGCGTGCGGGTCCCGGCCGGTATTCGTAGTTTGCGCTCATGATGGTCATCCTTTTCTGTCCTATCCCAATTCTACTACTTGAAGTTGTCGGTTTGCCTGATTCGGTTAGGCGATGTGGGCGCAGCCTTGTTGCTGCGCCCACCAAGTTACAGCCCTGTCGGTTTGCTCTTGCCTTCGATGTCACGGGTCCAGTGCCACCCGCCAGCGTGTTCGTAGTAACGGACCCTGGAGCGGTCGCCGTTCTCCTGCTGGACCTCTCGGCGCATGCGCTTGGCATCTTCCTTGGTGGCGCACCAGACTTTCCCGCAGTACGGGTCTGGGCACACGGGCCTAGGGGAGCGGTACGGGGCCCGGCGGGCTGGTTGTGCGCTCATGGTTCCTCCTAGAAAAGTGTTGTTGGATCTTCTGGTTCTGATAGATCAGTGGTGTGGGCATGCTAGGGACGGACCGACCCGGCGGGCCCATAGTCTGATTCGTCCAAGTCCCAGTGCTCGCCGGTGCGCTTGTCGTGCACAGTGTCGTGCCCGCAGTCAGCGCACCGGTAGGCGTGCAGGTTTTTGGTGGGGGTGGTTTCTCCGAGGTCGTGCCGGGCTGGGCGTTTCCCAAATGCGAGAAGGATTTCGCCGATGGTTCCGCACTGATCGCAGGCGGTAGCTTCGACCGGTAAATGCAGGACCAGGGTCGAAGGTGGCGGGGTGATCCATTCGCCCCAGGTCACCGGCTCCCAGTCCCACAGGTCCGGCAGCGTGCGGTACGGTTGTGCACTCACGCCGCTACCTTCCGCCCCGTGGTGAGCCAGCCGAGGGCGCGGGCCTCGGGGCGGCAGTCCTGGCAGTAGCCGGCCTGTGGGCTGCGCGGGTTGCCGTCACGCTCGATACCGCAGCGGCCGCACACCAGTTCACCCCAGCGCGGCTGATGCGGGGCAATAACCCGGGTGGCAAGAATGGTCATGATTTTCCTTTCGTGGTCAGGGTTCGCCATGTGGCGATGCGTTCGAGGATCTGGGGTTTCTTCTCGGCTTCCGTTCCGGGGTCTTCGTTCACCAGGAATCGCGGCCATGTGTCCGACCGAGCGGGGTCGCCGTATCGGGTCCAGCACTTTTCGCAGTATTCGTAGTAGATGCTGATTTGGTGGTGCTCGGGGTGCCGGGTTGCTGCGCCGCCGCTGGTCCCTGGCTTCCCGCACCAACCGCAGCCGCGGGCCTGCCATGGGTATAGGTTCACGGTGAACGGCGGGGCATCCGACCGGGCCGGCGCCGGCTCGCCGCCCAGTAGGTCGAGGGCGGACAGCTGGCCATCGATGTGCGCAGCCATCAGAACAGCATCCCTAGCTCGTCGGCGACTGGTTCAAGGTCGGTCCAGTCAGACTCGGACCATGACTGTGCCCATTCATCGTTGGGGTGCTTGACGTCGGCGGTCCAGTACCGAGTGAGGCCGGTACCGTTGTAGTCCTCCGTGATTCCCTTGACGATCATGATGCGCGGTGGGCCGTACGGGATCGCCTTGGGCGCGTCCACTGGTGACCAGAGTTGCATGCGCACCACGTCCCCGACTGCGGGAACGTACACCTCGGAGCTCATGCCGCCGCTACCCACCCATAGTTGCGCCGCCGAGCCACTGCCGGGGCGGTGGCGACGACGCAAAGGTGCGCGCCTTGAGAGCCGGGCTGGGTGCGGCCGTCCACGACCTTGAACACCGCGGGCCCGGTGATGGTCGCGCCGTGCCGCGTAGCGACCGCGGGCAAGTCCTGCTCGGCTTCGAATACGAGGTCAGCGAATGGCAGCGTGGCATCCGTGATCGGCCAGACCGCTTGGAACGTGGTCATGATTCGACCCTTTCGTTTTGGAGGGCCACGGCCAGCAGGGTTTCCATGGTCGGGGACCAGCCGCGCTGGCCAGTAGCCCGGATGACGTCCACGTGGCAGGCACAGTTGTTCTTCTTCGCGCAGCTGTACGGCGTCCAGCAACAAGACCGCTTGCACTTGCTCATGCCGTCACCGTCGCTTCGTTGGCCACGCGGTTGATCTTGGTGAGGTCCTCCGTGGTGAGCCCGTACTTCGCGAACGGGCTGATCAACGTGACATCGTCACGGTTCCGGGCCCAGTTCATGGCCTGGCGTTCGAGGCTGATGTCATCATCAATCCAAACCACCGCCGCGGGGCTGGTGGCTTCGACGTCGGCACGGATCGCGGCCAGCTTCCACCAGTCCGGTCCGCCCCACTGGTGAAGGTCACCGGTGAGCACTTCCCAGCCCGCTCCATCAAGACCGATCAGCGGGGACAGGACCTTGGCCGCATCATGCTCCCACGTCGTTAGCCACTTGATCGTCACGTCATCCCGGGCCGCCAACGCGTTCAGCATGGTGATCAGCTCCGGGGCGTAGGCGATCTGGTAGCCGTTGGCCATGACGCTCTTGTACTCGGGGAACCCTGTGTGCTTCGGCTCCGGATGCGTCCGGCCGATCGCGTTGATCACGCCGTCAACGTCAAGGTAAATCGTGGTGCTCATGCTGCGGCCGCCTCGGGTGCGCAGAACTCGGCCAGCAGGTCGGGCCGGAATCCGTACCAGTGCTTCTCGTCCGCGGTGTTCCCGTTGTCGTTCACGATGACGACCGGGGCACCCATGTAGCCGAGAGCCTTGATCGCCGCAAGGTCCGCGGCATTCTCCGGGAGGCTGATGTCGACGGTCGCGTACGGGGTGCCGGCACGGTCGAGGGTCTTCTTCGTCATGTCGCACTGGCGGCAGTCGGGCTTCGTGTAGACGGTGGTTGTTGCCATGGTGTTCTCCTGTTTGTGGGTATGAAAATTGGCAGGTCCCGCCCCCAAGGTGGGACCTGCCCGATTACTGGGATGAAGCTAGGCGATGGTCAGAAAGGCGGTTCGTTGTCGCCGGTGGGCGCTCCGGTGCCCCAGCCGCCCGCGGTGCTGGTCGCCGGTGCGCCCCACGCTCCGGCGTTGCCGCCGCCGTCCGGTGTCCAGGAACCATTGGTGGGAGTGCCGCCGAACCCGCCGCCGGTGTTGCCGCCGCGGTTGGCTGCGCCTTCCCCGTTGCCGCGGGCCGTGCGCGTGACCTTCGCGGATGCGCTCTTGAGTGAGGGTCCGATTTCTTGGACCTGCAGTTCTGTGCTGGTCCGGTTCTCGCCTTCCTTGGTGGTGTAAGCGCGCATCGTGAGGTTGCCCTGCGCAATAACCCGCATTCCCTTCGTCAAGGATTCCGCCACGTTTTCCGCAGCCTCACGCCACACCGAGCAGCGGAGGAACAGGGTGTCCCCGTCCTTCCACTCGTTGGTCTGCTTGTCGAAGTTCCGCGGGGTCGACGCAATGGTGAAGTTCGCGACCGCGCTGCCCGACGGGGTAAAACGCAACTCCGGATCCGAGGTCAGGTTCCCGATGACAGTGATAATGGTTTCGCCGGCCATGATTAGGCCACCTTTCCGTCTTCGATGGTCCAACCGAATTCGCCGGACTCGTCTACGAATTCCGCGAAGATCTGGAAGTCGTGAGCGTCGCCCAAGGCTTCGAGTTCGGCGAGGCCGTCGGAGTCCAGGTCGTTGCCGTTGCGGACGATCATGATGCGCAGTTCCGGGTTGGAGGCGATGATCATCTTGGCGGAGGCGATGGTCTGTTCGCGGGTGGATGCCTTGCGGAATGGGCGGCCGTTGAGCAGGACGCCTTCCTCGTCGAACGTCATGTTGTCGACGGGGAAGTTGGCGGCGGCGAGCCCGTCGGCCTTTTGCTTGTCCAAGGCTTCGAGCTGTTTGGTGAGGTCGTCGGCCTGTTCCTGCGTGGCCTCGAGCTGGAACGCGAGGTTCGCCTTTTCCTTGGCCGTGCGCACCGCTCGGTTCGTTTCCTCCGCGGTGGCCATGCGCTGGCGCAGTGCCCCTACATCCGGGAGCTCCGCGTGGTTGTCGATGCGGTCGTTGGCGTTATCGTGATCGACTTCGGCCGCTTCCCGCAGCTTGGTCAAGCGGGCGATTTCGGTGTTGATCCGTTCGATCTCGGCGTTGGCGCGGGCCAGCTCTTGGTGATCATCGTTCTGCTGACGCGCCAGTCCTTCGGCTGCCCGGATTTCTTCGGCCAGCTCCACCACTGAAACTTCGGCGGCCGGCGCCGCGGGCAGTTCCCCGTACCGGGCTACCTGCGCTTCGAGTTCCTTGGCCTTGCGGTTGATGAAGGTCCGCTGCTCGAACACATCCTTCTGCGTGGCGGCCAGCTTCGCGGGGTCGAACGGCAGGTCCACGAGGTCGAGGACCACGGCCAGCTGCTTCCGGTCGTCCAGCAGGGAGAACGCGCCAGCGTCCATGCCCAGGGCGCCGAGCATCCCGTTCAGCGTGGCTTGCGCAACCTTGGATCCGTCGGACGTCTTCCCGGTCAGGGAGGATGAGCCGTCGGCCTTGTACTTGCGGATCAGCGTCATGCCGTTATCGAGGACGTTGACGACTTCGGCGGTCTTCTGGCCGTCGCGGACCGGGCGGGGCACGTCCCGCTTGTTGTGCCCGATGATCGTTGCCTCGAGCCCGTCGAGGATGCTGGACTTGCCTTGGGCGTTGCGGCCGCTGATGGCCACGAGTGCGCCGCGGGGTGCGATCTGCACATACTCGAGACGCTGAAAGTCGGTGAACGTTGCTTCAGTGGTTTTTGCCATGATGGTCAGACTCCTATGGTGTGTGGTTGGTTAGGCTGCGGCGGTGGCCGCGGTGGCGATGGCTTCGAGGACGTCCGCGGGTTCGCCGGCGGCGCTGGCCTGCTTCCACAGGGTGCGGAGCGCGGCCTTGTCCCCGGCCAAGGTCTGGATTTCGTCGAAGTAATTGACCTCGAGGACCGCGGGGGTGCCTTCGTCGATGGCTTCACCGGTGGCGGTGTCGAACGATTCGTCACCCTCCGTCTCAGCTTCCGGCTCCGGTGCGTCGTGGATGACGGCGGGGGCGACGGGATCTGGTGCTGCGTTCTTTCGGGGGCGGCTGATCTTCCGGGTGGCGGTCTTCGTGGTGGTCGGTTCGACCTGCACGAACGGTGCCGGGTCATAGTCGCCCAACTCGATTTCTTCAATGCTGTTCATGCCGGCAAGGGCGTCCGGGGCCACGAGCTTCGCGGCCTCGGCCTTGCACTTCTCGGTCAGCATGCCGATGGGGTTCTCTTGGTACTTGCCATTGCTGGTGTACTTGGCCTGGCGGGCCCGTTCGATGGTCCACTCGATCTTCTGCCAGCCGGACTGGCCGCGGCGGCGGGCCCGGAACTCGACGCGCTCGTTGTCGGCGTAGACCCGCTCAATCTCGTGGCCCTTCGACAGCGCGATGGCGTACATCTGCTGGGCGTAGAGCGCCGGTGTGCCGTGGACGACGTAGATCGTCTTGAGAGACACCATGGGGGCCATGCCAAGGGTGAAGCCGTAGAGGATGGCTGCGGCGGCTTCCTCTGGCTTCCCGCGGAAGTGCTGCGGGGTGAACATGGTGTTGCAGATGGTGTTGGCGATTGTGTAGGCGTGGGCCAGTTCGGATGCCCAAGCCTCGAGGGACATCGTGGCGTCGGTGGTGACCTGCTCGATGTTCGCGGGCTGTACTGCTGGGGTGAATGCGCTGGGGGTGGTGGCCAGTTCGGTCATGAGGTGGGTTCCTTTGCGGTGAGTGCTTTGTATGGTGCGCCGTAGCGGCTGATGATGTCGGCGCGCATGACGGTCAGGTGATTGATGAGGTCGTCCACGGCATCGAGGGGGAGCAGTACCTCGTGGCCGTTGAACAGATGCGCGTCGCGTTCCCTGTCGGTGTCTAGCGCGATCATCTGATCCTCGTAGAAGAGGTGCAGGGATTCGCGGCGGATCGGGTCGAAGTAGCTGTAGACGCTCACGCGGCCACGTCCAGCTGATTCACCGGCGGGGCGAGCGGTTCCCGGGCGAGCTTGTCGCGGAGCTTGGCGGTCTTCGCGGTGAACGCTGCGGCCAAGAACCATGAGTAGTGCTCATCGATTTCTTCGGGGGATCCGGCCAGCGGGTAGAGCGTGGTTCCCAGTGGCTTGTCTCCGTAGCGGGCGTTCACGCCTTCCCGGTCCATCGGGGTGACATGTGCGACGTAGGTCTTGGCGACCTTCGGCATGGGCTGTTCGTTCCCGTCGGTGTCGACGTAGAACTCGGCCTTGGAGTAGGCCGCGGTCTGTAGCGCGGTTTCCCCGTAGACGCCCTTGGATGTCTTGAGGTCGACCTGCACTACCCAGCCGTCGGCCAGCTGCTCCGGGGTGAGCAGTAGGGGAGAGGTGGCCAGCATGTCGAACGTGCCGCCGAAGTGATCCGTCCGGTTGCCGCACGGGCGTTCGGTGAGTACCGGGGTGATCTGCCACGCCTCGAGGAAGTCCGCGAATCCCTCGATGTATCCGGCCAACTCGTCCGGCGCTTCGACTTCGCCGGTGGTGGCCAGCTGCTCGGCGAGCCCGTGAACGGCGGTGCCGGTGATCCCGGCGTCGTCGCGAACTTTCCGCCATGCCATGCGCATGGTCTGGATCGCGTTGGCCCGGTCCATGGTGCGCAGTTCGTCGAGGTGGTCCATGGCCCAGGTGCCGGCGACTTCGGCAGCCCATGGGATCAGGTTGTCCTTGGGGATCCCGGCGCCGATGAGTCCGGTGACGCCGCGGACCGGCTTGGAGTCGAGGCGGTAGGTGTGGTTCCCTGCGTTGAATACGAGCCCGGCGGGCTTCGGCTTGGCGGTCATGGTGGCTTCCTCTCCGTGGATGGGGCATTGGTCGTTGATGGGGTCGAGTCCGGCTTTGCGTTCCCACCCGGGGCAGTCCCCGGACGGGCACGAGCACCTCACAGCGCACCGGCCAAGACGGTGAAGGCCAGGATGAAGCCGTACACACCCGCGGCCGCACCCACCGCCTGCAGGACGAACAGGACGTCCCGGCCACGCTGGGTCAACACCAGGCCCCTCACGCCGCCACCGCCAAAGCTGGCAAGGGAGCGGGCACGAACCGAGACCACAGGATCTGCCGGCACTTCTCACTGATCAAGTCCTCGCAGCCGGCCAGGTAGTCGGCCTTCGCCGGGGCGTACTCGGGGTCGCCCACACGCCAGCCGAGTTCCGCCCGGTCATCCTCACAAACGGCCTTGCCCTCGATTTCGGCGAGCAGTTCCTCAAGATCCGACTCGCGGACCTCCACCTGCAGTGCCGCGGACAACTGCCGGACCAATCGGCCCCAGCAATCACCCTCCGAGAGGAAGCCGTGCTCTGCGGAGTAAGCGCGGACCTCACTGGTCAGGGTCACCGCCGCCGCCATGTAGACAGGATTCTCTAAAACGTTCATTGGTATACTCACTTTCAGAAATTGATTTCGGTTGGGCCTGCACGCTTCTCAAGGGAGTGCGGGCCCAATTTTTTATGCGCTGTACGCGTGCCGATTCAGGAACTGATCAATGGCCGAAGCCCGGATCTTCCACGAGCCCCGAAGCCCTGGCATCTTCGACCCAGCCAGATCGCCGCGCCGCAACAGCGTGTAGACGGTGTCCGGATGCATGTCGAGTTCCTCGGCTGCTTCCTTCACGCTCAACACCTTCTTGCTCACGCCGCCACCGCCAAGTGGCGTTCCGGGATGCCCACCCAGGTGTACTGGTGGCCGCCGTTGCGGGACTTCGTTCGGGACGTGTTGTCGGCGACCTTCTCGATCAGCCGGCGCTTGGCCGCGGCGATGAACACGCCGCCTTCCATGCCCTGCCTTGGCGCTGGCCGCATAGCTTCCCGGAGAGTGTCCGCGGTGAACCTGCGGCCCTCCGCGGCCCAACGTTCAATCAGGTCCGTGGCGTCCTGCGTCCACGTGGTGTCTTCAAGTGCGATTGGTGTAGCCATGTCGGCGTGTCCTTTCCAGAACTTTTGACCGTTTGAATCAGGCGGTCTTGCGATTTGAAATAGGTTCTTGCGGGTCGAAAAGGACAGTAACGTCCAAGCCGAGTACCTCCGCGATGCTCTCGGCGACTTCGGTGGTGCAGTCTGTGCGATAGCCGGACACCAGGTGGTTGATGAAGCTGGGGTGGACGCCGACCCGTTTGGCCAACTTGCGTTGGCTGATCTTGCGGAAGTCCGAAGGGTGTCCCGCCTTGATGGCGTCCATGTCTTGCTTGGTGTAAACGAACGTCTTGAATCGTTCTTTCGATGCGAGGCGCATGTAGGTTCCTCTCTGCCAGCGGCATTTGGTTCGGAAGGGTGACATTTGGTTCCTGTCTGTTGTAGGCGGGTTTGTTTCTTGTTGATAGGAAAAGCATCCCATCCCAGTAGGCAGGTTGTCAACTTGAATCAGGCAAATTGTTTCTTGCAAGTAGGCACCAGTCTGGATGGGCGCCTTTTTGTTAGTAGGCACAACTACTTCAATAAGGCAGAATTCCCAGTAGGCGCATCGGAAACGTATGCGAATGCGCTAATCGACGAAACTAGCGACAGTGGTTGGCATGACAAGCAAACTTCCCAAGAACGGCCTCCAGGCACTCATCCTCAACCACAAGGGTGACCGCTCATACGCCAGACTGTCCGCTGCATGCGGCGGAGTTCCCTCCACCGTCAACGCCCAGCGCCTCGCCACCAAGCCCATCAAGGACTTCCCCACCGTGGACGTTCTCATGGGCCTCTCCAGGGGCCTCGGGGTCCGCCTCATCGACGTCCTCCACGCCGCAGCTGTCTCCGTCGGGATGCCCATTCACGCCTCCAGCGACAACGACCTCCTGATCCCGGAAGCCGGCCGACTCCCAGAAGAATCGCGTCGCCTCCTGCTCGACACCGCCCAGAACATGCTCTGGTGGATGGAGCGAGTCGACGCGGCCGCACCCGAAGGCGTCGAAGATTCTGCCGAAGACGCACCGAACAACATGCACCCCTTCCCGACGCCGAACTGGGCCCAGGCCGCGGCCGACAAGGGCGAGGCTGGAATCGACCACGACCAGCTGCCTGATGACTAGCCAGTAACGCTTCGGAAACATTCGTCACAGATTCGACTAACTGACGCCTACTGCCCATAAGGTCGAACATATGTTCGAAAACGTCTTGGTGCAGCTCAACGTCACCATCATCGAAACCGACCTGCCACATGGCTGGTGGGGCGCCTACGACATCACCACCAACACCATTGGCCTACGCCACAACCTCGCGCCCACCCAGCGGCGCTCCACACTGGCACACGAAGCGGCCCACGCCGCCCTCCAGCACGACGGCCACAGCCTCGCCCAAGAACGCGACGCCGAAGAACTAGCCGCCGCCTGGCTCATCATGCACTGCGACTTCCAACACGCAGCCCGCATCTACAACACACCCACAGCACTCGCGCACGAGCTCAACGTCCTCCCAAGAGACGTCCACGCCTACATGCGCACCATTCTGCGAACCCAAAAATAAGGGGGGCCCCACCATGGCAACCGGACGCGTCACAGACACCTGGCACCTCAAAGACAAAAAGACCCGGTCCAAAAGATACGGCATCGGCAAACGCTGGCAAGCCGTCTGGACCAATGACCGCGGCGACGAAGAAAAGCGATCATTCGAAATGAAGGACGCAGCCAAAGCATGGATCGACGCCAAAGTCATCCAGAACGCCCTAGACCCCAACGGCATCAAACCCGACATGCCATTCACCGAGTACTGGGACATCTGGCGGGCCGCCCAACTGCACCAGCGCAAATCATCCCTCAAGACCATCGACTCCCACGCCAAAAACTGGATCCTTAAATCGTTCCAACACGACTGGATGCACTCCATTGACCGACCCCGCATCCAAGCCGTCGTGAACGAATGGGCCGCGTCGGGGCTCGCTTCATCCACGGTCTACCTGATGTACCGGTACGTGCGTGGCATGATGTCCGACGCCGCACTGAACAAGCAGATCCGCGAATTTCCCTGCGTGAAAATCAACATGCCGGCAGGTGACCGGAAACGAATCGTCCCCTTGTCGATTGCCCAGGTCCAGCAGATCGTTAGCAAGCTCGAGGAACCGTACCGTTCGGCGGCGATCTTTGCTGCAGCAACCGGGCTCCGGCCAGCAGAGTGGAGGGGGCTCACGGCCGAATATGTGGATCTGAATCGCGGCGTGGTGATCGTCGAGCAGCAAGAGCACCTGAGCCGCATCGCAAAGCCGCTGCTGGGCCCGCTCAAGAATGATTACTCCTACCGTGACGTGACCATCGGGCCCAGGACGTGCGCGTTGCTCGAGCCCTTGCTTGCGGCGCCGGGAGCCCTCGGTTTGCTGTTCCACGTGAAGGGGTCGGTGATCACCGGCGGCCGGGCGGTCGGCGCGTGGACGGAAGCGCGGGGCGATCTGCCTTGGATGGGGCCCGGGTGGCACCAGCTCCGCCACCATCATGCGTCGCTGCTTATTGCGGGGGGAGCGTCGCCGGTGGCGGTTGCTCACCGGCTGGGGCACAAGGATGCGAACGAAACGCTACGCACCTACGGGCATTTGTGGGCGGATGATGAGTCGAAGCTGGCGGCAATGTCTGACGGGTTGGTGGCTTTGGGTTGAGTGTGTTCCGCCACGATTCCGCCACACTCGCTTACTTGGCTTTGTTTGCAAGGGAAATACTTCTACAGTGGGTAGAAAGGCGGGTTGTGAGGTTGAGCGCTGTTTTTGCCGTGATTTCGCGGGGAACTTGACCATTCTGGCCCCGTTTCTTTTGGGGCGATTTCGGTTGATTTATGCCGATTTAGGCGTGTCATCCGCCACGAAACCGCCACGGATTTTCCCCTTCACATCTCCCCTTGATCGATCCTCCATGGGATGTCTTCGGCGCTGGTGGAGTCGTGCCACCGGGACTCACTATAAGGGATCCGCACGGCGTGCATGTCGTCCATCCACAGCTGGTGGTTTGCGCGCTGCTCGTCGAACCAGACGGCGAGGAACTTGTCTCCTTGCCATGCGTGGGCTTTGCCGTCGACGGTGGTTCCGTCCTCGAGGGTGATCCGCACGTAGGGTTGCCGGCCGTAGGGGTAGAGGTGGCAGGCGCCAGGGGTGGGGACGAAGTCGGGGTAGTAGGGCACGCCCCAGCTTAACCACAAATAGCGCCCCACCTTTCCTTGCGGAGGGTGGGGCGCTTCTGCGTGTGAACCTTGGGGGAATCCACACTGCGGCGGGGGCGTCCGCTAGCGGTCTTGGGGTACCGCTGGAACCGAACCTACTCCCAAAACCTTGCAATGTCTACGTTTCCCCCGGCATTGCCTAGCGCTCGTATCGCTCTGGGTCCGCGGTGGTCGGATCGTGCGGGTCTGCCACTGGGTAGCTGGCATGCTTGGCTTCGTACTCCGCCACGACTTCCGCGATGCGATCGGTGACCACGCCGGTATCGACCTGCAGCTGCACAGTGGTGCTCCCGGCCGTGAAGTCGGCATTGCCGATGCTTGTGGCCAGAGACAGGACGGTGGACAGCACGGCCACGCCGAGGGAAGCGCTCAGGGCAGTCTCCCACGGCACCTCCCACGCGGATACGACCGCGCCAATGGACGCGAGCAGGGTGGCGACGAACGACTGAATGAACGTCTTGACGGCGCGCTCAGCGGCGCCCTTCCAAAATGCGATGGTGAACATGGTGGTCGATCCTTAGGCTCGTTTGTTGACGGCGGCGCGGACCTTGGCGTAGGTCCCGTTGTCCGCGCCGAGGGACTTCTGCCGGGCCGTGTGACCGTTGCCGTGCTTGCCCTGGATGACTTCGGCGGCCATGTCCGCGACACTCTTGCCGGCGGCCTTGCCGTTCACGGCGTCCCGGACCTTGGCATATTCGGCGGCGCTGATCCCGAGGGACTTGCGGCGCACATCGTGGCCATTGCCGTGCTTCCCGGCGCGGACCTCCGCGGCCATCTGCGCCACGGTCTTACCCGCGGGCTTCGTCGCGGCGGGGCCCCCGGCCTTGAGCTTGGCCAGCAGCGCGGTGTTCTGTGCCGCGGTGCCCGAGTAGCCCTTGACGCCGTACTGGGCTGCCAGCTTGGCGCGTGCCGCGTAGGACGAATCCCGCTTGCGGGCGTTGAGCCAGTCCACGACCGATCCGCCACCGGTGGACGGCCGCACCACGGGGGCGCTCGGCTTGGTGCTGCCGACCGGCTTCACCTCGGTGTCGTCATCCACCAGTTCGCCGAGGACCTTCTCCCACAGCGCCACCGTGTCGGCGACACTGCGGTTCGCCGCGGTCCACGACAGCTCCACGTGCAGATGGTCCACGTGCGGGTTCACACCCGTGTACGTGCGCCACTCGTCGTAGTACCCGGACCAGATCCGCCGGTTCCAGATCACACACTGGACACCAAGCTCTGCCGAGTGCCGGCGGATCAAGTCGGCGAGCTTGGTGCCGTACTCCGCGGAGTACGGGCGGATCGCCGCATCAAAGGCGCGGCCTTCACCGTGCAGGGACGTTGTGCAGGTGGATCCGCGGATGGGCCGGCAGTTGTAGATGCCCGCGTTCAGTCCGCCGTCGTCCGCGTACTTGGCCAGAAACCATGCCATGGCCCCGCGAGCACCGGTGGAGGGGCCCTGCGTGCAGGTCTCGGCCCCTGTGTAGCCGTTATAGATGGCCATGGGTCAGCCTTCCTTTCGGGCGCGGGGCCGGATGCTGGCCGCGGGCTCGATGTAGTCCGGGTGTTCCGGGTCCGTGACCGGCTCCGGGTTGGGGTCTTCGGCGTCGAAGTCTTCGATCGCGTCCAACGGGTCTGGGGTATCGCTCATAGTGATGGCCTCCTGTTTTCTGGCATAAGAAAAGCCCGGACCAGGATGGTCGCGGGCTTGGGGGTTGGGCGGGGTTAGTCGCGGCCACGTTGCTCTCGGAAGATGGACCAGCCAATGGCCCAGATCGACACGATCAGCAGGACGTAGAGCGCGATGTAGACCGCGGCTCGTCCCGGGAACGCAGGGAAGAAGCTACTGGCGGTCGCCAGAGCGGTGATCGCAGCAATGACGGCCAACAGCCCCATGAGGGTCACGCCAGCCGCCCAGCGCCGCCATGCGCCCCGGCCGAGACAGTGCCAGCCGATCATCACGCCGAGGGTGGACAGGCAAGCAACAGCGATAAGGATTCCCGTGAGGGGTTGAATGGTCACGCGTGGCCCTCCCGGTAGATTCGTGTGAGCTTGGCAGAGAAATGATTCTCGCAGTTGATCTGCGCCAGCCTCTCGGATTGCCGGCGCACCTCGGTGTCGCGGTCGAGGGCGGCCTTGTGTTCCACGCTGGCCTCGATCTTCGCCGCCAACGCCTCCGTGGCCGCCGCCTCCGCCTCTACGCGGCGTGAGCGTTGGACCCACCTGAACAGCTTCACCGAGGACCACCCTCTTTGACCTCATCGATGGCACCCATCACCTTGATGACCGAAGCCCCGACCACCGTCTGCTTCTCGATGGTCGAGGCCTGCACCGCGTTGGTGTCCTTCAGAGTTTCGGCGGTCGCTCGCCACTGGTCCTTCGCCTTCACCATCACCTCGTACAGGTAGCGGGGAACGAGCCGGCCAGTGAGGATCATCCACACCGCCAGGCCGAGCAAGCTGGACGGGGTCAGGACACCGATGGCCTGCCAGGGGATTTCATCAAACATGGGGATTACCTCCGGGTGATGGTCGGGTCAGGCATGGGCAGCACCTTCCAGCGCGAGAGGGTTTGGCATGAAGGGCCTTTCGGGAGGGCCACATGGTGCGCAAATCGTTTAAGTTACAGCAACGTTATGGATACCGGACGGTAGTGATGTTTGGCCTCGGTAGGGTTGGAAATTCTATTGGGTTGATCTTGGGGGAAGTGTTGGGTAAAAGTATTGTTCGACAGATCGAAGCAAGCCTCTGCGGCGTGACGCATCAAGCGGGTGAGACTCGATGAGGAAGCCGTTGCAGCAGATCCAGCAGGCACTTTCGAAGAACCGTGTCTTCCTGATGGGCGCGGGGGTGGGCCGGATTGAAGAAACCGGTGCCGCCTTCAAGAAAGACCAGAGCATCCAGATCCAGGAGAACATCGCCCTGGAGCCATACACCACGTTCTGGGGCCAGAGCGGCCGGAACCTGGTCACCATGGGATCGTTCAGCTACACCAACTCGGTACTGCCCATGAGCGTTTCCCTGGGCCGATATTGCTCCATTGGCAGCAACTTCAAGGTCCTCGGGGCGCGGCACCCCAAGGAGCGTGCGTCCACCAGCCCGGTCTTCTACAACCAAAAGCTTAAGATGAACACCTTCGCCAAGGACCATGGCGTGAACCTATCCCCGCAGCGCTACGAATACGATCAGGATCCCATCACCATCGGCAACGATGTGTGGGTCGGGGACGACGTCACCTTTGGCCACGGCGTGACCATCGGTGATGGCGCGGTAGTTGCCGCGGGCTCCTTGGTGCTTGATGACGTCGAACCGTTCACCGTTGTCGGCGGCCACCCGGCGAAGCCGATCCATGACCGGTTCGGCTGGGAGGCGACCGATGCTCTGACGGATTCCCAGTGGTGGAGGTTTAGCCCCGAGGCCATTGGGCATCTGGATACGACCAATCCGGAGGAATTCGGGATGCAGGTTCAGGAGCTCCGGTCCGCGGGAAAGATCGCTGTGTACAAGCCGGAGCCGATGAGGGCATCAGACTTCGCGTAAAACGGCTGGCAATGGCCAAGCCCCTTCGGGGCTTGGGCCACTTTTTATGCCCACATTTTGTTGCGAAGCCTTTGCAAGATTGCGTCAATGAGAGGCCACTTCGCGGTGTCGGCGATGTGCTGCATGCCGATGTCGTTCGGGTGGAATTTCGCCGCGTCCTCGGTGGATGCCATCGTGGCCGGCACCCATCCGCGACCCAGGTCAACCACCGTTGCGGTGGGGAACTCGGCCGCCACTGAATCAACGATGCCGTGAAGCAGTGGGCTGTTGGCCGCCCACGCGTCCTGCCGGGCCTGCGTGGTCAGTTCGCCCACTGGAGGGTCTTTGAACACGAGGACCGGGGGCGGTACGGCGCCGGGGACTAAGAGTGCATCGACATACACCGAGTACGCGGCTCCGGTCTTGGTTACCTTGATGGAGTGCGTGCCAGTGGCCGGAACATTTACCGGAATCACTGCGTGAGCGTAGGCCGGCCACCCGCTTCCGCTCACGAGGGATGCGAACTGTTCCATCTGCCCTTCGCCGGTGTACGTGATTCCTTGGTCCACCCCATCGACGGCCACGGTGATGCTGCCGGTCTTGGAAGCGTCCTGTTGGTTGCAGAACGTGAGGATGTACGCCTTGCCACCGGGTGCGTTCACGTTCTCGAAGGTGAGGGTGTTGCCGTTGACGGCAGTGTATCGGCTGGTTCCTCCTGAGCAGATCCCGTTGGTGAAAGTGCTCCATGTCCCTGTGGTGGCGGCCGCCGTGGACTCGATGCGTTGAGCGGCAGTGGTGGTGGCGAGGAAGGCGCGGAGCGCGTTCTCGAATCCCTTCCGGCCTGCTGCGGTGGCCGGACCTGAAAGCGCGTCGTTCATGACTCCCTCGACGGCGATGATACCCGGCTGCCCGGCCGTGTAGGATCTGTTCCCGATGGCCCCGGGGACGGCGTTGCCGATGGCCATAGCCGCAATTTCGATCATGCGCGCACCGGAGGCCCCGTGGCTTTTACGCACGACGCCGAGCATGTTGGTTAGCCGGGTGGACCATTCCCCGTTCGTGGAGACGTAGGCTCCGGGCACAATGGTGTAGGAATGGCCATATACGGTGAGGGGGTTTCCACTGATCAGTGGGCCCAATGTATCGATCAGCTTTCGGTCCATCGCCATAGCGGCCTGGCTTTGTGGCGTGTCGATGAGGGTGCCGACTGTGCTATCGGTTGGGGCCTCTGCGGCGGCAGCGGCGGCTTCGGCCCGGTCCGCGTTGGCTTCCGTGCTGTCCACCCAGTTTTGAAGCTGCTCGGCGGTGATCCCGGGCGGGGTCATCTTGGTGAAGCGTGGCAGGGCCGGGTAGTTGATGGCGATAGTGCCATCGGGCACGCCCACGATCTCGGTGAATGACCGGTTGCTTATCCGGTCGCGGAAGGTCACCCTGTAAGCCCAAGCTGGTTCCGGGCCGGCTGGTGATGGCGCTACGTCCCGCAACGTGGTCTTGCCGTTGGCGATGCCAACCACTTTCTTGATGGGAAAGACTGTCACCGCGCCGTCGTGACGGAGAATGGTGGGCTCGTATTCCACGTCGCCAAAGAAGATGTCGTAGGGCGAAGCGCCGCCGCCTCGTGCGTCGATGTTGATATTGCGTCCCACGCGGGACCTCCTGGGCATAAGAAAAGCGCCCTTGGTGGGGCGCTTTGTTTAGATGGTGTATTCGGGTTGGGGTTCGGGGGGCTTTGTCAAGGCGTCGAGGATCGCGTCGGTTTCCGTTCGGAGCCGGTCAAGGGCGGCAGTTGCTTCTCGCTGCGCGGCCCGGGTTCGCAGCTCTGCGCTGTTGCTGGTTCCCATCAGTCAACGAAGTAGCGGATCAGGCCTTGGGCCAGCCCCCGGGTGGCCCCGGTTTGTTGGATGACGCCAACGTCTCCGGTGGCGGAGTCCACGAAGAGCTGCCCGATTTGGGCGTCTCCTAGGTAGCATTCGCCGCGGGCGTTGGTGCCAGGTGGCCAGAGGCTTGGCGGGATCGCGGCGGCTGCGAGTGTGGACAACCCCACGGGGCAGCCCGCAGTCACGGATACTGCGACCTCGACCGCTTTGCCGACTCGGCGGTAGCTGATGCCGGGGGCGACGATCACTCGCCTGGTGTCGTACACGCTCGCACCCGCGGGAGAGAGGCTCTTGATCCAGTCAGTAATGTTGATGAACCACCGAACAAACCCGCCGTTCCAGGTGCTATCGTTCTCGGTCGGCCCCACGGGCGAGACGGATGTGCTGGGTGTGCTCATAGTGTTCCTCCAAAGTCTCGGCCCCACTCATCGAACGCATCGAAGGTGTCGATGTTATGGGCCTGCATATAGGTGTCGAGTTGGGCAAAGGTGTCGATGCCGTGAGCTTGCAGCCACTTGTCGTAGTCGGCCCACGTCAAATCCAGCAAGGCGAAGTCGAGGTGCTGCGTGTAGGTTCCGCCGTTTCCGGCAAGGCTCACCGCAGTGATCAGCGCCTTGGTGATCAACCCGCTTTTACCGTCGGTGAGCCGTACTATGTCGCCGATTTGTCGACGCAATTCTGGCTTGACACGCACGCTCGGAACGACGGCTTGGGCATGGGATGTCTGCCCCGTCACCCACGCCAAGAGCGACTGCGCCGTTTCCGAATCCTGCACCCAAGACCCGCAATCGATTGACAGGGGATTCAGTGCCGTGCTCTCTGCCAGCCCCGATGAGATGGTCAGCGGCTCACCAGGCAACACTTGCAGGCTCGTGCGCAGGATTAGACAGGGGCTACCGTTGCCATCGACCGCCCAAAGGGTCACATCGGTCCGGCTCGTTAAGCGGATCTCCGCCGTCGAGACGCTGACCATCCGTGCCGTCACCACCAGGTCCGAGGACTGGGGGCGTTCCCCCGACCCATCGGCAGAGAAGGCCGCGGCCCAGCGGGACATCTGGTGCGGTTCGTAGGTCTCATCCCACACTGGGCGGAACGCGGAGGGCGCATTCACGGCCCCGGCCACCTCCACCACCAGTGTGATCGTCTGCCTCGGTCCTATGCGGATAGCCTCGGTGGCCTCCCAGATGGTGGTCGAGTTCACCGATTGCACCACCTGCGTGGGCGTGTATGACAGCTCGACCCGGTCAGCAATCTCTCCTGGGTCAATGACCCACGGAAGGTCTTCGAGCTTGTCCAGAGCCTCGACCTCGTCCACGATGTCGCCGCCGCGGAGCGATGATCTGTTGCGGTAGGTGAAGACCCCGGACTCGCTGACCCAAACCGCACCCAGGGTTGCAGCGGCGATCTTCTGGGCCATGTCCCACCCGAACCCTGTCAGGGCGTCGAAGGCAGCATGCAGGGGCGAGCCGGACAGGTTGATCTTCGCGTTGGGTGTGAAAGCCCAGTCATCACGGAACGTGGTGTCCACCATGACCCCGCGAATGAACCTTCCGGTGGGGGCCCGATCTGTGCGCACGGCGATGGCGCGGTTGGCCGTATCGATGGCCGCAGAAGCCAGGGACATGACGAGGGGTTCGGAAGCCAAGGTCTCCGATGAATACACACGGATCGTCGGGGCGCTGCTGAACGGATCTTGAATTGACACCCGGATCCTGGCCAGACCAAGGTTCGCTCCGGCCGGGTACATGATCTGCTGGACTACCATCCCGTGCGTGATGATGACGTGGTCCCCGCGGAAGTTCAGCCAGAGTCCGGCAAGCACAACCTCGCCACCGGTTCCGGCAACCTCAGCGGTCACATGGATCGCCGCGGGGCCTCCGTACCCGTCCGGAATTTCAGCGATCACCAGCCCACCCGGTCCCATGCCGACGTCCCCGGCGTGTTCCGACCAGCCGCCGATGGTGGCACTGGTGGTCTCACCAGCTTCCGCCATCGTCCCGCCCACCAGCGGAAGGGACAGCAGCGTGCCGCTTCGGACATTCGGGGTCTGGAAATATCCGGCCGATCTGGCGATCTTGTCGAGCACCCACGATGGGTCGATTTCGAACCGCGAGGCGATCACCTCGTTGCGGCGCCACCGAATCGCGATCGGGCGCTTGAGGTTGATGGAGTTCTCTTCCAAGTCCAGCGCCACATCGGCGCTCAGCCCGGCGCCGGCGATCGGGGCAAGCACGAATTTCCCGAGAGGAAGACGCCCAGAACCGGCGGCCCCGGTGTGCGATGCGTACAGGACGCATGCACCCCGGGCCCCGAGTCGCCGGTCTCCCTTGGCAAAGGGCGAAAGCTGCTCGCCAAGGGGCTGGGCAAACGTTGCCGACCCGGTGGCGATGCTGAACCCCGCCGCACCGCGGACCTGCCCCGGCAATGAGGAGCCCGTCAACGACCGATCCACCGACCAGCTACCCAGCTCCGCGGTGCCTGCCGGAACCCCGTCACTGGCAGGTGGCCACGCGGCCGACGCGAATTCAAGGAACAACTCCGGTGCCGTTTCGACATCCGCGTCATCCGGCCATCCCTGCGGCAATGCCTGCATGGGGCCTCCCTTCGATTAGATGAAGCCGGGCTTGCCGACTTCCATGAGAGTGACTTGGTAATCCGAACGAACTTGCTCCGTCACCAACTGCAACGTCCGTTGGGGATCTTGAACCGCCACCTTGCACGGCGTCCCGTGTCCGGCGTGGAACGCCCCGTCGAAGGGGCCCTCGTTGACCCGCAGCCCGGAAACTGAACCGCTCGTGACGGTGACTGTCAAGATTGAATCCACCGGAGCAGTGAACGAACCAGCCCCCGAGCCGTTGAAAGATGAAACTGGTACTGGTGTGTCCATGCCCACCTGATAGGTGAGCATCTGCTGATCCGACGCCTGCCATGCGGACACCGAGTACAGGCGTCCGGCAAGTACGGGCACCTGCACTTGGTGACCGGAGGCTACCGCCCGCATCGGCAGGCCATTGACCTGCACCAGGAACCCGGTGCCCGCCGCCAATTGCGCGGGCACCATGTTCTCCCGCGCCGACGCCACGTCATAGAGCCAGCACTGAGGAAGAAGGCCGTGCGCCGCCAGTGACAATAGCCGCGCCCAATCGGGCCCGCGGTACTGCCTGCCGACCGTCCACGTGCGGGGTGCGGCCCTCCCGCGCAGGAAGGATCGCACCCCGCCCGAAGACACGAACTCGGATTCTGAGCGGGACGTCTCCGTGGAGACACCCGCCGAAACGGTGAGCCGCTCCATAGCCCCGAGCGGACCAAAGAAATGCGAAGCCATGAAGCTCCTTCCCTATCTGAGTCGAGTAGCCTGCCGCGAACCGATGTCCGCGATCTGCGCCGCCACATTCTTGGTCACGACGGCCTGCGCCTGGATCGGTGTCGCATTGATGGCATCGACCACGGCAGCGCCAAGCTGCGCATAGTCGATCTGGAAACCCACCGAGGCAGGCTGCGCGGCGTACCTCGCAACCTCGGCCGAAGCCGGAACCGAGAACGCCGGCGCGGCATACAGCCCGGCCATCGCATCGGTGAACCGGTGGCCCTGGTCCTTGACGCCCAGGACCTGCCCGTCGATGATGTGCCCGACGTCCTTCTTGGCTTCCTTCGCCGGGGACGCGATGCCCCAGGCGCGGTGGAAGCCCTTCTGCCCGGCCTTGCCGAGCTTGTAGAAGGCCTTCTCGACCGCTTTCTCTTCCTTCTTCAAGGTCGAAACGAGCGTCTCGGCGGCGTTCAGCCCGCCCTTGGCCATGGCCTCCGTCAGACTGTTGCCTGTCCGGGTGCCGTAGGTGCCCAAGTCCTTGAATGACTTGTTGAACGAGGACCGTTCACCCTTGTTCATGGACAGCATCGCGTTGGCCAGCTCGAACGTGCCGCCGTTGGTCCACTCGTCGATGACCTGGTTGATCATCGACTCGTTGAAACCAAGCTTCTGCATGCTCTTGACCTTCTGTGACAGCGTCTTGGCTCCGGCGGCGAGGGACTTGCCGTAGGACAGCAAGCCCTTCTTGCCCACGAACTTGCTGTATCCGAAGTCGTCCTTCTGGCCGACCATGGACCCCATGTCGAAGGCTCCGGTGATCTGGTCCCGGGCGCCGTTGCGGGCGCTCAGGAGTCGATCGCGGGCCTCCACGGCCTTGTCGATCTTCTTCTCGACCGACTCAGCGCGCTTCTCCAGTTTGAGAAGTTCCCGCTCGGCCTTGTAGCCAAGCGAGCGCATGTTGGCGCGCTGCTTCTTCGACAAGTCCTTGTTCTTGGACGCATCGAACATCTTGTCCACATACCCCATGCCGCCGCCACTGGTGAAGGAATCCAGCATGGTGCCGCGGCGGGCCTCGGTGCGCAGATCGAAACGGCCCTCATTCAGGCGGGACTGGCGCTCCTTCTCCGCCTTGCGAGCCTCAGCGGAAGCCTTGCCCGACTTCTTCACCGCAGCCAGTTCAGCCTTCGCGGCCTCCCACTGGTCCTTCGCCGCCAGCTTGCGCAACCGGTTCGTGCGCTTCCCGTCAATCAGGTCATACGCACGACGCGTGGACTTGACCTTCTTCTCAGCATCGCCAACACGGCCGCCGCCAGCCAGTCCGGCCAGACCCTTGAGCTGGTCAACCCGCGGATCATCCCGGTTGATCGCATTCAGCAGGACATCGTGCTTGTCCGAGGACCGGCGGTTGATCACCCATTCCCGATCATCCACACGAACGTGTGGGATGCCGCGCTCGTTGACGCCCATGACCATGTCGGTACCTAGCCCTGTGCGAGGGACACGTCCACCGCCAGCGAGGCCATGAGCACGGCCACCCAATTCCTTCTTGGGTATCAGGGAGCTGAACCCGATTGGCGTGCCCGGGTTGTTGTAGCCAACCTTCACAGTGACCGAGCCACCCTTGAGGTTGTAGATACCCTGCTGGACAGCGTTGATCGTTCCGCCGTCGGACACATTGACCGACGCGGACCCATTCTTCACGGCGTTGATCAGTCCCTGAACCCATGACACGCTTCCAGCGTCGGACACATCGACGTTTGCGGACCCGTCGTTGATTCCGTTGATACCTCCCTGAACTACGGTGATGGTGCCGTCATCGCCGACCAGGATCTTCGCGTCACCATCGGTGACCCCATTGATCGCACCCTGCGTGGTGAGGACGGTTCCCTCGTCGGTGACTTCAATTCCAACGGTCTGTCCCTTGATGGCCGCGATCTGCTCTTTAGTGAGCTTCGTGGTGCCATCGTCAGTAACCAAGGCCTTGATCTTCAAGTCCGTGGGTATCTGCAGGAGTTGCCCTGTGATCCGTTCGGCAGCCGCAGTAGCCTGATCGTCGACCCACGCAGCGATGGTTACATCCTTGGGGATGTCCAGTGCCTTGCGGACCAGCGCGTCGGCCTTTTCGCCCATGATCCCGAAGCCCTCAGCGGACTTGATGCCCGCATCGTAGGTGGCTTGGTACTGGTCGACCACTTCCTTCTGGGACTTGGAACTGTCGGCCGCGTAGGTCTTGGCGATCGCGATTCCTTCCTGCAGCTTCCCTTGGAATAGCTGCAGGCCCGCGTAGCCGGCATCCGTACTCTCGTTGAAGTCGGTCTTGCTCTTGTTGAGGACGGCACCCATCTTCCCTTGCGAGTCGGTGATCTTCTTGATCTCGCCATCCATGTCTCGCAGGCCCTGGGCCCACTGGAATGCGGCGTCCTTGGACGACATCATCGCGAGACCGGAGTTGAACAGGAAGTCAGTGAAGTTGCCCAGGCTGGTCACGGATCCGTCAGCGGCGACACCGATCTCTTCGAGAGCTTTGGCCATTTCCTTGGACGGCGTGAAGGCCGCACCAACACCAGTAGCAACATCGTCGGCACCAGCACCGAGGGCTCCGAGTCCACCGCCAGCGTTCGCGGCTTCAGCTGCGACGCCGGCCAGCGCGTCAGCGTAGCCAGGGAACATGGCCTTGGCTTCTTCGACAGTGCGGCCCTGCTCCACGAATTTCGCGGCAATGCCATCAAACGCGGTCTTCGCGCCTTCAACATTTCCGGATCCGACAAGGTCCGCAAGGGACTGATCGATGCGCCCGAAAGCGTCTTGGGTCATCGCGAGGGAGCCCTTGATACCCATAGTGGACGTGACAAGGTTTTCGCCCCAGTCGTTGAACTTCTGACCGGACGTCTTGTTGAACGTGCGATCAATCGCAGACCCGAGACTGTCGATGTCGTCGGTGAGGCCTTCACCCCGCGTGTTCTTGAACAGGTCATCGAGCGCATCTGTTGCATCCGGCGCGTTGTTGATGATCTTCGCCATGGCAAGGTCGACACGGCCCATGCCTTCATCAATCTTGGACATGTAGGACGCTTCGGCCAGCTTGGCAACGGCCACGGTGACGGCGGTGATGGCGACAGCGGCGCCGGCGAACTTCGCGAACTTCTTCGCGACACCGGGCGCAGCGTTGCCGAACTTCTCCATCTTGCCGGTGAGCCCAGGGAACTCGAGGCCAAGGGCTTTGAGCCCGCCCATGGTCGACGTGAACGAACCAACCATTTTCATGCCGACACCAGCAACAAGCGCGCCGACACCAACGAATCCGGTCATGACAGTCAGGGCTCCGGCGATGGGCGCAGGGATCTTTGCGAATCCGGTAGCAATCCCAGCGACTGCCTCAGAGACACCAGCGACCACAGGCAGCATGACACCACCGAACGTGATGGCAGAGTCTTGGATGCTTGAGAGCGCGGCCTTGATCTTTGACTCAGTCGTGCCGTACCGCTGGTCGGCTTCCTTCGCGAGGGCCAGGTTTTCGGCCCACGCCTCACTGCCAGTTTTCAGCGAGTCACTAAGCAGGTCACCAGAGGCGGCAAGGGCGAGCATGACCTGAGTTTCCTCGGTGCCCTTGATACCCATGTCCTTGAGCGTCTTGGTGACGTTGCCGCCGGACTCGTTGACCTTGCCGATGCCCTTGGACACCAGATCGAGGGCCGCAACCGGGTCTTCCCGGAACTTTGCTGCGAACTCGTCAGCGGAGACACCCGCGGTTTCGGCGAAGCTTTCCAGCGATTCGCCGCCTTCGTCGACAGCGGAGCGCATCTTGAGCAGGACGCGGGTGGTTACGCCGCCGCCTTGTTCGGCCTTCACGTTCATCGAGGCGAGGGTGCTGGACAAGGCCAGCACGTCGGACTCTGTGGCACCGATGGTCGCGCCGGCGCCAGCAATGCGGCTGGCCATGGACAGGATTTCAGCTTCGGTCGATGCGCCGTCGTTGCCCAGGGCCACCAGTGCGGATCCGAACCGTTCGACGCCTTCGGTGCCTTCGCGCTTCATGGTGCCCATGACGTTGGAAATTTGGGCGATGTTAGTGGCCGCTTCCTCAGCGGTCAGGTTCGTGGTTTCGCCGAGGTCGACCATCGTCTTCGTGAAGCCGACAACGTCGCCCGTCTTGACGCCCAGCTGGCCTGCAGCTTCGGCCACGGCGGCAATCTCGGTGTGCGTGGACGGGAGGGTGCGCGCAAGGTTACGCAGGCCGCCTTCGACCTCGGCCAGTTGCTTTGGTGTGCCGTCCACGGTTTTCTTGACACCGGTCCAGGCGGACTCCCAGTCGATCGCGGCCTTCGTGACCAGTGCGACGCCACCCGCTGCAGCAACACCGCCAGCGACAAGGCCGGTGGAGACTTGCCCCCATGCCTGCTCGTGCATGCCGGCGACACGGCTAAGCTTGCCGATGCCGGAGCTGGCCTTCGTGCTGGCTGCCTCAGTTTCCGCGGCGGCCTTGCGGGCGGCGCCGGCGGCGACCATCATGTCCCGCTTGAATGAACCGATCTCGGCCTTGATGCGAACTGTCACGTCACGAGTTGCCAACGCAGGGCCTCCAATATTTAGTTTTCGTCACCCCGACATGGGATGCTTGCGGCATGACAAACACGACTGGGAACGTGCAGCACAAGCGCGGCCACAACACGATGATGACCGGACTCGCAATGCTCGTGATGGGCATTGCTGTTGCGCTGGTTGGCGGTTATGGGGATGCGCCTGGGCTGCAGGGGTTCGCGATCCTTGTGGCCATCGCGGGGCTGGTCACGCTGCTTGTGGGTGTTGGCCGGCGCCGGGAAACCCCAGCCGCCTAAGCCTGCGTATCCACCGGGTAGATCAGTTGACCGGGGTACTTGGTTCGGTTCTTGTCCTCGGCCAGTGAGTCCCGTGCTGCGCAGCCGTGACAGATCGCGTCGTCGTGCCATTCGATACGGCCGACGTTCTCGTCCCCGCGGACCATGGAGTGCGGCAACCCGCACCCGCCGCACAGGCTGTTCAGGTACTTGGTGTAGGCGATCTGCATGATCCGGTCGCGGTCGTTGTACTTCCCGTCTTGCTCCCGCACGCCCAAGAGCACGGTCACGGGAATGGTGCACGCCCGCGCTGTCTCCACCAAGTCGATGAGGTGTTGCCAACGCGGGCGCGTGAGGGCTTCTACGATTTTGGGACGGTCACCAACGGCACGTCCTCGGAGGATGCGATGACGGCGTCAGCGATGAGGCCCATCTGCGCGTCACCGAGGACAGTGAGCATGCGTTCGACCTGGTCCCGGTTGAGTGGTGCCCATTCGCCCTTGATGCGGGTCTTTGCGGCCATTGCGATCTTGCGAACGCGCAGCTCTCGGGAGATGACTGCGTTCGTCTTCTCGTTGGCGCCGGTGCGCGCAAGTGCGTTGATGTCGGCGGGCGCGGTGATTTCCATGAGCTTCGCCGTGGTCTTCGCTTCCCGACGGCCTTCCGCCGCAGCGGCCTCAATCTCCGTGGCGAGGTCCTTGCGGATCTGGTCCAAGAGGTCCTGCTCTTCGTTGTAGGTGATGGCGGAGACCCGGAACTCACGCTTGGACGCGTAGACCTGCGCCTCAAGCACCGCGATCTTCGCGTCGAGTTCGGCGTTCGGGTTGGTTTCGCCGCCGAGGGCTTCGTCGCCTTCGGGTGGGGCTTCGTAGGGGATCCGCTGCTTCTCGAGTTCTTCGATGTCAGCCAAGAGGTCGAGGCGGCCGAAGAGGGTGACATGGTGGGTGGTGCGTTCGCCGCCGGCCAGCCATTCGTCGAAGTCGAGTTCAGTGGTGGGGGTGTTCTGGTTTTCAGTCATGGTCAGACTCCTGCGATTGTGGGGGCGTCATCCACGGGGATGAAGATGGTGTGCTTGGCGTATTCGTCGACGTTGACGATGTTGCGCCCTTCGTCGTCCTTTGCGAACACGGTGGCGTGGACGCCGGAAGCGTCGAACCGCAGAGACACTGTGTCCTCGGGTCGGATGCCGACCGCTCGGAAGAACGACATGTACTGCTCTCGGGTGAACGACTCGGGAACGCTTGGGATTGTCTTGCTCATGGGGTCAGACTCCAATGAATCGGGGGTCGTCAGACTCGGTGGGGGTGGTGCCGTGGCGGGGCGGAGTCTGACGTACACCCCGCCACGGGGTCTTGTGGGAGCGGTTAGACTCCGGCGGCCACGATGGCGCGCTCGTCCACGTTGTCCTGCACGGAGAAGTTCATCTTGAACTTCTCGTAGCCGGCGTCGGCCGGGGACAGGATCTGCGGGGTGTTCGTGAGAACCTCGTAGACCTGCACCTCGTCGGCGGCAGTGAACGGGTGCTCATGCGCCTTCGTGCCTTCGGGCTGCTGCCCGATGCGAGAAACGATGTAGCCGTGGATGCCCTTCGAGGTGAAGGTCTCCCACGGGATGTCGTCAATGGCGTCCTTCCAGCGGAAGAAGTCCATGACGGCTTCGTAGTTGGTGCGGCCCGGAGTGGACGAGTTGCTGGACGCGCAAAGGGCCGGGTCGCTGATCGCGTCGTCACCGGTGGCGCCGAGGACGAAGTTCGCGGCGGTCACGTTGCAGGACAGCACGACGGCGCCAACGCCGGTCAGTTCGCTGGCCTTCGGGGCGCGGTAGTCGGCGAGGTCGGTAACGAACACGGCATGTCGGTTCGCGTCGGTGAGCATTTTCTGGCCCATGGTTATTTGCCTTCCTTCTTGGAAGCGACCTCACGCAGGTGCGGGAAGATCACGAGGTGTGTTTCTGGGACTGGGTTGTCGATCTTGCGGCCGGTTCGGGAGTCGCGGACGAAGACCTTGCGGCGTGGGTCAAGGGTTTTGAGCTTGGCCATGTCGATGGCCTGGGCTTCGGCCGCTGCGGGTTCGGTCACGGTGTCCACCGGCTTGGCGGGCTCGGTGACCGGTTTCGGGGTTGCCACGGTGGGCCTCCTAGTTGGTGATGAGCCGCCACGGGAGCGGCAGGTAAGCCCGGGCCGGGGTGACCTGGGTGTCTGTGAGGGGTCTGGTGACCCGGAATGCGTCGGCGTCGGGCATGAGGTATCCGCCGCCGATGGGCAGGTTGGTGAGTGCTGCGGTGACTTGCTGCGCGGCGAGTCGGCAGATGCGTGCGTCTGGGCCGACCACAGTCACTTGTGGGGACCAATCAAGGACGCTGGTGTCCACGAGTCCGGTAAGGTCGCGTTCGGCTGGCAGGTCGGAGCCCAGCCCCGCAAAGAACGCGATGTAGGGGCGGATGTAGATGCCGCCTGCATCCGTTGGGACCTTCGTCGGGACGATGCCGTCATAGACGCGGGCGCCGATGTCCGGCAGGGACCGGAGCTTGGCCAGCAGCAGATCGGCGAGCGTGTTCGGGTCAACCACTAGAGCGCACCACCAATGATTTGAGCCATCGCGTCGGAGAACGCTGGCGTGTGCTTATCGGCTGCCGGACCCATGAACGGCTGCGCGGCCATGCGGCTGGTCCCTGTCTCGAGGTAGACCGCGTAGTTTGCGGTGGCCCTGATCTCAGCCTCGAGCGGGCCCACGTCCTGGCTGCCGATGCTGTTCTTCAAGTTGCCCGTATCGACCGGCGCCAAGACCTTGGCGGTGCCCTCGATATCCTTGGCGGTCTTGCGGACCACCTTCGACGCCAGCGGGATCGCCTTGGACGGGACCTTTTGCAGGTCCGCGGCCAGTTGGAACATCTGGGATGCATCAAATTCCATGGCGACCTCCGGGGCAGAAGAGAAGCCCCGCCGGATCGGCTAGGGCTGCTGTTGGGTTTGGTTTTCCCAGGCGATGAAGTCGTTCTCCCAGAGCAGGGATCCGGCCATGGATTGCTTGAGGTTGAACTGGCGGCCGGTGGTGACCACGATGTCGCCGCGTTCCCCGGTGAACAGCTGGGGGAGCGGGACGCCTTCGCGGTTCTCGAACGGGAGTGCGATCAGGTACTGGCGTAGCTCGGTCGGCTGCTCACCTGGCACGACGGTGTTCTCGCGCTTGAGTTCTTGCAGGCGGCACATGCCCGTCCACACGATGGCCTCGTTGGTCCAGCCTTCGGGCAGCGGGTACGGGGCCGGGCCCTCTTGGATGCGGCGGATGGTGCACATGGCTGTCATCGTTTGCACGGCCACCGGGCGGTGGTGCTCAGCCCAGTTCGTCGGGATGACCATGGCGTTGGGGAGGGGGCTCACCAGCGGGCCTCCGCACCTTCGGGCCCGCCCGGGCTGCAGAACGGGATGATTTCGAAGAACGAATCGGCTTCCGCGTCCGCCTGGTCGGCCTTGGCCCGGAGCGCGGTGGACTGTTTCCGCAGCGCGTCGGCAACCTTTGCGCCGTCGGTGCTGAGGTCTTGAGTCCTAATGACCTTCGACGTGAGCACTTCGCTGGTCGCGATCGCATCCAGCGCGTCGGCGGCTGCCCGCCAGATGCCCGGGCGTTCGATGCTGTCCGGGTCGCCGACAACGTAGTCGTGCATGGCGAGGTAGCCCTCGAGGATCATGTCATCGAAGATCGGCGGCTCCGAAAGGTCGGAAATCAATAGTCGAATCTGACCAGTGGGCGTCGTGTAATCCATCAGATGTGCCTCCAAATTTTTCGTTTGACGATGTCGGCAACGTTGGTCTTGGATATTCCGAATCGGACCACAAGGGATTGGTAGGTTGCGCCGCCCTGCCGCATGGCTCGCAGTTCGAGGACTTGGGCCTCGGTCAGCTTCGCGCCGGGATGCCTGCTGCCAAGTGGCTGATCGACGTAGAGCTGTTGGCGACCTTTCCGCCACATGTCATGCATGTTCTCTTTCTGGGTGCCAGCAAAGAGATGGTCGGGGTTGAGGCAAGGCGGGTTGTCGCAGCGGTGGAGGGAGTTTTCACCCTCGGGAATTGGACCGCTGTGATGTTCAAGCGTTACCCGGTGAACCTGACGGGTTGATCCGTGCATGCGGATCTGCCCGTGACCGGCCTGGCCTCTCGCGCCGTTCCATTCCCAGCAGGGGCCGAGTTCAGGGCGGCGAACGACTTCGGTCCAGCCGATGCGGACGACGCGTTCAATCGCGGTGTCAGTGTAGGATGCGCGGGTGGTCGGCTTGCCTGTGGGTGATCCGTAAAGACGCCAGCGCCGAAGGTGCTTATTGCACCAGCCGTGCCCCTTGTGCTTGCTTTTGCAGCCGTCGATTGAGCATGTAATATCGGACATGTAGTCACTCCCTAAAGTGATTGCCATGGCCCCGGATTGTTAGCGCAATCGCGGGGTTTCTTACTGTCTATTCTACCTTGTGAGGTAGACAATTTGGGGGTGGCGCGCACCCCTGTGAAGGGATGCGCGCCGGGGTGAAGCTAGGCCACGGTGCCGTCAGATGCGTACACAGCGGCGGTGAAGCCCTGCGCGGCACCGGTGACGTGGCGACCGCGGAACCAGATGGTGTCGTCGCCGAAGGAACCTTCGTTGACTGCCACGGTGCCGCCGCCGGCGCGCTCGCCCTGGTCACGCTTCACGCGGATGTCCACGTTTTCGTGACCGATCAGGCCGGTCTTCACGACGGCCGGGTTCTCGGTCGTCTTGTTCGGGAGCAGCGCCCAGCTGGTGGCCGCGGATCCGGCGCCGTTGAGGCGTGCGAACTCGCGGGACACCTGCAGGGTGATGAGGCCCTTGAACGGGTTCGGCACGCGAACCTTGGAGACCTTCGTGCCGGAGGTCGACTGAATCTCGACTTCCTGTGCGTTCAGGATCTGCTGGGCACGGAACTGCAGGGCCGGGCCGACGACGAGGGTGATGGAGCTGATGTCGACCAGCTCGTCGCGGTGGTTGACCTTGACGGCCAGTGCCTCGATGGCGGCCTGCAGGCTGTCGGTGTTCAGCGCCTTGGTGTCGACGGTGCCGAAGAACCCGGTGTTCAGGCCGGTGGCGCCGACGAGCAGTTCGTAGACCTTGCGGTTTTCCGTGTTGATCGCGGCGTTGCCGAGGACCTTCGGGAAGTCGGCGAGGTCGGAGAAGTCGCGGGACAGCTGCAGCTCCCAGGTGAGGCCGAAGACCTTACCGGTCTTGCCGGTCTTGATCTCAACGTCGGTTTCCTCGAGCGCGCCGCCCTTGTATTCCTCGGCCTGTGCAACGTCCTCGAAGTACTCGTTGCCGAACAGGTCGACGAGCTTCTTGGGGCGGAAGTCGGAGAGGTTCTTCACGAGGGCGAAGGACTCGTATTCCTTGACGGACGCCTTCTGGGCTTCCATCGCTTCCTTCTCGAGTGCGGCACCGAGCAGCTTGGGGAAGTCGTCGGTGGTGAGCGCTTCCATGAGGACGGTCTGGCGGGCGTAGTTGGCCGGGTTCTGGCCTTCGCCGAACAGCAGTGCGGCTTCGTAGATGCGTTCGTCGAGGGACGAGGCAGCGCGGAAACCTTCGATTGCGAGATTTGCCATGGTGATGTTCTCCTTACGCGCCGACGGCGGTCTGAGTGGTGTAGCCGATGGGGGCTACTTCGACGGGGCCGGCGGCGGCGGTCTTCGTGCCCAGCGCGATGCCGAACAGGTAGTTGCCGGTGGCCGTGGTGTTCAGGGCGCCCGCGGCGGTGATGTACACCGGGAGGCCTTCGGTGGCGAGTGCGCCGGTGACGGTCAAGTCCCAGGACCCGTCAAGCCAGATGGTGACCTTTTCGCCCGACTTCGCGGCGATCTGGGCGACGCCGCAGATGTTGCCGACGCGGACCGGGTCGCCGGAAGCGATGTCCCGTGGTGCGGTGACGCTGATGTGCAGGGCGTTGGTGTAGCGCTGGTTCTTAGCCATGGTTAGGCAGCCTTCCCTCGGAGTGCGGAGACGATGCTCTCGCTGGTGATGGTCTTGCCGGATTCGGTGACCTTGCCGGCGTCGCCGAGTCCGCGGGGGGTGCCGGCGCCGTGGGTGACCGCGATTTCGGCGGCGGCTTCGGTGGCGTCGGCGCGGAGCTTGTCAGCGTCGAACGCTTCGGCGGCCAGTGCGGCGGTGATCAGCGCGGCACGGGTGACCTTCGCTTCGGTGTCGCCGAATGCTTCGGCGACGATGGCTTCGGCGGTGGCCTTGGTGCGGGCGGTTTCGGCTTCGGCCAGCAGGGTGCGGGCTTCTGCCAGTTCAGCCTCGACCGTTGCGGCCCGGCTGGCGGACTCGCGCAGGGTGGCGAGTTCGGCTTCCTCAATCTGGGTGGTCGCCATGGGGGCGTCCTCCTTCTTCTGGGTTGACCCTGCCGGGACCGGCTGGGAGTTCTTGGACTCGGTCACTGCCGAGGTTTTGACGGGGTCGTACTCTGTGCGGCGTCGCACCTCGACAGGCTCACCGGAGAGAGTCGCGTCGACGCCGGCCAGCGTGTAGGCCTGCCGGTAGGTGCGGCCGTCCTGCTCGAAGTAGATGAAGGTGTCGTCGAAGTCCTGCAGCCAGGCGTATCGGTCGCCGGCGCCGTGCACGTCCCGGACGGCGGCGCGGAGGTAGCCGCCGATGTCCGCGACGACTGTCTCGGAAACCATGGATCGGGATTCGATGACCATGGCCGCTTCGAGGACCTCAGTAATCTCTCCGCCGCGGCCTGCCACGGTGACGAGGTCGCACCGGTTGAATGGGGATGGGTGTAGCTTCTCCACGGTGCGGGTGCTTTCGCTGATGTCCGCGCTGGCCACGATGCTGGCACCAATGAAGTCA
>Ga0134128_10000812_pt1 | contig 42409 bp, 34 predicted proteins | sample KB31754_FD_96462 | JGI IMG/M metagenome (GOLD analysis project Ga0134128, IMG submission 96462) | Terrestrial soil microbial communities with excess Nitrogen fertilizer from Kellogg Biological Station, Michigan, USA - KB3-175-4 | ecosystem: Environmental > Terrestrial > Soil > Unclassified ...
GCAATCGGCTCGGCATCGAACTCGGCAAATATTTCCAGCGGCATGCCGCCGAGATCGAGACGGATTGTTTCTTTGACCTGTTCGACTTTGAACGGCGGCACGCGATCTTGCAGAAGCGAAAGCTCTTGCGCGAATTCTTCAGGCAGAAGATCGCCGCGCACACTGAGAAACTGTCCGAGTTTGATGAAGGTTGGTCCTAGATCCTCGAGCAATTGCCTGACGGCCACCGCTCTTGCGCGCAGCCGCTGCTGCTCGTCGAGACTCTTGTCAGGAAGCAAAACCTGGGCAAGCGATGTCAGCAAGAAGCTGAGAAAAGCAAAGCCGAGCTGCCAAAAACGGCCATCGAAGAGACTGCCCGGAAATTGCACGGCGCGATCGGCCACTGCCGGATCGTACGGACTGCGCGCGGTCGCGGCGTCGATGAGCGGCGGCAGCGAGCTATCGGCAGCCGAGCCTCGAGCGTTTAGGGGCGCGGACCCGCCGGAAGGCCCCGGCTCTGCAGCCGGTCCGCTTGCGCTGCCCTGAGAGCCGCGATTGTCCATGGATCGAATTTGTATTGTCACGACGAAAACAACCGGCACCATCCCGCTGCTGCTGACGCAAGCAAAAGATGCCGGTTGTTATTGTACTTGAATCCGACGGACGCCGCACCTAAGCGGTGGCGCGGGTCTGCTTCATCTCAGCGATTTCAGCACGCAAGGTGGCAAGCTCGGCGCGCAGCTCGTTGATTTCGGTGGCATCACCGAGAGCATCGAGCGAAAAATCAGCGACTTGACGCTTGATTTTTTCGCGTGTCTGACTTTCCAACACTTCCGAACGCTGCCAGACTTGCTGGTAGATCTCGTTGGCCACTTGGCGAACTTGATCTTTGCTTTCGTGCAGGCGCTCGGTGCCTGTGCACTTAACTTCACCGGCTTTGGCGGTAAGAGCATCTACGGCATCTTCGATGCGCTCGCGACCTACTTCCAAAGCGGCCTTACCTAGAAAAAACACTCTAAATAGTGGGCGAAACACTGCTTATATCCTCCCTTCTTGCGACCGGCTCTCACGAGAAGGTCGTCTTCATTGGCTCTGTCGGCCAGCTTTCCAAACGTGATTAGCCTGTGGAAAATCTCCAATCCGTGAGTTACGGCTGTCCGATAACGGCTACCACCCTTGCATCTAATGGATGAGACAAAAGCTTAGGAGAATTATACACTAGCGATAATTTCCTTCTGAAGCGACATTTACGCATTTGTGACGCAGGGCGCGTGACTTATGAGGCAGCGGCCCGGCGAAATTAATGTACGCGAAAACACTGATTGGGAGCCGAACTCGGCAGGCCAAGATAAACGAAACCTTTATGTACATTAGTCATTAAATCGCAGGCGTACACAAATTAGACCGGCCGCGCATTGGCAACCGGTCCAATTTCAGAACTGTGACACTTGTTTACGGCGTCTCTAAAAGACGTACATTTTCATGCAGAAAACGCTGCCGCCCGACTTGAGATATTCGGAAGTATCAACTTCGTGAACGCTGTAGCCAAGCTCTTTGAGCGCGCCTACGACTTTGCCGTTGCCCTTCTGAATAACGACGTGCTTGCCACCAATGGCCGTGGCATTGCAAGCCATGCCTTCGTTGGCTTCGTGATCGTCGCACTCGATCACATGCTCGAATACGGCGCGCACCATCTCCATGCCTTCAGGCGTAAGCGATCTGGCATGCACAAGCACAGTGCGCTCATCAATTGCGCAAAAGCAAGTATCGAGGTGATAGAAGCGATCTGATTTGAGTGGCAGATGAATTACAGGCACGCCGAAGAGTTTGCTGATGTGTGGATAAACTTCCTTCTGCGTGCGAAACCCGCTGCCGCCCCAAACCAAGGCGCGGCCTGGATGCCAGATGGCATCGCCGCTTCCTTCGAAGCCGATCTTCTCAGGCAGATTCTCCACCCGATAGCCATGAGAGCCAAACCATTGTCCGAAGGCGCTCACTTCGCGCTGCCGCGATTGGTGTTTCATCTGGCTGAGCAAGCAAAGTTTTTGTCCGTTTTGATCCAATCCGACAAATGTTTGATTGGCGCAAAAAACCATATCTTCGCAATCGGCGACCGGCTTGATCAGCTCTATCTGAGCTTTGGACGAGACAAAGCCGGCTTTCACTTCATCCCATTGCCTTCGCGCCAATTGCTTGTCGACATTGCCGATGTTGCCTTCCATGTGTGGATTTTTCACATCGACCACATCGAAATTTTCCGGCGGACACATGAGCATCGTGGTCGGCAGTGGCATAGTGCGGCACGATTGGAGCAAGCCGGACGGCAACTGCTCTGCCTTTTCGTAAGTGGTGGCTTTTGCTTCAGTCATAGCTGTCATCTTGTGCACGCCTCCTTTTGCGAAACTGCTTCCTTGATTCGTGATTGCAGCTCGTTGGAATCTTCTTTGAGGTCATAAGTAACGCGCACGGTGGGCTTGTTGATCTTGAGCAAGCGCGACAGATCGATCGGAGTGCCGATGATCACTACATCGCAGTCTGTGCCGTTGATCGATTTCTCGAGGTCGGCCATTTGCTTGTCGCCATAGCCCATCGCCGGCAGAATTTCCGTGATGTGCTTGTAACGCGCAAACGTATCCTTGAGCGAACCGACTGCCGAGGGTCTGGGATCGACAATCTTAGCTGCGCCCAATTGCTTGGCCGCGACGTGTCCGGCGCCGTAAGTCATCTCACCGTGCGTGAGGGTCGGGCCGTCTTCGACGACCAGCACGCGCTTGCCCTTCACTGATTCGGGCTGCGTGACTGTGATTGGCGATCCGGCTTTTACGATTGTCGCTTTCGGATTGACGGCGCGAATGTTGGCTTCAACCTGGGCGATGTTTTCTTTGGTGGCAGTGTCGCACTTGTTGATCACGACGATATCGGCCATGCGCAGGTTGGTTTCACCGGGATAATAGGCGATCTCGTGTCCGGGGCGATGCGGGTCGGTGACGACGATGTGCAACGTGGGCTTGAAGAAGGGCAGATCGTTATTGCCGCCGTCCCAGACCACGACATCGGCTTCTTTCTCCGCGGCGCGCAGAATCTGCTCATAGTCCACGCCGGCGAAGAGCAAATTGCCGGCGACGATGTGCGGCTCGTACTCTTCGCGCTCTTCAATGGTGCACTTGTGCAGATCGAGATCCTCGAGCGTAGCGAAGCGCTGGCAAATTTGTTTGGTCAAATCGCCATAGGGCATCGGATGCCGGATCACTGCCACTTTCAATCCCGCCGCCTTCAAATACTCGCAAACTTTTCTAGTAGTTTGGCTTTTGCCGCAGCCGGTGCGCACAGCGCAGACTGCGATCACCGGTTTTTTCGGAGTGAGCATCGTCTGGTGCCAGCCCATCAAGCGGAAATCGGCGCCGGCGGCATTGACGATTGCCGCTTTGTGCATGACGTCTACGTGGTTGAGATCGGAGTAGGCAAGTGTGGCTTCGTCGACCTGATGTTCTTTGATCAGCTCTGCAACGCGGCTTTCATCTTCAATAGGAATACCGTGGGGGTAATTGCTCCCCGAAAGCTCAGGCGGATACTTGCGCCCGGCGATATCGGGAATCTGAGCGGCGGTAAACGCCACCACTTCGTAATCCGGCTGGTTTTTCCAGAACACGTTGAAGTCATGGAAATCGCGGCCGGCGGCGCCCATGATGATTACTTTACGTTTCTGATTCCTGGCAGTCATAAATTCCTCTTGTCATCAAAGAGATCCAGCTTCTTCTGCGAAGCGATCTTCCTCATGATCGCTCAAGACGCCCCGGGTTGCACTAGTTGAGGCTCGACACTGAAGGAAGCTTAATTTATCGTGGCCGCTGAAACCCGCAGCAACAGCCGGATTACGCATATTGCTGACAGCCGAAAGCGCTTGCTCGCGGGACTGCACAGGCCACAATATAATGACGATTGGCTCGGGCCGCTTGATGACTTTACAAGGACATGGGGTTTTGTTATGTTGCTGACGTTACCAGTCATCGGTTTAAACCCTTTTTCCTGAGGGTGAATACAGGACATAGCCACCACAGGCGTTCCTCTTTTCGGTTGGTGCAATGCAATCTGACTTGTCGTCCGGGGACATTTTTGTCGAGCCCATTCCACACTTGGGCCAACTGCTTCTGCACGCCGGACTGATCACAGATGAGCAACTGGCGGCAGTCGGCGGCTCGGGCGAGGTGCCGCCGCCAAAACTGGGCGCCAAGCTGGTGATTGCGCATGCGATCAGCCACGGCGAACTGCACGAGGCACTCTACGTACAATCGTTGCTGCGCGAACATGTCATTGATCAAGTAGAAGCTTCGGCGGCGCTAAAGCTTGTTCGACAACAGCAACTGGATGTTGAAGGTGCTTTTTCCTGCCTGGGAGTGATTGTGCAAAGCGATTTGCGCTTGGGCGATCTGCTGCAGGAAGCCGGGGTGATAAGCCCTGGGCAACTCCGTCACGTCCGTACGCAAGCGGTGGAAACAGGCTATCCAATTAGCGGGATTTTGCTTCTTTTCGGACTGGTCGACAGCTCATTTCTAGAGGCGGCCACCGAACAACAAGCTTGGCTTCGCAAAGGAGAACGCTCGCGTCAGCAAGTGATCAATGCGCTCTCAGAGCGGGCTCTAGAACCTACAAAAGTCAACGCCGCGGCGCTGGCCGCGGCAGCCGAACCGGTCGCTACTGCACGCAAGAGCTCAGTCGATGCAGCAGGAGACAGCCCGCCGGCCTTACAGTCCAGCAATGACAAGACGCCACCATTGACGCCACCGGTATCACGCACGGTGCGCTTTACCGAATTTTTGATTCTCTGTGGTTTGTTGAAAAACGAAGAGCTTGAGCAAGCACAGAAGATGCGCGACGGCACGCAGTTCGGCGTCGATACAATCGTGCGTAAGATGCATGCGGGCAAAAATGTGCTCGTCGATATAGCCGGCTATTGCTACCGCCATGTGCAATTAGGAACGATGGGACTGCAAGAAGCAATTGATGCGGTGGATTATTGCAAAGGCATCGTTGCCGAAAACGATTGCACCGTGGATGAAGCGGCGGCGAAATTGGCGTCGGAATACGGCATCAAATTGATGTAATCCAATCAAGGGGCCGTTGCCCCTACGACATTTTGCGGAAGAGCGCCACCACGACGCCCTGAATATCGGGCGGTGAGGATGCCTTCACGTAGATGGGATCCATGCTGGAGTTGGCCGGCTGCAACCGGAATCTGCCGTTTTCTTTGAAGAAGCGCTTGAGCGTGGCGCTGCCGTCCTCGAGGGTGGCCACCACAATTTCACCATTGCGCGGGCTAGGCTCGGGCTTGATGATGACGTAATCACCATCATAAATCCCGTCCTCGATCATGGAATCGCCCTTGATTTTGAGAGCGAAACAACCTTTTTCACCATAGCTGCTGTCGACGTCAAGAAACTCATCAGTCTGGATGGCGTCGATGGGGCGCCCAGCGGCGATGGTGCCGGCCAGGGGAATGCCGCGCGGGCGCTCTTCCAAATCCTCAGGCGCCGTATCGGCATCGCCGTCGGGGATGTGCTCGCCTATCTCGTCGGGGTTGAGCACACGCAATGAGCGGTTGAGTCCGGGCTCCCACTTGACCATGCCTTTTTTCTTGAGTGCCACCACGTGCTGATGCACCGTCATCCGGTTGCGCAAGCCCATCGCTTTGGCCAATTCAGCAAGTGTGGGCGGATAGCCATGCTCATCCGTCATTTGCTGAATCAAAGTAAGGACTTCCCTCTGTCGCGGGGGCAGAGATTCGACCATGGTCATGAATATCTTCCTAGTTGGTGGCTGACTGGTTGTAAATGGTTGGGCACATACGTAAGTATAGTACCGCAACCCGATCATGTCTAGTAGGTTATCGAATGTTCAATCTTCTCGATCGTTTACTTAGCAAACAGCTTGCGTAGGCTTGGTGGCATCGGAGCCGATGTGTCAACTTCAATTGTTCGTTCCTTTTCGTAGCGAACCAGACCTGGTTTGTCTTTGCCGCCTATTTTTTTGACGTACTTTACGTGTGTGTACACCACGCGTACTTTGGTGCCCAGGCTGACTCTGGAAAAACGCGCGGCCAGTTGCGCCGCCTCGTGCAACGTCGATTGCGGCGGATCTTGTTTGTTGGGATTCTTGATCAGCACATGCGCTCCTTCTTGACCCTGCACGTGCAGCCACAGATCGGCCGGATGCGCCAGCTTGGAGAGCAACACGTCATTCTCGTGTTTGTTTCTTCCAATGATGATAAGCCAACCGTCGGACGAGCGTGTGCTCATCAAACGCGGTGTTTTTGCTGGTCCTTGCGGACGTTGCTGCTGTTGTTTAGTGGTGGGAGGCGTTTTTTGCTCGGCGCGCTTGCCGCGATCGAGGATCATTTCTTTTAGTCTGGAGAGTTCTTCCGGCTGCGCGGCGGCCTCGAGCTCTTGCATGTGTTGTCTCAGCGTTTCCATTCGGCTTTGCGCGTCGCTAAGAGCACCGGTGGCAGCCTGCTTTCGCACTCGCCCTTTGGCGAATTGCCGGTAATAATGCTGCGCGTTTTGGGCCGGCGACAAATTGGGATTGAGCGCGATTGCCAGCTGTCCGTTGCCACCGTCGGTAGCATATAGGTCATCGCAAACCAACTCGGACTGGCCGGCACTGATATTTGCCATGTTGGCGAGAATGAGATCGCCCCAGGCTTTGAATCGATCGAGATCGCCTGCGCTCTCCAACTGTTTAGTTGCCGCTGCGGCTCTTGATTCAAGCTTGTCATTTTCCGTTTTCAGCTCGGAGCGAATGCGGTCGCGCAGCTGTTGCAATTGTTCGCGTTGATGAAGCGTGCGGAAATATTCATCGACCATATCATTGACGGCCGGAAATCTTTTCCATTCGGCAGCCTCAGCGGTTTGCAATTCCGGCCACCAGGAAAGTACGGTATAACGCGTAAGATCGAGTCTCATCGCCGGTTTGTAAACAGCGATGATTTGCATTTCATTGATCCGGCGGAACAGACGATCGGCCGTTTCCTCGGTCAAATCATCGGCACTCAACTCACCGCGCACGCCACTTGCTGCCAGCAGTTCTTCGGCAAGATGGCGTCCGATTCCGGAAAAGGTACTAATCAACCACTGCTCCCACGACGTACAGGCGCCGTCGCCTTCGCCGGCTGATGCCTGCTGCATACTCGCTTGCAATTTTTGCCAGGCTTGATCGAATTGTGATCGTTGCAATTCAAAGATTCCGAATTTGTCCTGCTGAGGCGGACGTACGTATTTCAATCCAGGCGCCACTTCGCGTTGGCGGCTCATTTCAGAAGTCACCACATGTGATGCACCGATTATTTTTTCCGTTTGTTTATCCCAGAAAATCAGGTTGCTGTGACGGCCCATAATCTCAGCGGTAAGGACTTTCGTCGATTTGCCGCCAAGCTCATCGGTGCAGGCGAAGGTGAGATCCACCACGCGCTCGCCGTCCACCTGATGCGCATCAATGACCATCGCGCTGGACAAATGCTTGCGCAGCAACTGGCAGAAGGCAGGCGGGTTGACGTGCTTGGGCAACGATGGAACGGCGGTAAGGCACATTCGGCCGAGCGATGCCTGCGCCGACAGGATAAAGTGGCCAATGCCCGTCTTCAACCGCATTGCCAGCACTATCTCATCGCGGCCGAGCTGGTACACTTTCTCCACCTTGCGGTTGAGCAAAAGCGGTCGCGCTTCTTGTAGAACCGCGCGCATCGTCAGAGCGTCAAAAGGCTGCATGCTGGCTGGGGACTTTTTCTGGGGTTTTGGTTCAAAGCAGGCCGGGGCCCGCCGGTACCAGGAGCGATAGCTTATAAATGATACTAAACAGCCCTTTACGGCATGCCAAGCATCATCTATCTTTGAAAAAATAGGTTCAATACTGCTGTAGCGGATTATGGACACGATAAAAACGGTGGGCGAGTCAAAGCAGAAGCGAGAAAACACGCCTCTGTCGCCCAGGCGCGGCAATTTGTTCGTGTTTACCGGACCTTCAGGAGTTGGCAAGGGAACCATCTGCAAACAGCTTTTGGCTGGGGTCACCGGTCTGCGCAAATCGATATCAGTCACTACTCGCAATCAGCGTCCGGGCGAGGAGGACGGTGTCAACTATTTCTTCCGAACGGTAGAGCAGTTCGAGCAAATGCGCGCCGCCAATCAGCTTATGGAGTCGGCTGAGTTTGCCGGCTCATACTACGGCACGCCTAAGCAGTGGGTAATCGAGCAGTTGGATTTAGGCTTCGACGTGATCCTCGAGATTGAAGTCCAAGGTGCAAAACAAGTAATGCAGCGTTTGCCCGAAGCGGTACTCGTCTTCGTTTCACCGCCGTCATTTGAAGATTTGCGCGCGCGCCTGGTGGGCAGAGGCACAGAGACGCCGGAAAAAATCGCCCTCAGGCTTTCCAAGGCACAGCAAGAAATGCGCGAGCGGCACCTCTTCCATTATGAAGTTGTAAATGACAATGTCGAACATGCCGTGCTGAATCTGGCGCATATCGTGTATGCTGAAAGGTGCAGAATCCGTCAGAGTACTTCGGAATCACATGATGAGCACAACCAGAATCCTTGATCAGCTCCTGGAGCAATACCCCAACCGGTACGAGTTGGTGCTGAAAGTGGCTTCCAGAGCCAAGCAGATCAAAAACGAGACGCGCGATCAGCCACGCGCCACCAATCCTGTCATTCAGGCGTTGCAGATGGTGGCCGCCGAAGGCGATGGTCACATCATGATCTCATCCAACCCGGATTTTCTGGTCTATTAACCTATAAAGTGTTGCCAAGAGAAGGCCGGCAGTTCCGCAGCGTAGCCTGTAACGTCTGCCGTTACAGGCTTTTGCTCTGGTTTTTCGATCTCATTAGTGTTTTCCGCATGCGAAGGCATTAGAAAACGTTCACTAGTGCCGATCTTGAGAAGATCGGTACTTGATAAGGACCGACTATAGATCTAAACTTCTGCTCAGCAAACCGGGAGACAGATCGTGGATTTTTGGTCGATCGTACTGATATTCACCTTTATGGCCGGCATCATGGGCTGGTTTGTGACGCCCTTTACCAACGCGGTTTTATGGTACTGCGACTGGCGCGACGGCGTGGAAGTCAACTTCGCGAGTGACACCATCTTTACCATCGCCGTCCCCTTCGCCTGGATGTTTGCAATATTCGAGATAGTCCTTCTCTACTGCAAGTAAGAAGCGCTCTTTGCCTGATGTTCCATCGGCATGCTCTGCCAATTCGGCAAGTATGTCCATCGCTTCTTGCGCGCTTTTGATTTGCGTCAAGCGATTGCGAAACACCGCGCCACCGGAAAACCCTTTGGTGTAATGCGTCAGATGACGTCTCGATTCATTGGTGCCTACACGTATGCCCTTATAGCGAATCAGCCCCAGGCAGTGCTTGAAAGCGATGATCAAACGATCGATTTGATCGGGCGGATCGTCGAGAATGCCAGTCTCAATGAATTTGGTTATTCTCGGAATCAGCCATGGATTGCCGAGCGATCCACGTGCGACCGCCACTCCATCAACGCCGGCAATCTCGAGCAAGCGGACTGCGTCCTCGGGCTCAAAAATGTCCCCATTGCCGAATACCGGAATGGCCAGAGCCTTTTTGACTTTGGCGATCCATGTCCAGTCGGCTTTTCCGGAATACAGTTGTTGTCGGGTGCGGCCGTGAACGGTGACCGCGCACGCGCCGGCGGCTTCCGCCATTTGCCCGAACTCGACGGCGTTGCGAGTGTCGTCATCCCAGCCGAGGCGGAACTTCACTGTCACAGGCACTTTTACCGCTGATTTCACCGCCGCGATGATTTCGCGCGCCAAGTCGGGCTCACGCATGAGAGCGCAGCCATCCTTGCCCTTGGTGATTTTGGGCACCGGGCAACCCATGTTGATGTCCAGGAAATCGGCGCCACGCGCCTCGGCCATCTGCGCTGCCTGAGCCATGATATCCGGCTCGTGTCCGAAAATTTGAATGCCGATGGGATGCTCTCCGCTCGAGAGATCCATGATGCGGCAGTCGGGTCTGTTCATCAGAGCACGGCTGGAAACCATCTCGGTGGACAGCAAGCAATTCGGGTCTACCTGGCGCACCACGTCACGAAAAACGAGATCCGTGACGCCTGCCATGGGCGGCACGTATACCCGGCTTTTCAATGTGAGCGAACCGATCTGAATTGGCATTGCTTACGAATAAGGCGGCTTGGGGCCGCCCGCTGTACAATCGACACATCATGATTCTAGTACAAGAGGCGCTGCTTCGTTGCTTTCCAGTTGATGAATTAGTAATGATCGAGCGCTTGGAGCTTGGTCCTTTCAGCCGTGGCTGGCTCGCGCAGGTCAAACAGAGCGGTCAATCCCAGCGTTGGTTTGTTAAGCAACACAGGCGTAAGCAGAAAGCTCGGCTTGAGTTCGAGCTGCAGCTGCAAGAGCTGCTCAGCCGTCAGGGACTGGATGTGATACCGGCGGTGATACCAACTCGCAGCGGGATGCTTTGGTTTGCTTGCGACGACGAATACTTCTCCGTACACCCGTTTATCGATGCAGATCCGCCCAGCGACTGGATGAAGAATGCGCCTCTGAGTACCGAAAAGCTCCACCTTGCCGGTGCGGAGCTGGCGCAATTTCACGACGGTTGCCGGCGCGCCCAGAAGGCGCTGCCGGCGTCCTGGCAAAATCAAGCCCGTCCGTGGTTGCCCCAGCTCCAAAACTCGCTGAATGAGGCTTTGTCCAAAGCCGAGCAGCGGCTGCCTGCAGACGATCCGATCGGCAAACTCGCGGCCACCGGCGGGCAAAAAATCAGGCGCAACTTAGCATCGTGTCTGGCAAAACTCCAGTCGGAGCAACACGAGCGGATTCTCATCCATGGCGACTACCACCCAGGCAATGTGTTATGGCGCTTAGGCCGGATTGTCGCCGTGCTCGATTTTGATTATGTACAACTTGGATGGCCCGGCTATGACGTAGCGTATGCCGCTTATATGTTCGGGCGGGACTTTCAATCACCTGGTATCCCGCACGCCGGCGCTCTCAGCAGCTTCAGCGAAGGTTATGGCATTGACCCGGCGGCAATTGACGCTTTTAAGCTGCTGCCGCCGGTTTTGGTCGGCTATTGGCTGCTTGAGGAGTATGTTGAACAGCCGCAACTTCGAGAAACGATTTTCACTGCGTTGCAAACGAGTTTACAGGATGCAGTAAACTTAATCGGTGCAGGAGAAACGGCATGCTGAAAATATTTATTTGCGCTTGTCTGGAAGCATTACTGACGTCGCCGTACGCGTTTGCTGAAGTGTCGAAGGTGGGAATCTCGGGAAAAGTCCTGGACGAAAGCAATCATCCTGTAAAACACGCTTTGGTAGTATTCGAAGACCGCGACACGCACCTGACGCTGAAAACGCACAGTGACGGCAGCGGAGATATCGAAGTGTGGCAGGTGCCGGCAGCGCGTTGTTCCGTACGTGTGGTGCCGCCGGCAAAAAGCGGCCTTGCTCAAGTATTTCTACCAGATGTGCCGTTAACCGAAGGTCGACATCTTCTGCTTAAAGTGGAGCGCGGTTTCATTGTTAAAGGTCACGTGCTTTGCGACGGCAAACCAGCCCGCGGCATGAAAGTGAGCGTCACACCGATCGACTCGGAAGTAAAACACAACTCCGGTGAAACGTTCACGGATGGGCACGGCGCCTTCCAACTCGTGCTTACGCCGGGGCAAAAAACGTTCGAGTTCAGCGACGACAACCGTGGGCGAGGCGCCATATTCTATCGTCAAGAATTTCCCGTCACCGCAGATAGTACCATTCCGGATGTGGTGATCCCGCCCACGGCAGTATCCGGGCTCGGCAAATGAAGGTCGCCTATTTCGATTGCCAATTCGGCGCCGCCGGCGATATGCTGAACGCAGCCCTGCTTGCCGCGGGCGCCGACCAGTCAAAATGGCGGTCGCAACTTGAACAACTCGGATTGGCAAAAGACGAGTTTTCAATCAAAGTCAGCGACGTCATGCGTTGCCATATTCACTGCAAGAAAGTGGATGTTCTCGATGCAGAAGGGCACCAGTTCGACGAGCCCAAACCAAAGTCGGTAACGGTTTCCGGTCACCCACATTCGGCACATGAGCAGCAACACCATCACGACCAAGCGCATGAGCACCATCATCAACATGATCACGAGCACGGTCACGAGCACGAGCACGGTCACGAGCACGAGCACGGTCACGAGCACGAGCACGGACACAACCACGGGCATGAGCACCGCGGTCTGAATGAAATCGAATCGCTGATCAAGCGCTCGAGCATATCAGCGAAAGCCAAGAATATTTCTATCGCCATCTTTCGGCGGCTGGCGCGGGCGGAAGCGAGAGTGCACGGCGTCAAACCCACGGAAGTGCAATTTCACGAAGTGGGCGCGGTCGACGCTATCATCGATATCGTCGGTTTTTCCATCGCTTATGAGTTGCTCGGCATCGAAAAAAGTTTCGCGTCGGCAATGGCAATTGGCGCGGGCAAGGTGCGGACGCAGCACGGTCTCTACCCCGTCCCCGGTCCCGCGACATTGTATTTGTTGGAAGAAGCAGGAGCCGCCATCGCGCCGTCGCAAATCAACTTCGAGTGTTTGACGCCGACCGGAGCCGCCATTTTATGCGAGGTCGTCAGCGAATGGGGCAGGCAACCGTCGTTGGCAAAAATATCGGGCACCGGATATGGTGCGGGAACTAAAGATCCTCACGAATGGCCAAACGTCTGTCGTGTTGCCGTCGGTGAGCTGGGATCGCACGCAGAGCCGGCAGCACCCCGGTTTGACAGCGACACCGTCAGTGTTGTGGAAGCCAACATTGACGACCTCAACCCACAAGCACTGTCGTTTGCCATGGATCGGCTGTTCGAAGCCGGCGCGCTAGATGTGGCGGTAGTTGCTGCGCTCATGAAGAAAGGACGCGCCGGTCAACTGTTGACGGTGATTTGCCATCCAGACAATTCTGTAGCCATCGAGGAGTTGATTCTTACCCAAACTTCCACCATCGGGGTGCGTCGTTACGAGGCCAAGCGAACGATTGCCAAACGTGATTTCGTTGCAGTCAAATTGTCGGACGGACAATCGATTCGGATAAAGGTCGCCATGGACAACAAAGGCAAGGTTATCAATGCCCAGCCCGAGTACGAAGACTGCGCCGCCTACGCACTGAAACGTGGTCTGCCCGTGAAGGACGTAATCAACCAATCCCTCGCCGAGTACTTGAAGACCGACGAGGCGTAGCGCCGGGGGTGAGCCCGCTGTCGCGTAAAGTCTGAGATAGCAACAGTGGTTGAGCTTGCCCCGGTCGGCGATAATGAAGAGCGCAAGCCGGAGGGGTTTATGACGGCAATCGACGAACGTTCCAAAGCGGCCGAGCTGGAAGCGGCCGAGCGCGCCGTGAACGACACGGAGCAGAAGCAGGGTAAAGATAGCGTCGCCCTGTGTCAGCCTTTGGAACAGCTTGCCGCACTTTACCACCGTGATGGTCTTTACGCTAAAGCCGAGCTATTGCTCCGGCGTGCCGTCGACATCCTTGGCAAGACCGCGACGCCGTGCGACCAGGTGCAAGCTCTCAGCCGACTGGGGATGGTCTACCGAACAGAAGGCAAGCTCGACGATGCTGAGTCCGTTTATCTGCGCTCATTGGCAGCGGTCGAGCAAATGGAAAATAATGAGAGGTTGCGTGCCGAAAGGCTTTGCTGTCTGGCCGGCGTCTACGCCGAAAAGAAAGAATTCGGCCAGTGCCAGGAAGTTCTGAAGAAGGCTACAGCGGCTTTTCAGGCGGCTTTCGGCCAACAGAGTTGCTATTCCAGGTTGTGTTGCATGGCACTGGCAGCCGCATGCCAGCATGAGGGCAAATCCGGCGACGCCGATGAATATTTCGAGCGGTCCCGCACCGATGTCGGGCCCGGCGGCAAGGATGAAGACGGCGACGAACGAGCTCTGCTCGAGCTGGTGCAAAACTATTACGCTCAGGGCCGTTACGAAGACACCGACACTTTACTTTCCCAGAGCCTGTATTCCGACGAGCAACAGCTTTGGCCGGATCATCCACGGGCCGCTGAGCAATGGCAGACGCGCGGCGATCTCTTTCGTGCGCAGGGACGTTTCGAAGATGCCGAGCGTTGTTTCAAGCAGGCGTTAGACACAAGGCAGCGTGTGCTGGGACCAGCTCATCCGGAAGTGGCCGAAAGCGCGATGAGCTTGGCGACGATGTACTTGTCGCAAAATCGGTGCGGCGACGCCGAGCCGGCACTCAAGATCGCCCTGAAAACCCGGGTCCGAGCTTTTGGCGCGGAAAACCCAGCTGTAGCCGCTTGTATAGAAACGTATGCTTCTCTTTTGAAACGCACCAAACGCGGTGCGATTGCATCGAAATTAGAAGCCCGCGCTCGGGATATTCGGACCCACCTGGTCTGGGAGGCGAACCGAGCATGAGCACTTTATCAAATACATAACGTGGAAAAATGTCGAATTTCGGATGCCATGTGCGACAATTAACCACGTATTCTGTTTAAGACCTAAGTTCTCATCCTTGACTGACTGAGACTGCCGGGTCGAAGGGTGAGTAATGAACAACAAACTTTTTATTGGAAATTTGGCCTACTCGGTCACTGAAGAAGAGCTGCGAACAATGTTTGCTGCTTACGGACAAGTCACCTCCTGCAACGTGGCCAAAGATCGCGACACCGGCCGTCCGAGAGGCTTTGCCTTTGTTGAAATGCAATCGCAAGCCGAAGCTGAAGCCGCCATCAAAGGCCTCAATGGCCAAGACGTGGCCGGCCGCCAGATGTCTGTCGCCGTTTCCCAACCGAAGCCCAAGAGCTCATACGGACGCCGTTATTAATCGGCTGTCCAAAGGAAATTGCAATGATTGAAGCATTGGCAGCGTTTCTGTTTTCATATTGGTGGCACGGTACGGGCATAACAGTCGGGTACCACCGGCTCCTGTCCCACCGCTCTTTCCGCTGCAAAAGAGCATTCGAATACTTCTTCGTCGCGGGCGGATATCTGGCCTACCAGGGTTCGCCCATCTGGTGGAGTAGCATTCACAGAGCGCACCACAAGTATTCCGATACCCAACTCGATCCGCACTCTCCCAAGGTACATGGGGTGTATCACGCGATCGTCGGCTGGATGCTTGGCGGCAAATACCCTGAGCATATCAAGGCGGATGTGTATTGCCCGGATCTGGTGAAAGACCCTGTCTATCGCGTTCTCGAATGCGGTGGCAGCCCAGCTAGAGCCAGCCTCGTAAATTTGATCATCAACATCATTTTTCGCGGCACTCTTTGGCTTTTGTTCGGCTGGAAGGTGGCGTTAGCCAGTCTCATTGCTTCAGTCATGGTTTTCTTCGTACCCCAGATGCTCAACGTCATCTGCCACATGCCGAAACTCGGCTACCGCAACTTCGGCACCAACGAAGATAGCGTCAATGTGTGGTGGGTCGGACTGCTCGGATTGGGTGAGGGTTGGCACAACAACCACCACGCTTTTCCCGGCTGCCCGCAGAGCGGTTTGCGCTGGTTTGAGCTGGATATCTCCTGGCTGACGATCAAGCTCGGCAAAGCGCTGGGTCTGGTCACCGCCGCAAACGTTCCGAAGGCTTTCCTGCAAAAGCTCTCCACCCGCAAGGGCGCGCTTTTACGTCTAGAACGCTTCCGGGCTATTCGGCGCGCACGCACGGTAGCGGTAGCCTAGGCAGAGTTCAACATCCTATCGCAGGGGCGGCGCGACGCGCGCCGCCCCTTTGCGTTCCGGCTGATGGCGACGGTGGTCCAGCTGATGGCGACCGTGGTCCAAAGATGGGGAGGTATCCTCTAATCGCACTATAAAAAGATTGCATCAAATGCAAACCTGATTCACTTGCGTCTCATGTATCTTTTTATAGTGCGACTAGAGGTCGTCCCTGACTAGCCTTATGAAAGCTAAGTAGTCACTGGCGCTGAAGCCGATATCGACTCAGAGTGCGGCTCGCTGGGCGGCTTGGTTGGCCGCTCTGTCGGTTCGGTCGGTTCTGTTGATTCGGCCGGAGCTGACGCCGTCTTATGGAAAACCAAGCCCTCGCCATCAGGGGCAACATCGACTGCAATTGTGTCACCATCGACGAAGTTGCCTTCGAGAATCTCCATCGACAGCGGATTTTCTATGTCGCGCTGAATCAAACGTTTCAATGGACGAGCTCCGTACATCGGGTCATAGCCCGTGCGGGCGAGCCAATCGGCCGCAGCGGCACCAAGCTCGAGGCGAAACTTCCGATCTTCCAGGCGCTTGTTCAGCAGTTTCATTTGCAAATCGACGATGTTCTTCAGCTCGCTTTGCGAGAGTGCGTGGAAGACCACAGTTTCATCGACACGGTTGAGGAACTCAGGGCGGAAGTGCTCGCGCAAAGCGTCAAGCACCTTTTCCTTCATCACATCGTATGTCGCTTCGTCGCCCTTGGCGGCCGAGTCCATCTGATAATCGAGAATGTACTGGCTGCCGATGTTGGAAGTGAGAATCAAAACCGTGTTTTTGAAGTCGACATGGCGACCCTTAGAGTCGGTAAGGTGACCTTCGTCGAGAACTTGCAACAGCACGTTGAAGACATCGGGGTGCGCCTTTTCCACCTCGTCAAAAAGCACACAGCTATAGGGACGACGACGCACCGCTTCGGTGAGCTCGCCGCCCTCGTCGTACCCGACGTATCCAGGCGGCGCGCCGAGCAGCCTGGCCACCGTGTGCTTTTCCTGATATTCCGACATATCGATGCGCACCATGGCCTGCTCGTCGTCGAATAGAAACTCGGCGAGCGCCTTGGCCAATTCCGTTTTACCGACGCCGGTTGGTCCAAGGAACATGAAACTGCCAATTGGTCGTTTGGGATCTTTCAATCCGGCGCGAGCACGACGCACCGCATTGGATACCACTGTAATCGCTTCGTCTTGTCCAATCACGCGCTTGTGCAGATAAGCCTCGAGCCGAAGCAACTTCTGCACTTCGCCTTCCATGAGCTTGGTCACAGGAATGCCGGTCCACTTAGAGACGATATCGGCAATATCGTCTTCGCTCACTTCTTCGCCCAACAAGCGCTGCCCCTTGCGTCCCTGGAAGGCTTCTTCAGCCTTCTTGAGCTGCTTTTCGATCTCGAGCAGCGTTCCGTATTTCAGCTCCGCCGCTTTGGCAAGGTCCGTATTTCGTTCGGCCTGCTCGATTTTGACATTGATCGCTTCGCGCTCCGCTTTCAATGTTTGTAGCTTGCTCAAAGCTGCTTTTTCCGATTCCCACTGAGCTTGAATTACAGCAGCCTGTTCGGTATGTTCGGAGATTTCGCGTTCGATTTTCTGCAAGCGTTCGCGCGAGCCCGGGTCGTTTTCTTTTTTCAATGCCTCTCGTTCGATTTCCAGCTGCGTCTTGCGACGCACCAGTTCGTCGAGTTCGCCGGGCATGGAGTCGATCTCGATGCGCATGCGGGCTGCCGCCTCATCTATGAGGTCGATGGCTTTGTCCGGCAACGATCGATCCGTTATATAGCGGTGTGACAACACGGCCGCCGACACCAGCGCGCTATCCTTGATGCGCACGCCGTGGTGGACTTCATAGCGGTCCTTCAATCCACGCAATATTGAAATAGTATCTTCGACGGTGGGTTCTTCGACAAGAACTGTCTGGAAGCGTCGTTCGAGAGCGGGATCCTTTTCGATATGCTTGCGATATTCGTCAAGCGTCGTGGCGCCGATGCAATGCAATTCTCCACGGGCCAGAGGCGGCTTCAACAAATTGCCGGCGTCCATCGAGCCTTCGCCTGAGGCGCCGGCGCCGACGACGGTATGCAGCTCATCGATAAATAGGATGATGTTGCCGGCCGATTCAATTACTTCTTTGAGGACAGCCTTGAGACGTTCTTCGAACTCACCACGATACTTGGCGCCGGCAATCAAGGCGCCCATATCGAGGGAAATGATTTTCTTGTTCTTCAGTCCTTCAGGAATATCACGCTTGACGATGCGCTGCGCGAGCGCTTCAACGATGGCCGTTTTACCTACACCAGGCTCACCAACAAGCACCGGATTGTTCTTGGTGCGCCGCGACAGAACCTGCATGACTCTGCGGATCTCTTCGTCGCGCCCGATAACCGGGTCTAGCTTGCCGGCCGCGGCCGCAGCAGTAAGATCTTTGCCGTAGCGCTCAAGCGCTTGATAGGTGCCTTCGGGATCCTGGCTGGTGACCGACTGGGTGCCACGAATATTGACCAGGATTTTTAAAATCTTCTCCCGGGTGATGCCATTTTGTTTGAGGATGGTGCCGGCTTGTGATTTCGTCTCGTCGCACAGCACCATCATCAAATGCTCGATGCTTATGAACTGATCCTTCAGCCGATCCGCTTCCTTGCCCGCTTCCTCGAGCATGGACATGAGCTTGGTGGAGACGTGAATCTCATCTTTACTGGCATTGACCGCTGAGCCCTTAGGCTGCATGTTGAGGTATTTCACCGTCGCTTCTGCAACGGCTTCCGGCTTTGCGTTCAGCGAAAGAATGATCTTGTGCGCAAGCCCATCCTTTTGGTCGAGCAATGACAGCAATAGATGTTCGGGTTGCACTTGCGAGTGACCAAAACGCGTCAGTTGCTCGCGGCAATTCGTGATTGCTTCTTGGGCTTTATTGGTAAACTTGTCGAGATTCATAGAGCACCCCTGTGCTGCCGTGGCAGGGATATATGTCGGTCACCCGCTCATTTTCTGCATTATGCAACAGCCATCACGCAGGGTTCAGGTCTTTCCATATTTATTTATGAGGCAAGGCTCTTGGCGTGTGAACGGCAAATTGCATGGGAATATGATGGTAGGTTGGCTGATACCGATTGATTTGAAATGCAGGAACTAGAAGAAGATTACTACGCGATTTTAGGCGTCGAGCAAGGCGCCAATGCCGATGATATCCGCAAGGCATATCTAAAGCTGGCCAAAAAGCTGCATCCGGACCGTTTTCCCAACGACCCTGAGAAGAAAGCCGGCGCTCAGGAGAAGTTTGCCAAGGTCACGCGCGCACACGAGGTGCTCGGCGACCCCAGGCAAAAAGAAGAGTATGACGCCCTGCGTTTGCTGGCCCGCAGCCGGGCAGCCCTGGACGACGGCACAGGCGGCGGTTCGGCGACGGCAACCAGCGCGGCCGCGGCTGCTCAGAGTTCGAGCGGCACTACCGACACTCGGGAGAACAAGGGAGAGTGGGCAGCCCGCCACCACGCCCGAGCCGACGAATACATGAAGCGCAAGAAGTTTCAGGAGGCTGAAACGGCGGCAAAAGAAGCTATTCGCCTCGATCCAACCAAGGTCAAGTATCGTATTCAGCTGGCGGAGATCTACCTGGCCCGGGGCTGGAAAACCCTGGCCATGACTGAGATTCAGACTGCCCTGCGCCTGGATCCCAACAATGCGGATGCCAAGGCATGTGAGCTGAGACTGAAGTCCGCGGTTAAAACTGGCGAGAAGGACAGGGCGGACGCCAAGAAGGCCGCTGGCGGCGGCAGTTTCTTAGATCAACTTAGCAAATTACTTGGCAAGAAGTAGACCGCGTCTGCTTGATATGCCTGCCGCTTAGCGTTACTCTGTATGCGCCTCACCGAAGGATGCCTGGTTCTTCAGCCTGGTGCATGCAATGAATTTGGAATTTAAACGCCAATCGCTCGCCTTTGCCGCCGCGTCGGTCTTGCTGTTTGCGCAAGTAGCCGGGGCGGTATCGAACACACAAGAGCGGGCATCGGTCGCACCGCCTGCTCACCCCACGGTCGAACAATTATCCGAAAGCCAAGGCCAAAAGGTCTTGCTCAAAGGCGGCGTCAGTGAGCAAGTCTCGCCCATCGCCGCTGATGGCTCGAAAAACGAAATTCCCCTCGGCGCCACCGTCAATATGACGATGCTGGCCAGCGTCAACTCGGAAGTCACCAAGCCGGGCGACGACGTCGTGGCCATGGTCTCCATCGACATGAAGGACAAGGACGGCAAGCGAATCTTGCTGCCCGGACAGTGGTGCGTGCACGGCATGGCCTGTCAGGTCGAGCATCAAAAGCGCCTGGGACGCGACGGATTTGTCACCGTCCACTTCGACAAATTAGTCAGTCCCGACGGCAAGTATCAAATTCCCATTGATGCATTGGCCACCACGCATGAAAGCACGGCCAAAGCAGTATCAAAGGTGGTGGCAAAAGATTCCGTCATTGTCACCAAGGGAGCAGCCATCGGTGCGGTGAAATCCGTGCAATTTACGGGCATTCCGCTGGCAGTGGCCACCCATGGATATTCCGTTGCGGCCGGAGCCGCGCTCGGAGCGACTATTGGTCTGGCTGTCGCCTTGCACCGCAAAGGCAAGATAACTTGCGGCCTGCCCGGCGAAGAATTGAAATTCCACTTCGACAAACCTGTGGTTCTGCCCGCCTTCAATGCCGAAGCGCTTCCTTCGGCGGTGCCGGCCGCGAAAATCGAAGATCTCGATTTGCTTATCGCAGACCACAAATTTCTCGCTGACCCATATGACGACAAGAGTTCTCGTTTACTTCGCGTTACATTCAGGATGATCAACAACAGCGATCGCGAATACAGCTTCACCCATTTAGTGATCGTTTCGGACCACAACAAGATGTACTACCCATACGTCCTTTCAATGGATTCACTGAAGCAGCGACAAGAAACGGTAAAAGCCAATTGCTGGGGCGAAGCCACCATCACGTTCGGCGTCGACAGTCCGAAACGGAAATACTGGTTGGTTTTGTTGGACAGCACTGATCGTGCCGAATTAACGCGTGTTCCTATCAATTAAAATGTTGCGGGAAATCCCATTAATTGCTGGTAATTCAGGCTAAACCGAGCTAATATAGTCGCGACATTCAGACAGCACTCCGGGCGTATCAAACATATTTGTCTGAAGGTGGCGGTATCGCCATAGGTGGCAGTTGGCCGGTTTCGGGGGTCCGAACAGATGAAGGCACGAATTTCAAATTTGTTCCAAAACATTCAGGGACACGCGCGCCAAGCGGAGCCTCACATGAAGAACACCCAAACTAGCGCCATTCAACAACTCGAACGACTCGTCCGCGAAAAGGACAGAGAGATAGATCGCCTGCGTCATGCCCTGGCCAATACAGAAGCCAGACTGCAAGAACTGATCGGCACCGACGTACTTACCAGCTTGCCTAATCGCCATATCTTTAAAGAGCATTTCACTCATTCGCTCAAACGCGCTCTACGCCTTGGTTATTCGCTGTCCTTCATGATTGTTGACATAGACAATCTGCGCGACATCAACTTGCGTTTTGGACATGAAGTCGGCGATGCGTTGATTATCGAAGTGGCAAAAATTCTTAAAAGCTCAGTGCGGGAAATTGATATGCCCGCTCGCTGGGGCGGTGAAGAACTAGTTGCAGTGCTTCACGAAACAGACACCGAAGGTGCTGCCGCCGTAGCCGAACGCGTGCGCCGCAAGGTGGCGATGATCGAAGTGAAAGATCCACGCAGCGGCAAGAAGATTGGCGTCACCGCCAGCCTCGCTGTAGCCAGCTACCCCAAACATAGTAGCGAACCGCAAAGCTTGCTCGAAGCAGCCTCCGAAGCGCTCATCGTGGCCAAAGATCGTGGCGGCAACCGCGTCGTCATCGCCGAGCGCTAGGCAAGATCGATCGATGCATCGTAGCGGCGGGCCGTAAGGCCGCTGTTTTTGAATGGTGCCGGCGGGCGTAGGCCCGCGTTTTCGCACTCGCCAATGTCGCCGGGGGCGGGCAGCTTCATAGCGCGATCAGAAAATTTCGTCTGGCGCCACACGTTTTGCGTCCGAGCAAACGCCAGAGAATAAAGCCAGTTGACGGTTTTGGGACCTTTTGCATCGAAAAGACCAGTTGCGTCTGGCGAAATTTTCGGAGCGCCCGCGGAGCCTCCTGGTCGGCGCGCTTCTTTCCACCATGAGAAACGGGCGAAAACATTTGCATGTTTTTGCCGTAAGAGCACCATCGTTTCGTGATTCCACGATTCAGCGGCGAGGCCGCAAATCCTAGAATTTTGCTGACGGACGTCGTTTCTCTTCGGGCAATTAGCAGTGACTTTCGAGTGGGCCGCCGACAAATCCAAGCAAGAACCAGCCAAGGCCCGTCCATCGAACGAGGGCGTTGGTGTTTGGGGCGAGTTCTGGCGAGCAGCAGCGTATAGCGGCCTCCAGGAGCCAGTGGTCGGTGCGGCTCAAGTGGTCGATCGGTTGACCGGCGCAAAAACGGCGCAAAGCATCCAGCTGGTAGACGCACCGCCGGCGCCCAAAAATAGCCTCGAGCGCCATGCGGTAATGTTCGGATCCGCAGTCGGCAGCCTGGTGCCGATTGGTCTTTCGGCGCTTGGATCCCGATTCATGCTTGGATCGCGATTTGCGCTCGGCAAACTTGGCGCAACAAGCAACGGCGTGCTCGACGCGACCAGTGAGGGCGTGCTCGGCGCGACCAGTGAGAATTTTTTGCTAGAGCGCGGATCGCTCGGACTGAGCATGGCTGAAACCGGCGCCACGGGCGCATTCGTGGGCGGCTTTCTGACGCCGACCGATGACGCCCAAAACAAGGGCGCCCTCAGCTTTATAGCCGATCGCAGCATCAAAGCCGGCATCGGCGCAGCGTCGTTTGCCGGCATGTCGGCGATTAACGCCGGTCTTGCCAGCGAGATTGTAACCAGCCGGCTGGCGCGGGTGGGCTTATCGTCGCTCGCCCGCAATCCGGTGCTCAACGGCATGGTAGCGGGCATGCCGGCCGGCGGCTTCAACGCCGAGCTCGATTCGCTGATGAACCGACACCAACTGGCGAGCACGGACGAAGTCCTAGCCGGCATGTACCAGATGTCTCTTACAGGCGGCGTCTTCGGCGCTACGAATTTGCTCGCCCGGTCGCTGCGCGGGCAACCGACAGCCGGCGCCCTCGGAAGCGGCGAATCTGAGCAGAGGAGCGCGAGCGTCCCGGCCGCATCCGAAAAGAACACGAGCGTACCGCCCGCATCTGAAAAAAGCGCGAGCGAAACCGCTGAAAAACGGGTGCCACCAGATGCGGTGGCGGATGCTCAGCGGCATCGCGAAGCACAGGAAAAAATTCTGGCGATTTACAACGATCCCAAGTACGAAGCCGGATCGATGGTGTCGGATTTTAAGCACAGAAAGGAAGTCGTCGAGGCATTTTCGCAAATCAGAGATGAAGACAGGTACCCTGTGTGGCATTCGGTGCTGGCGCTGAGCGAGCGCGATCCCAAATATTCTGAGCTTGGGCGCTATCTGTCGACGTCGTTTGAGTTGCTGCCGCAAGAGCAGCGGCTGTCTGCGTGGAACGAATTGGAGAAATCAAACAGGCATTGGGCGTCACACGCCATGCTTATCGCCATGCCGGAGTTGCCGGCGAACGACCGCATTTCGGCGTTTGTACGCTGGCTGCCGGGCAATGAGAACAATTTCTTTCTCGGCGATCGCATCAAAACCTTACCGGCCTCTGGGCTGCCGTCGGTTGCCGATTACCTGTTCAAGTACCGAAATCCATCACCCGACTGGCGGGATCAGACTTCACGCATCAAACCGCTGTCATCGCTGGCATATTGGACCGAGGATATGCACGAGTTGCCGCTAAGCGAGCGGGCAACAATTGCAGATAAGGTGCTGAGCTCGGGATTTGCGCATGGTATGCACGGCGACGAGATGCCTTTGCAGGACATCTGGCGCAATCTGCCTGAGCCGGGAAAAGCGTTCAATAACAATGCCTGGCAAGTGCTGAGAGATTCCACCGCGCCGGTGGAAGCTTCGGGCACACCGATCCGAGATCAGCTTGTCCAGAAGTATTCGCCCGAAGATTTATCAAAGGTGATTTTCTCCTGGGCAGACCCGGAAATTGTCAGACCGTTTGCTAAAGATCATCCGGATGTGATTCGCGCTATCGCTGGACGCGACTTTGAGAAGACGGATCCCGATGAGATTCACCAGATTGAAATGATCACGCTTTCGGCACAAACTGAAAAATCTCTGCCTGCAGTAGTGCGCGATACGCTTCAATCATTGCGCAAAGATCTGCCGGATTCAAACGATCGCGTCGCAGCGCGGCTGATTACCGAGCTAACCAGACAGGCACCGGAAGCCGAACAAGCAGCCGCCTTCGACATCGCTCTCGATCATTGGCTAAACGGCAAATACAATAGCACGCGAGTCAATTCGTACGTCGTCGCCTCAGCGATGGGCGAAGCGAATCCGGAATTGCTTAAGCAGCGCTTCTTGCAACCGATTGAAGATCGCCTGTCGTCGGCAGACACGCCCTATGCCGACAAACTGCAATTGGCAGGACGGGTAGCCGCATTGCAGCGACACTTCCGGTTGCCGAACATGCAAGTAGCCCTGCCCGATCTGCGAATGCCCAAGCAGGATATACAAGTACCTCCGCAGGAGTTGCCGGGGCTGCGCTCGAGCGTGGAGGCGGATCTCCATGATATCAGCGGACAAGGCAGAGTATTTGATCGTCTGGGCCGATATTTTCCCAGCGTATTCGGAGACTATCAGAAATATGGCGGCATGCTCGGACGCCCTCAACACGGCATCCACAAGTTTCCGTTGCAGGAGCATTCGTCGTACGTTGTGCAAAACATCCTTCGCAATCCGGAGTTTATGTCACTCTCGTCAAAAGAGCGTACGGATCTATTGTGGGCCGGCGTCATGCACGATGCCGGCAAGCGAGCCAACGTTTACGACCCCGGACATGAATGGGCATCCGCGAACTTAGCCTGGGGCGTGCTGCGCAGCCTCGGCTATGCAAGCGAGCGCATACAGAGAATTGCAGCACTAATCAGCAGGCATCAAGAAGCCAGCTTCCAACCAGGCGCAAAGGTGGCCGAATCGCTCAAGTCGCAACCAGACCGGCTCGACGATCTGGCGGCATTTTATCGCTATCCGGCGGCCTGGCGGCAATTGAAAATCCTCAATGAATCTGACATTCGCTCGATTGCCGCAGACAACAAATACTACACGCCGGAAGTCGCAGCCGAACTCGATGACATATCAAAAACTCTGCAAGCAAGAGCCGCCCAGCTGAACGCTCACACCGTCCCGGTTTTGACCAGTGCCTTGCCGCAAAGATTCAAGCTCGCCTTGATGGACAAATCGTACGCGTTGCTTGCCCATGTTTCTCAGAACCTTACAGGCGGAGAATTCCTCAGGCAATTGTCGCTCATTGAATCCCCTGAATACTCAATTTCCAGTTCGCTGATTACTGATAAAAACAGGCGCTTCTATGGGGGCGGCGAGCCGCCGACTGTCGTCGCACTAGTCAGCGGCCCCATCGAAAACGTTTCCCAGGCGTGGCGCAACAACCTGGGGACGGGTACCCGTGTAGACTGGAATGGACATGTGAAGCTGGTCCAGAACTGGGCGGCAGGCACCGACAAGTACACCAAAGGCTCCATGTTCGCGCACGAATTAGACGAAAGAGCTAGACAGGCGGGCGTCGAAGCGCCGCAGGGCGAGCTGTCCGCCTTGCATCAGGTCCGCGACGAACTTGGGCATTACGACAACCTTGACGAGTTGGTCGCGGCTGAGGGCAGCGCGAGTCCGCTTGTGAGAGCGCAGCAGTCCTTCCACGATGCGCTCACCGACGCTGACCACGAGCAAGGTCGCCGTGACTACAACGAGGTCAAGCTAAACAGCCCCTCCGTGGTCGGTCTGGGCATCAACCGCAATGGGCGGCCAGTTTACCTCGACAACATGACCGACGAGAATTTGTTGAACAAATTGCTCGACGGTCAGCCGAAGCCGGATTGGCTGCTGACTGGAACCTCACCATTGCCGCAGGCAGGGGTTGTGCCGGAAAACGTCTGGCGTGAGGCATTGAAACGAGATTTGCCGCTGGTAATTCTTGATCCCTGACGAATATTCGAAATCACCCTCGCGGGTACCGTTTTCATACTTTTGGTGCCCCGGTTTAATGAAGTTCTACCTCTGAGCACGGGTATAAAACCGGTGGTAATACGAGTGCGCATCTAGTCATGTCGTGGGACGAACACATCAGTCATGGCATATCGGCAGTGCAATTGTCCGATTATGCGACGGCTGAACAAGCGTTTAAACACGCTTTGCACATAGCAAAGCATGATTTCAATCGCTCAGACGAGCGGCTGGCTTTGACATTGAGCCTGCTTGGACACACGTATTTCCGCAATGAAGACTTCCGGCGCGCCGAGCTGCTTCTCGAACAGTCCTTGCGCCTGCACGTGCAAGCGGAAGAATTAAATGACCCCTGTGTGCTCATGGATACGTTCTCCCTCGGCGAGATAAAGGCCAGCACGGGCCAGCGTTTGGAGGCCTGTCGCCTCTACAATAAGATCATTTCCCGCTTAAAGAACGCGGCCGATTGCGGCTATCCCCTGCCGGAAGGCGCTGAACATCATTTCGAAACCCAGCTGGACAATTACCTCAACCAGCTCACCGCACAGGAAAAAGAACAATTTCTTGAGCCGGAAGCACCGCCGGTTGATGAAGAAGCCGACGACGACGAAAGCACCGTCGAAGAGCATCTTCAAGAGCAGCTCGACGAAGCCGTGCAAGAACAGCTTTGCGACGAAGCCGATGAGGATGGCACCGAATGTAGTGGCATACCGCCTCACGAAAGTGCACTGTCCGGTGACGCGCTGACTACAAGTGGAACTCATACCATCGAAGGATTGTGGGACGCGCAATTGAAGAAAGGCGTGGCTTCTCTCACTCTCGACGACGACGAAAAGGAAGCCTGGGTCGCAGGCTACCTGAACTTAGAAAGTGCGATGCGCCTGGCCAACAAAATGTTCGAGCCGAGCGATCCGCGCCGCATCACCAACATGAAGGCTCTCGCCGACGCCTCGGCAAAATTGAAAATGTACGAGCAAGCCGAAGCCCTCTATCGCGATGCCATCGCCAGCGCCAAATTGGCCGTCGACCCGGATCCCTCACAGATGACGATATTGCGTTTGAACCTCGGTTTGTTTTATGTCGACTTCGATCAGCTCAAACAAGCGAAGAAGATTTTGGAGACGGCCAAAATGCCCGAGAACATTTCTCAGGTGGAGGACGGAGAAGCGCTTGCGCAGCGGGTCGAAAAGGCATGTCGCTTGATCGCTGTTTACGACACCGTGCAAAACCTCATGCGTCAGGCGCAAACAGCTGAAGAACAGAAAGATCTGGACAAGGCTGCCAAATTGACGAACACCGCTCTCAATGCTTTACGCCAGGGTTTTGCTCCGAATCACCCGGAGGTGGCACGCGTGTTGCGGTATCGTTCACAACTGCTGAAGGCGCTCGGACAAGAGAGCCAAGCAGACGAAGTCGCACAACGGGCAGAACGTATCGAGAAGGCTAACGAAGCGATGTACGCCGCCTGGACCAAGATCACCGAAGAGCTGCCCCGCCCGGATTCCCAGGGCGTCGCGGTCTAAATCGGCATTGTAGCGGCGGGCGGCAGCCCGCTCTAATAGCCGCGCAATTCCTGATCCAACCGTTTCACCGAATCTTGTAGCAGTTGCTCGAACGCCGGATCGCTGTTCTTGTTTTTCTCTGCCGCTTCGAGTGCTTCGCTATATAACGTCTTCGCCAGCAACGTGGAACCGTTCCTCTCGAAGTTCACGGCACGGGTGTATAGATCGAGTGCGGAAGTATCGGGCCCAACTTCGAATGACTGAACTCCATCGGCGGACCTTCCCTGAGTCGCGGTACCGGTCGCAGGTGCGTTCCAGATCTGCACGTGAGGTACGGAACCGGTAGACGGGTCTTGTCCATTTGTATGGAATCTCGGTGCCAATTTTCCAGCTGTGATTCTGACTGGATGAGGCTGGTGCTCGCTCACCGACAGCACGCTGCCGGTCATCCAGCTGGGCTTGTTCTGCGCATGTACCGGACCCACCGTGAGCACCGTGGCCAAAATGCCAGCCGCCGCAGTGGCAATCTTGCGAAACCGATCGCGCAGTTTCCTCAGCCCGCGCGGGCAGTTGTCGGTTATGAGCGTTCCATCGGCGCGCCTAAACAGGCGCAGGCAGGGGCTCGTGTTCGTTCTAAGCAACTCCTGGGCTTCCTTGTCCGACATATCGGAAATGTTGTAGACGTTCTTTGAACACCCAGAACAGCGCCGCACGCGGTCATCGCCCTGCATGCTGTCCCAGGAAACGTCACACGGCGCGGCCACCATCACATCATCCAGCAAACTTTTTGCCATTATCCCAACTCCAATTCGCTCTAGTGCCAATGCCCGCACTATCAGTTTGGCGGACCGCAGCCGTTTAAGACACCGGGGTTTTCCCTGTGCTCAGCTAGGAAAAAAGCGGGCTTCCGCCCGCCGCTACCAGGACCGTTATGCAGGTTGTTGCGACGACTTCGGGGCGGCGCTGATGGTGACGTGCGCATCACCGTCGGCAGGAACCTGCCCGCCGGTGCGTTTGATCATCGCGGACACGAGCCCGACAAATAGCGGATGCGCATTGTCCGGACGCGACTTGAGTTCGGGATGTCCTTGTGTAGCAACGAAGTACGGGTGGTCGGGCAGCTCGATCATCTCCACAAGACGCTCATCGGGAGAGAGTCCGGAGAAGATCAGTCCGGCTTTGCCGAGTTTGTCGCGGAAGTCGTTGTTCACTTCATAGCGGTGGCGGTGTCGCTCGTAAACAACATCGCTTCCGTAAGTCTTGGCGGCCACACTGCCTTTGCGCAAATTGCAGGGATAGCGTCCCAGTCGCATGGTGCCGCCTTTGTTGACGACGTTGTGCTGATCGGGCATGAGGTCGATAACCGGATAAGGCGACTTGGGATCGAACTCGCTGGAATGCGCGCCGGCCATGCCGGCAACATTGCGCGCGAACTCGATGACGGCAATCTGCATGCCCAGACAGAGCCCGAGATAAGGAATCTTATTTACCCGCGCGTATTCGGCCGCCATAATTTTGCCTTCGATACCGCGATCGCCAAAGCCGCCAGGCACCAAGATTCCATCGACGTCGCTCAGGAATTCCTGGCAGCCGTTTTTCTCGACGTCCTCCGAGAGCACCCATTTGATCTGCACCTCCGTGCCCAGTTTGGCACCAGCGTGCTTGAGTGATTCCACTACCGAGATGTAGGCGTCGGAAAGCATGACGTACTTCCCGACGATCGCCACTTTGACCGTGCGCATCGGCTTCTTAATGCGCTGTACGAGGTCTTCCCAATCGCTGAGATCCGGCGGGTCGTTGATCACGTGCAATCGTTCGAGCACTCTGGCAGCAAGTCCTTCCTGCTCCATCAGCAGCGGTACTTCATAGAGATGCTGGACGTCCTTGCACTGGATAACAGCCTTCACATCGACGTCGGTGAACAAAGACAACTTTTCGCGGATCGAGTTGGAGAGGTGCTTTTCAGTGCGGCACACGAGGATATCCGGTTGGATACCGCGGCTGCGCAAAGTGTCGACGCTGTGCTGAGTCGGCTTCGTCTTGAGCTCGGAGGTGGTGCGCAAGTTGGGAATGAGCGTGACATGTATATAACACACGTTGTCCCGACCGACTTCCTTGCGCATCTGGCGGATGGCTTCCAGGAAGATCAGGCTTTCAATGTCGCCTACGGTGCCGCCGACTTCCAAAATCACCACATCGGCCTGCGAGGTTTGCGCCGCCTTGCGGATAAAGTTTTTAATTTCGTTGGTGACGTGCGGGATCATTTGCACCGTGCCGCCAAGGTAATCCCCGCGGCGCTCTTTTTCCAATACGCTCTTGTATATCCAGCCGGCAGTGACGTTGTTCATCCGGCTGAGGTCTTTATTGATGAAGCGCTCGTAGTGCCCGAGGTCGAGGTCTGTTTCCGCCCCGTCTTCCGTGACGAACACCTCGCCGTGCTGATACGGGCTCATCGTGCCGGGGTCGACGTTGAGGTAAGGGTCGAGCTTGACGATGGTTGTGTTGATTTGGCGGGCTCTTAGCAGGCGTCCGAGCGAGGCTGCTACAATACCCTTCCCCAGTGAGGAGACGACACCACCGGTAACAAAGACATACCTGGTGTTCATCCACGCCTCCATTTATATACGTTACCGCGATGCTTGGCACCGCTAATGCATCGCGGTCGTGCTTGAGCCGCAAGTACATCAAGACAAATATAAGCCACAGGCGGGCTTTTTTGCCACCTGATTACGCAAATTGTATGCGGGCTGGTTATTCGCCTATTTTAGGCACCCGGAAAAACCCGTTTTCCTGCGCCGGCGCGTTTTCCAGCAATATTTTGCTCCCGGGCGGCGCCACGACCTCATCCTCGCGCATGACGTTGGTGAGGGGCAAAGCGTGCGCCAGTGGCTCAACACCGGTCGTGTCGACGTTTTTCAACTCGTTGAAATGGTCAATGATTTTGCCCAACTGCTCGGCAAAACGTTCTTTTTCCTGGTCCGTAAGGGCCAGGCGAGCCAATTTGGCGACATGCTCCACTTCTTCGATAGTAATCACAGCCGTATGAACCCAGATTAAGCTTCCGTGCCCGGACGAGCTCGCTATGTTAACACGGCTGGGGCGGATTCAATTGATTCGTCGGGGCGGCGCAATGCGCCACCCTGCCTGTGTGAACTTGGGCGGGGGCATTGTCCCGCCTCTGCGACCAAAGGTTAGAACGAGTGCCCGTGCCTGGCAGCCATCCACAGTCCAAGACCGGCAATGCCCGCCGTTCCCACATTGGTGGCCACCGGATGTGTCCATTTAGCACGACTGGCGCGTAAAGCACCGATGCCTGCGCCTGTTCCGGCGCCGATCAAGGCACCATGCATGATACCACGTCCGGAAGCCAGCCCGACCAGGGCACCAGCGGCGGTGCCAATCGCACCATCCTTGACGGCATTGCGCACCATCGGATGATAGCTCATATAAGAGCCATAACTGTGACGGGTATTGTAGGCGTAGCCGCGATAGTCGTATGCATGGGCAGGGCTGCCGGCAAGAGTCACAAGCAGCGAGACACCAAAACCCAACGAAAGAAGCTTATTGCCTGAAACGTTACTCAACGCAACTCCTCCCTTGATCAATTTACAGCGAGACGAAGGATAATCAAATCACGCCATACTGCTTGCAGTATACAATAACGAATCGCAAACATTGTTGCCGTTTGACAGCAAAGTAAAAATGACTGAATGGAGCAAGAAATGAACAGAAGAACACTAGTAAAAGTTTTGTCCGCCGCATGCGCAGTGGCTTTTTCTGTGCAACTTACTCATGCCGCAACAAGCTCTTCTGACATGAGCAAAGCCATGGCGGCTTTGAAATCACACAATTATCAAGCTGCACTCAATATGCTCAAGCCCCTGGCTGAAAGCGGCTCTGCCGATGCCCAATATCATCTGGGCATCATGTATGCAGATGGCGAAGGCACCAAAGCCGACGCCGCAACTGCAGCAAAGTGGTTTACCAAAGCGGCAAGTCAAGGTCACGAACACGCGCAATACAATTTAGCTGTCATGCAAGCGGAAGGCGAAGGAATGCCGGCGAATCCTTCTGCTGCCGCCAAGACGTTCGAAGCATTGGCCCAAAAAGATCATCCCGATGCAATGTTCAATTTGGGCATGCTTTATTTGGACGGGCACGGCGTCAAACAAAACGATGAGCTCGCCGCCAAATACTTCGAGCAAGCTGCGGCCAAAGGTAATCCGGGCGCAAAATACAATCTGGCCCTTATGCACCTGGACGGTGCCGGGGTAGAAAAAGATGCTCAAAAGGCCGCGACTATGCTAAAAGAGCTCTCCAATTCAGGCTATGAAGATGCTCAATACAATCTCGCGGTTCTATACCTGCAAGGCGAGGGAACAGCAAAAGATCCGCAAAAGGCTTTCGAATGGTTTCAAAAGGCCGCCGAGAAGGGACACACTGAAGCGCAATACAATCTCGGCATGATGTATCTCAACGGAGAAGGCACCACCAAGAGCACAAGCGACGCCGCCAAATGGTTACAAAAGGCTGCTGGCGCTGGCTATTGCAACGCGCAATTCAATCTCGGGCAACTGTACGCCAAGGGCGAAGGGGTTCCCCAAGACAAAAAACGGGCGATGGATCTTTTCCACGCCGCGGCGAAACAAGGCGACAAGCAAGCGACATTGGCGATCAAAAACATGCGCTAAGCGCTATAGATCCTTAGCGATAAACTTGAAGTGCAGCCCATCGACCAGCGGCTGAACACCGTGCTCGGGCCCCAGAAACGGCTCCGTTTCGCCCATTTCCGTATAGCCGCGGCGCTTATACCAATCCATTAGCTCGGGACGACCGGACACGACTTTTGCCGTCATGCGCTTGGATTTCCATTGCCGAATGGCATGCTCTTCGGCAGCCTGCATTAAAACCTTGCCGATGCCACCAGATTGAACGGCGGGGTCGACGGCCAGCATCCCGAAGTGCGCGTGATCGTTTTCGCGTTCAACATGAATGCAACCGACTAGTTGTTTTGCACAGCCGCCTTCTTGTGATTCGCACACGAGCACCGCGCTTCTTGTGTCGGCGATCATTGTCCGCACCGAACCTGCTGTTACGCGTGGACCTTTTACCAGATTCTCCTCGCCTGTCCATTGTTTTTCCGATGGTCTGCCACCGCGAAATGCCCATTGAACTATTTGCACGAGCTCGTCTACATCTGCATTTGTCGCCGCCCGAACGGTCAAATTAACGGTCTCATTCATGCTTTGTCATGCTCCGGTATTTTCACGGCGTGCGCCTTCGGCTCGGTCTCAGCCAGCTTGGACAGCACCGGATTCGGTGCGAGATCTTGAGCCGCAGCAGGCACCGGCACCGGCGGCACGTCCGCTTCATCATGATGCTCAGGCTGCCGTCCGAAATAGAAGAAGTCGATGAACAGTTTGATGCAGGCGGCCACGGGAATGGCAATCAGCATGCCGAGAGCACCGGCCAGTTTTTCCCCGCACAAGACGGCGACAATCACAGCCAGCGGATGCAACTCAACGGCGTGTCCGATGATCTTGGGAACGACGATGTAATCTTCTATCCAGCGCGCCAAGGTGTAAACAATTATGATCACCCAGAGGACGCCGAAGCCGCTTTGCCAAACTCCGACCAGCACCGCCGTCGATATCGCCAGAATCGGACCGAGCACCGGAATGATTTCCAGAAAGCCACTGAGCAACGCTACCGGCAGCGCATACTTCATGTGCAGCCCGAAATTCAGAAACACAAAAGCAAACGACGACATCAGAACGATCAATATCAATTGTCCCTGAACGTATTTGCTGAGCAGTCCGTTGGCTTGTCCGCCGAGCGTCATGGCTTCTTCGCGACGCTCGATGGGCAAATAGCGCAGGAAGAAATTGCCGATGCGATGACTGTCGAGAGTGAAATAAATCGACGACACGACACAAACCAATACTGCCAACGCGCCGTGTGAAATCGTGCCGCCTAAATGAGCAAGCTCGGTAGGTTTGATGCTCTCACTAACACTGCCTAAAATCTGGTCGGCAAGCTGGCTGCTGTCACCGGACCAGTGCATGGAAGCACCGATCTGATCCACGACTTTGACAATGATCTCGTGGCGATGAGCGCCCAAGTCCGCGACTTCATGCACCAAACCGGGAATCAGATACCATGCGAAGGTGCCCAGAAGCGCCGCGATCGTCACGTAGACGATCAACGCCGAAACGCCTACCGGTATCTTCGCTTTCTCGGCCAGTGCTGTCACCAGAGGCAGGAGCAAATAGGCGATGATCGCGCCGACAATGATTGGCGGAAACACTTCTCTGACCTGGTAAATAAACCAGAGAAGGATGAACATTGCTATCCACTTGATCATTGTTGTATCGCTTTAACTAACGAGCGCCCACCGGTGTTTTCTGCAGTTCGGCAAAATCGTGCACGCCGCCGCGAACCAGCTTGCGCAACAGCCATGCCGGACGGAAACGTTCTCCGTAGTACTGGTGATACGTTTCCATCTCTTGCAGCACCCAGGCAAAGCCCTTGTCGCGAGCCAATGAAAGCAAGCCGCGTTTCAAACCGGTGCCTGTCTCCATCGCCACATCTACATCCTCCGGCCTGACAACGCCTTCTTCAATGGCATAAATGGCTTCGTTGAACATCGGCAGAATAATGCGATAAACCTCAAACGGGCGTGAACGTTTTACCGCATGCCCGTTTCCGCGCGCGGCCTGCAGCAAGGGCGGCAACTCAGGATTCATTTGCTTGGTCTCGTCCTTCGCAGGCACCGCACCACGAGCGTGCATGAAGAACCCGGCACCGGATTTCTGTCCGAAAAAGCCTTTCTCTACGAGCGCCTTGAGAATCGGAGCCGGCTCAAAGCGCGGTCCGTATTCCTGATAAAGAAAGTTGGTCACGTGCGCGCACACGTCGATGCCGGTCATATCGAAGAGAGTGAAGGGCCCCATCGGCAGACCGAATTCAACGGCCGCTTTATCTATCGTCTCAGCATCAGCAATGCCTTCAGCCAACACATAAAGAGCTTCATTTAGATACGGGAACAGCACGCGGTTAACCAGGAAGCCTGGGCATTCTTCCACGCGTACTGGTGTTTTGCCCAGCTTCTTGCACAATTCGGCCATCTCGTGGCATGTTTCATTGGACGTACGAATTCCCGGAATGACCTCGACCAGCTTCATGAATTGGGCGGGATTGAAAAAGTGCAATCCGAGCACCTTTTCCGGGCGCTTGGTGCAAGCGGCGATTTCCGAAATCGAAAGCGCAGAGGTATTGGACGCCAGAATCGCGCGGGCAGGACAACGCTTGTCCAACTCCTTGAAAATCTCGGTCTTGATCTCTATCTCTTCAAGGGCCGCCTCAATTACCAGGTCGACATCTTCGAAGCCGTCGTAGCTGGTTGTGCCTTTCACTAAAGCCGACATGCGATCGGCATCTTGTTGACTGAGAGTGCCTTTCTTCACGCGCGAATCGTACATTCGCTTAATGTTGGCCAGCCCGCGGTCGACAAAGTCCTGCTGCACATCTTTCAGCAATACTTCGATGCCGCCCTGGCTGAGCACACAAGCAATGCCGGCTCCCATAGTTCCAGCGCCCACGACCGCAGCTTTGCGCACGTTCATACCTTACCTCTTTAAAAAGCAAGTTCTATCTGAGAATCGTTATGCTAGCATAGCCAGAATTTCTAAGACATTGGAAACGTGCGCCTTGAGCAACTTACTGACATCACTTTTACGCCGTACTCCCGAATTGGAACCTGGAGGCGACACCACGCCAAAGCATCTGGGTTGGCTCATGCTGACTGCGCTCGGCATCGGCGCGACCATCGGCGCCGGCATCTTCGTGATGCCCGGCCGCATCGCTGAGAAGGCAGGCCCGGCAGGCATATTGTCCTTCGTGATTACCGGCGCGATTTTCCTTTTCGTCGGCGTCTGCTACGAACGATTTGCGGCGAGGGTGCCAAACGGCGTCTCGGCCTACAGCTACGTATATCACTCGATAGGCGAAATTTTCGCCTGGGTGGTTGCGTTCGGTTTGTTTCTTGAATACAGCTTCGGTGCTTCCGCCGTCGCCATCGGTTGGAGTCAATATCTAAAAAAATCGCTCGACCCGACACCCTACGCATATCATTTGCCCGGTTTGCTGTCGGGGCCGAGTCTTGATGCCTCAGGATTCCACTTCGGCATAAACGTCGTGGCACTATGCGTGGTGGCAGCTGTGACACTGATACTCTTGCTGGGCGGCGTCACCAAATCAGCCAAGCTGAACTTCGTGCTTGTCTGCCTTAAGTGCACGCTTCTGGCGTTGTTCATGGCGGCGGGGATCCATCATTTTCATCCGGAAAATTGGCAGCCATTTATGCCCAAGGGATGGGACGGCGTTTGGAAGGGAGCAGCGATTGCCGTTTTTCCATACGTCGGCTTCGATGCCTTGTACACCTTTGCCCGCGAATCGAAAAGTATTAAAGACACACGCGTGTCTACCTACGTTTGCATCGGATTGGTGGCATTTCTCTACGTAGCCGTAATGGCCATTGCCACGGCAATCGAACCGGTATTTCCAGGCGGCAACATCGCCCACATCAATCCGCACTTCAAAGGCACCGAGGCGTCGGCACCATTGGCAGTATTGCTGATGGCAAACGGCGATACGTGGGTAGGGCAGATGATTGCCGTCGGAGCGGTTATCGGTATCTTCAACGTATTGTTGGTGCTTTCGATGGGCGGGCCGCGCATCTTCAGAAATATGGCGGAAGACGGTCTGCTGCCCCAGATCTTCACTAAAGTGCATAAAGGAAATCCGACAATCGGCGTCATTCTTAACGGATTGGTTGTCGGTGCTATGGCCGGATTCGTGCCGTTCGAAACCGTCACCGACATCATGGTGCTGGGCACCCTGATTGCCTTTATTTTTGTATGCCTGGGCGCTTTGCGTCTGCGCCTCGTCAACCCGCTCGTCTCAATTCTGGGTATCGTTGGCTGCTCATTCTTAATCTACAATTTGGACCCTCTGGTCTTGAAGGTCTACTGCATAACCTGCCCGATCGGACTGGTTATTTACTTCAGCTACGGGTTCTGGCACAGCAAGCTGCGCAACGGTGGAAATAAGCCGCTGACCGTGGAGCAGGGCGTGTCGCATTAAAGCGGGCTGCCCGGTGGGAGCGCATCGCGGCTCGCTTCGCGAGCACGCACTGCTGCCTCGTCCGCCGCTACTACGATTCCGGGCTTACGCAGCCAGGGTTTGGCTGGCGCGTTCCGCGACGCACGCGTCGGGATCCATAAACAAACTCAAGAGTATGGCGTCCGGCATCTCAGCATTGCCGGCAATGGCAAAACGCACATCAACGCTCTTGTCGTGAGCCAACTTGCGAAGCACGTAAAGCGGGGTGTGTTTGTTGTTTGCTACGGCCGCCCGCACGGCGTCAGCCTCATCATCGGCAAGCAACGCCAGAGCGTCGGCACTTGTATTGGGGTTTTCGGCGCAACGCCGGCGAATCTGTGCACGCTCGTCAGTGGCAAGCACAGAGAGAATCGGCGCCGGAGTGTTGGTGCTGCCGGCAGCGAGAAACTTCCAGAACAGCGAACCGAAGTCAAACCGCGGACGCGAGCGCTTGCCGGCGGGCAAAACCAGCGGTTCGTATTCGACGTCCTCAAACTCGAGCGGCATGGCGGTGAAACGGTCGCTTTCTTCGGGCCTTCCTTCAAAGCTACCCATATGCATTGCCCTCTTCGGAAACTTGCGTCCATCCTGGCGCGACGGTATATGACAGCCCTGAGTTCCGCGCCGCCCTCGCATGGCGGCCACGATCGCCCAATTATGTTAAAACTGGCTACCACACTGAAACAATTGATGCGGTTCTAACCTCAAATTCTTATTCACATCGATATCCGCTGCATAGGGCAGGTCAGGCTTTACAATAATGATGAATCCATTTGGCGGGCAAGAGAAGCATTTGTCATCGGAAACACGGCAGGAAGAGCTGTTCAGGCTGCTCGTCTCCAACGTCAAAGATTACGCCATCATCGCCCTGGATCCCCAGGGTCAGATCATGACCTGGAACGAAGGGGCCAAGGCCATAAGCGGGTATTCGGCAGCTGAGGCAATCGGACAGAACATCTCGATGCTACTTACCGATGCCGATCGACAAGCTCGCAAGGATATTCGTGAACTACAAATTGCCAAACGTGACGGTCGCTTCGAAGACGAAAGTTGGCGCGTGCGTAAAGATGGAAGGCTGTTCCGCGCCAACGTCATCGTCACGCCGCTGTACGACGAGCGCAATCATCTTGTCGGCTTCGCCAAAATCTTAAGAGACCTTACCGAGCCGCTTGTGGCTGCGGAAAAATTGCGCCGCAGCGAAGAGGCCTTCGACCTTGTGGTCTCGTCAATAAAAGATTACGCGATCTTTCTGCTTGACCAAGACGGTTACGTTCTAACATGGAACGAAGGTGCCGAGCGGATCAAACAGTATAAAGCCGAGGAGATTATCGGCAAGCACTTTTCTACATTCTATCCACAAGCGCTTCGTGATGTAGACCACCCGGCGCACGAACTCGAGCTGGCTATAAAGAACGGCCACTATGAAGAAGAAGGCTGGCGCCTGCGCAAAGACGGCACTCAATTCTGGGCCGCCGTCACCATCACTCCGGTGAAGGATAGAGATGGAATACTTAGCGGTTTCATCAAGGTCACGCGCGACCTTACTGAGCGCAGAAACGGCGAAATTGCATTGCGCAACGCACGCGATGAGGCTGTTTCAGCAAACAAGCTGAAGTCGCAATTTGTGGCTAACATCAGCCATGAAGTGCGAACGCCGCTTGCAGGCGTAATCGGCATGGCCGAGCTTTTGCTGCAAGACGAAACATTGGGTCTTGATCAACGCGAAGCATCAGAGCACATTTTCAGCGCATCCACCCGCTTATTGGAAGTCTTAAACGACCTCCTCGACTTCTCCAAATTGGAAGCCGGCCGAGTCGAGCTTTACGAAAGCCAATTCGCACCACGGACGATACTTTGGGAAGTTCGCCAATCGATCGAGCAGCTGGCGGCCAAAAAAGGCGTCATCGTCAAGGTTGATATGGACAAGTCAGTCCCCGGCATGCTCTATGGCGACGAAGGAAAAATCAGGCAAGCTCTTCTGAATTTCGCACACAACTCGGTGAAATTTACTAATGAAGGATCGATAGAATTGCTCGCCAACGTCGATCGCAGCGAGAATGGACTTGTTCATTTGAGATTTACCGTTAAGGACACGGGAATTGGTATAGACAAGGACGCACAACAAAGACTGTTCCAACCGTTCGTGCAAGCCGACGGCACGATCAAACGACGATTCGCCGGCACCGGTCTTGGTTTATCTATCACCAAAGGCTTCATCACTTTGATGCACGGAGAATTAGGCTTCGAGAGCGAGCCCGGGAAGGGCTCAACATTCTGGTTTTCGGTGCCGTTGAGGACGCTCCCCGAATGAGCGACCGAAAGAAGACCGCGCTAGTGGTGGACGATGATGAAACCCTAAGACTGGTGGCAACCAGACAACTCAGTAAACTTGGGTTTTCGGTGCAAAACGCGAGCAATGGGCGCGAAGCTGTTGACGCTTTCAAATCGTCTGATTATGACCTGATTCTGATGGATTTGCAGATGCCGGAAATGGACGGATTCGAAGCCACGAAAGAAATTCGTCAAATCGAAGTCAGCAAGCCGCGCCGCAAAGCCATAATCGTCGCCATCACTGCATCGCAGGAGCAAGACCGTGCAATCACTTCAGGGATGAATGACTTCTTGTTTAAGCCTTTTATGTTCGAGGCAATGAAGCGCGTCGTGGAAAAGCATTTTCCCTGCTGACCATCGCCCTTTAAAGGGCGGTCCAGATGCCGTTAGAGGTGTCCTTCGTCGCCAGACTGGTACCGGGGGAAACCCTGAGCTTTCCCCGGGCTACTTCGCGTCCACCCAGTTGCGACCGACGCCGATATTTACCTTGAGCGGCACCGTGAGCAAGCCTTGATCCGCAGTCATGGCGTCGACAAGCATTTGTTTCGCCCGGTCCAGCTCCTTGAGCGGCGTATCCAAAATTAGTTCATCGTGCACTTGCAGGATCAGCTTTGTCTCCATGCCGGTTTCGGCCAACACCTGGCTAAGCCGGATCATCGCGCGCTTGATCAGATCGGCGGCACTGCCTTGCAGCGGTGCGTTGAAGGCTGCCCGCTCTTCGGCCTTGCGCACCGCATCGTTGGCGTCATTGAGATTGTGGAAGTATATGCGCCTTCCCCACAGCGTCTGCACAAAGCCGTTTACCCGCGCCTCCTGCAGAATCTGCTCGCGGAACGGACGCAGCTTCGAGAACGCCTGATAGTACTTCTCGATAAACTCGGCCGCCTCACGCGTGCTTACGCCCATTTGCTTGCCCGTTGCAAACGCGCCCTGCCCATACACTAGCGCGAGATTGAGGGTTTTACCTATGCCTCGCTGCTCTCTGGTCACTTTGTCCGAAGCAACGTTGAAGATATGTCCGGCAGTCACCGAGTGCAAATCCTCATCATTCCGGAAAGCCGCCAACAAGTTCTCGTCGGCGGACATGTGTGCCAACAAGCGCGGCTCGATTTGCGAGTAATCGGCACAGATAAGCACGTGTTGGTCATCGCTGGAAACGAAACCACGGCGGATTCTCTGGCCGATATCCGTTCGAATCGGAATATTTTGCAGGTTCGGGTTGGTGCTGGACAGCCTGCCGGTTGCCGTGGATGTCTGGTTGAAATCGCCGTGCAATCGGCCGTCGCGTGACGAAATTTGGCGCGGCAAAGCGTCGACATACGTGCCTTTTAGTTTGGACAGATGGCGCCATTCAAGAATGCGAGCCGCAATCGCGTGGTCTTCCGCCAATTCATCGAGCACCGATGCATCAGTGGAGTAGCCCGTCTTCGTCTTGCCCTTTGTGGGCAGCTTCAACTCTTTGAAAAGCACCGTCTGCAGCTGCACCGGAGAGCCGATATTGAACTCATGTCCAGCGAGCCCATATATCTCGCGCTCCAATCTGGCCAGCTCTGATCCAATCTCAACGGACAGAGCTTGGAAATAATCTACATCTATTTTGACGCCGAACCGTTCCATTTCGGAGAGCACCGAAGATAGTGGCATATCCATATCAAACAAAAGCTCTTGCTGATCGGCGTCCAGCCGCTCGCAATAAACGCCGCAAAGCATAAGTGAGATGCGGGCAGCGTCTGCAGCGTACTGCGCCGCAGGCATTACGGGAAGGAGGTCCCACGTAATTTCCTTCTTGCCGGAGCCGATCAGATCGGAAACGTTGGGGATGGAATAACCAAGCAAGCGCTGTCCTTGCTCGCGCAAGCGATGAATCTCGTCCGGGTTTACTACGTAGCTGGCGAGCATTGGATCGAAGGCCAGCCGCTTGTAGCCCACGCCGGAAAGTCCAAGCGCGTTCATCTCCAGCTTGGCGTTGAAGCTGACCTTGCCGATGTTTTCATTTTCCAGTATTGGTTTTAACTTGCTTTGCACAAGCTCCGCCGGCAGCTGCTGATCGTCCCCTCGGTGCAGAACGGGAATATAGGCGGTTCGCATGGACAATTCTTTGAGCGGCACCACAGGGCGATGCTGCGGCGACCAAGTTGCCCTGTCGGTCCAGGAAAACGCATAGCCGACGATGCAGCCTTCGCATCCATCATGCGAATCCCTGAGCACTTCAAGAGCAATCAGTTTTTGCTTCGACAACTCAGCCACCAACTCGTCGAGTTGGGCGGTGGTGCGCACCAGATCAGGCTCGGGCAACCCGGGAGTGCCGATTTTTCCTACCCTGCTTGGGATAGCCAAATCCAGGCGCTTCTGCTCGGCTACAGCGACACCGCCGCCTTCGCCGCTGCTGGTCATTTCGGCGCCGACAGTTGCCGCCTTCTTCATGGGCGGCCGCCGCGTGGTTTTGCCGATCGGCTCCAGAAGCTGGCTGTCGATTTGCGGTTCTACACCGTTATTGAAATATTTGAGGATGCGCGGCAAGCGTTTTAAAATCGCGTTCGCTTCCACTTCACGGAAGTAGCTAACCACTGCATCGATGTCGGGAACTTTCAAACGGCAATGTTCGAAGTCAAAGTCCACCGGCGCATTCAGTACGATCGTGGCTAGACGCTTGCTCTGGAAAGCGCTGTCTCGTCCTTCGCTGAGTTTATTGCGCACTGATTGCGATTTGATGTTGTCGAGATTCTCGAAGATCGCTTCCATCGTCTTGTATTCGGTGAGCAGTTGCACAGCGGTCTTCGGACCGATGCCGCGTACGCCTGGGATGTTATCCGAGTTGTCGCCGACCAGCCCTTTGTAATCGATCACCTGCTCTGGCCAAACGCCAAGCTTGTTGAATACTTCTTGCCGATCGAAGGTTTTCACGCCTTCATTGGTAGTCGGCATCAATACTTCGATTTTATCGTCGAGCAATTGGAAGCTGTCCTTATCGCCAGTGAAAATCACAGGCTTCATGCCGCGCTTCTCCGCCTCTTTTGCCACGGTTCCAATCACGTCGTCGGCTTCGTAACCGGCAACCTCATAATTCGGAATGCCTAAAATTTCGATGCCGCGCTTGATCAGCGGCCATTGCACCGAAAGATCGTCGGGCATCTCAAGGCGATTGGCCTTGTAGTCGGCATATTCTTCATGCCGGAAAGTGGGCGCCGAGAGATCGAAAGAAATGGCGAGACAATGCGGATTGCGCTTTTCGACGAGCTCGAACAGCGCGTTGTAAAAACCGATGATTGCCCAGGTTGGGGTGCCGTCCGAGCGGCGTAGTCCGGAAGTGATCAAAGCAAAGAACGAACGAAACGCCAGGGAGCTTCCGTCGACTAAGTAGATGCTATTGTTGTCGCTCATTTCAATTCCTGTGCTTTCTCTGCGTAGGGGCGATGCATGCATCGCCCCTACAGGCTGCCGCTACGTCAATGCGCCCTCTGATCAATTTTCGCACGCATCGCCGCTCTTGGCCTCCGGCTTGTAACCTCTA
>Ga0134128_10000814_pt1 | contig 42389 bp, 38 predicted proteins | sample KB31754_FD_96462 | JGI IMG/M metagenome (GOLD analysis project Ga0134128, IMG submission 96462) | Terrestrial soil microbial communities with excess Nitrogen fertilizer from Kellogg Biological Station, Michigan, USA - KB3-175-4 | ecosystem: Environmental > Terrestrial > Soil > Unclassified ...
CGCGGCCGGCAGCGAGAGCGGCCGCATCGGCAATCTCAATCCACAAAGCGCATTGCGTAAGAAATAGAATCTGGAGGACGAAGCATATGGCCAAGAAGAAACAAAAGAAGGGAAAAGCCGCGGCAAAAAAATCCGCGCGCAAGGTGGTGAAGCTCGCTTCGAAAAAGGCGCACGCCGCGAAACGGGTGAACGGAAATGGCCAACGGCCGCGTCCCTCGTCCAAGCCCTGGGGTCACGCCGGCAAGGCGCTCGAGGGCGTGCGCATTCTTGACTTCACGCACGTGCAGTCGGGTCCGACCTGCACGCAGTTGCTCGCGTGGTTCGGCGCCGATGTGATCAAGGTCGAGCGCCCGGGGATCGGCGATATTACGCGTGGCCAGCTGGTCGACGTGAAAGGCGCGGATTCGCTCTATTTCACGATGCTCAATCACAACAAGCGCTCGATCACCATCGATTCAAAACATCCTCAGGGCAAGCGTGTGCTCGATGAGCTGGTGAAAAGCTGCGACGTGCTTGTGGAGAATTTCGCTCCCGGCGCACTTGACCGCATGGGGCTCACCTGGGAGCACATCCACAAGCTGAACCCGCGCATGGTCGTCGCATCCGTGAAGGGCTTCGGTCCCGGGCCCTACGAGGACTGCAAAGTTTATGAGAATGTTGCGCAATGCGCGGGCGGTTCTGCTTCGACCACCGGTTTCCGCGAAGGGCCGCCGCTCGTGACCGGCGCCCAGATCGGCGACAGCGGGACAGGTCTGCATCTTGCACTCGGCATTGTTTGCGCTCTTTTTCAGCGCAACCGCACCGGCCGCGGCCAGAAGGTGCTCGCCGCCATGCAGGACGGTGTGCTCAACCTTTGCCGTGTGAAGCTACGCGACCAGCAGCGGCTCAAGGCCGGCCCGCTCACCGAATACAGCCAGTATGGCGAGGGCATTCCCTTCGGCGATTCCACGCCGCGCGCCGGCAACGACTCGGGCGGTGGCCAGCCGGGATGGTTCCTCAAGTGCAAAGGGTGGGAGAACGACCCGGACGCATACATTTACTTCATCACACAGGCTCCGGTCTGGGGTGAAATCTGCGACGTAATCGGCGAACCTACCTGGAAAACGGACCCCGAATATGCTTCGCCGCGCGCCCGTTTGCCGAAGCTCAAGAAAATTTTCGAGCGAATCGAACAGTGGACAATGACCAAGACGAAGTTCGAGGTCATGGAGATCTGCAACAACGTCGACATTCCGGTCGGGCCGATCCTGTCGATGAAGGAAATCGCGGAGGAGCCATCGCTGCGCAAGACTGGCACGGTTGTGGAAGTCGATCACCCCACGCGCGGCAAATATCTGACCGTCGGCAACCCGATCAAAATGTCGGATTCGATCTCAGAGGTAAAACGTTCGCCGCTCCTCGGCGAGCACACCGACGAAATCCTCAAGGACGTGCTCAAGCTATCGGCCAAGGAAATTGCCGAGGTAAAGAACTCCGGCGCTTTGTCGGCGCCGAAGAAGGAAGAAAAGGCGGCATAAGTATTGGACCGCTTGTCTCCGCGAAGCGGGGACCCGCACTTTAAAGGTGCCGGACGCCCGCTTCCGCGGGTGTGTGCGGAAAGGGAGGGAGTTACATGCGTATCGTAGTTCACGGCCAGCAAGCTTTTGGCAAGGCCGTATTGGAGGCGCTGCTAAAGCGTGGCGAGAACGTGATTGCCGTGTATGTGGCGCCAGAAAAAGAAGGCGCCAAGGCCGACCCACTCAAGGAAGCCGCGCTCACCGCCAAGCTGCCGGTCTACCAGCCCGCCTCCTACAAAGACCCGAAGGTCTGGGAGGAATTCAAGGCGCTCAAGCCCGACCTGCAAGTCATGGCTTTCGTTACACTCTTCGTGCCTGAGGAATTCCTCAATATTCCAACGCATGGTTCGATCCAGTACCACCCTTCGCTGCTGCCGGCCTACCGCGGCGCGAGCGCGATCAACTGGCCGATCATCAAGGGCGAAAAGGAAACCGGGCTTTCGATTTTCTGGCCGGATAACGGTCTCGATACCGGTGATGTTCTCATTCAAAAGAAAACCTCGATCAGCACCACCGATACGCTCGGTACCGTGTATTTCGACCGGTTGTTTCCGATGGGTGTCGACGCCATGCTTGAATCCGTCGATCTGGTGAAGGCGGGCAAGGCTCCGCGCATCAAGCAGGACGAAAGCAAGGCTACATACGAGGGCCGCTGTACTTCCGAAAATGCCAAGATCGACTGGGGCAAGCCGTGGGAACAGATCGACCGATTGATCCGAGGCTGCAATCCGGCGCCTGGCGCCTGGACCACGCTCGACGGCAAACAACTGAAAATCTTTGACGCCAAGCCGCTGCCGGCGAAAGACCCCAAAGGCATCGCTGGTAAGCTCGGAGAGATTGCTGCCGTTGAGCCAGACGGCTTCACGGTTGTCTGTGCCGACGGACGCTTCAAGGTTACGCGTGTTCAACCCGTCGATGGAAAGAAAATCGATGCCGGCGAATGGGTGAAATCCGCCAATCTCGCCGTCAAATCGAGGTTCACCTGACTCCCCCAAAATTTTCCGTCTTTTCTGTCCCATTTCTCATGCAATTGATGGATCGTGTCTCATGCCCGCTTCACAGCACCAGAATCCGAAATCCGACATTGAAATTTCGCAGACCGCCAAAAAACGGCCAATCCTGGATATAGCAAAGGAAAAACTCGGCATCACAGCCGAAAACCTTGAACCCTACGGCCACTACAAGGCCAAGGTCTCAATGGAATTCATCAATTCGCTCAAGGGAAAAAAAGACGGCAAACTAATTCTGGTGACGGCAATTTCGCCCACGCCGGCGGGTGAGGGCAAGACCACAACGACTGTCGGCCTGACCGATGCGCTCAATCATATCGGCAAGAAGGCGATGCTTTGCTTGCGTGAGCCATCGCTCGGCCCATCATTCGGAATGAAGGGCGGTGCAGCTGGTGGCGGCTACGCGCAGGTCGTGCCGATGGAGGATATTAATCTTCATTTCACCGGCGATTTCCACGCCATTACGTCGGCTCATAATCTGCTGTCCGCACTGATTGACAACCACATCTATTGGGGAAATTCGCTCGGGATCGACAGTCGCCGCGTTACCTGGCGGCGCGTCATGGACATGAACGACCGTGCGTTGCGTGAAATTGTCTGCTCGCTCGGTGGCGTCGCCAATGGCTATCCGCGCGAGGCGGGTTTTGACATCACGGTGGCGTCTGAAGTGATGGCGATCTTCTGCCTTGCGCGTAATCTTGATGATCTAAAGGAACGGCTCGGCAACATTATCATTGCCTATACACGCGACCGTAAACCGGTCCGCGCGAAGGACCTTAAAGGTCACGGCGCGATGACCGCACTGCTCAAGGAGGCTATCGCGCCGAACTTGGTGCAGACGCTCGAAGGGACGCCCGCCTTCATCCACGGTGGGCCATTCGCCAATATCGCGCATGGCTGCAATTCGGTCGTGGCGACCACGACAGCTCTCAAGCTCGCCGACTATGTCGTCACCGAAGCCGGCTTTGGCGCCGATCTCGGCATGGAGAAGTTCCTCGATATAAAATGCCGCAAGGCCGGGTTGAAACCCGACTGCGTGGTCGTTGTGGCCACGATCCGTGCGTTGAAAATGCACGGCGGCGTGAAGAAAGACGATCTCAAGAAGGAAGACCTGAAGGCGCTGGAAGCCGGAATGTCGAATCTCCAGCGTCATATCGAGAATGTTAAGAAGTTCGGCCTCCCTGCTATCGTTTCCATCAATCGTTTCTCCGCCGATACCGACGCGGAGATCGCACTGGTCAAGGAAAAGTGCAAAGCGCTTGGTGTCGAAGCGCTGATGGCCGACCACTGGGCGATGGGCGGCGCAGGCGCGGCTGACGTGGCCAAGGCCGTGGTCAAAGTGATCGACGAAGGCAAGGGCAATCTCAAATTTCTCTACAATGACGACATGCCGCTACTCGAAAAGGTGCGAACGATTGCCAAGGAACTCTATCGCGCTGATGACGCCACTGCTGACAAGTCGGTCAAAGACCAGCTCAAGACCTGGGAGGAAATGGGATTCGGCAAATTGCCGGTCTGCATCGCCAAGACGCAGTATTCGTTTTCGACCAACCCAGACGCCAAGGGAGCGCCGACAGGTTTCTCGATCCCCGTTCGAGAAGTCAGGCTCTCTGCCGGTGCTGAATTCGTCGTCGCGATCTGCGGCGAGATTCTGACCATGCCGGGTCTGCCCAAGGTCCCTTCGGCAGATTCAATTGACGTTAAAGATGGAAAAATCGTCGGGCTTTTCTAGCCGACACCGGCTGCAGCTCCCATCAGACGGTCGAGAAAGGGCCCGCCAAAAGGCGGGTCCCTTTTGTATTCGGCCGACTGCGCCGCGCAAATGCAAACCGAATTGCTAAAATTTTAGGTTTTTTTGTCTCACGCTTGTACAGCGAGTTTTCGCAACTCTGCGGTAGGTTTCTACCCGCTTCGGTCGCTGGGTTGCTTATGCAAGACCTGAAAGCGAAATCGAATTTGCTGATGGAACGGTGTTTGAAATGTCACCTACAGCGAAATCCAGCCGCGCCAGTACATTTGCGGAAAGCCGCTCACTGCTCGATGAACTAATCAGTCCGGTCGCAACGGCGAGTGCCAACCATCGCGTCACGATCGTTGACCGGGTCACCGATCTCTTTGCCGCGGGTTCTCGCAGCTATAATCATGAACAAATTGCCCTTTTCGACGACGTATTGCGGCGGCTCGCCGCCGACATTGAAGTTAAGGCGCGCGCGAAGCTGGCCGAAAGGCTTTCGGTGATGGACAGGGCTCCGCCGAAGCTTGTTCGCTCGCTTGCTTTTGACGATGCGATCGAGGTGGCGCGACCCGTGCTTGTCCATTCGGAACAGTTGACTGACGACGATTTGGTCGAGAATGCGACGACCAAAAGCCAGGATCACCTTTTCGCAATCGCGCAACGCCTGAAGTTAAGCGAATCCGTCACGGACGTACTTGTCGAGAGGGGCGATCAGCGCGTTGTCCACCGGGTCGTCAAAAACAAAGGCGCGCGGTTTTCGCTTGCAGGTTATGGAAAGCTCACGACCCGCGCCCGATATGACCGAAAATTGACGCTGGCACTTGGGGTGCGCAGCGACATTCCGCGGCAATACTTTCTCAAGCTCCTCGAGGCCGCTTCAGCCTCCGTGCGTGCGAAACTGGAGGCTGCCAATCCGCAGATGGTTGCTGCGATTCGCGATACGGTCGACGACGTAGCGACCGGCATGCAACGAGAAGTTCGAAAAAATTCGCGCGCACATGCTTCAGCCGTCCGCGAAGCCAAGCGCCGTTTCAACGTTCGTCCAATCACAGAAGCGAGCGTTCATGGTTCGGCGCACGCGCAGGAGTTCGAAAAGACAGTCGTGGCACTTGCGCGGCTCGGAGTATTCCCGGTTGACTTGGTCGAGCGCGCGCTGCTCGACGAAGGTGAGGATATGCTGTTACTTCTCGCCAAGGCGGCCGACTGCTCCTGGACGACGGCGCGCGAGCTCCTGGTGATGTATGCAGCCAATCGCAATTTCCAGCCTGATGATATTACGCAGGCCTTCGAGCGTTATAGAAAGCTCAGCCCTAAAACCGCACGCAACATCGTGACATTTTACGAGCGTCGCATGAAATTGCGGGCCCAGGCGGATAGCAAAATCAAAACGGCGCGCAGGAAAAAGGGCAAGGAACTCCCCGACGACGACAATGTCGCTGTTGTTCCATCGCCTTCGATCTTGCCGGTCTAGCGCTCATAAGCGTTCGGCCGGTCGTATCTCGCGTTAGCGAAGGGGCGCCGGCGACGGCCAAGTACTGGTTTCGATACAGATCAGTCGGACAGCAGGGGGGCTACGCGGCGGGCCTCGCTAACCAATGCCGCGGTCAAGGTCGTCATCGGTTCACGTGCGGGAGCGACCAGCCCAATGGTGTGGGTTGCTTCGGGCTCGACGATCGGGATGGAACGCAGCACATCGGTAAGCCCAAGTGATGCCGCGAGACGCGCGGGCATCACGCTGGCCCAGCGGCCCGTGCGAACATGCGAGTATAAAAGAATCATGGAATCGGATTCGAGGGTGATGTTCGGATCGATGCCGGTCTCCCGGAGCAACCGCTCGATAATGCGACGGTTTTGCATGTCCGGTGTAAGCAGGCAGAGCGGGACCTGTGCCACATCGGTCCATGTCACTTTATCGCGGTTGCCCAGGGGCGCGTCGGCCGCAACCAGCAGACGATAGCGCTCCTGATAAAGGGGCACGGTAGTAACGCGGCCGAGCGGTTCGTTGTCGAGATAAGTGAGGCCGGCGTCGATCTCCAGATTTTCCAGGTGAGCGAGGATTTCGATCGAGGTGCGCGACAACACCGAGAACTGCACCTCGGGGTGACGCGCGCGAAATGGTGTGGTCAACGTCTCGACCATGGCCAGCGCCGTTGGGATTGCCGCCAATCGCAGCTTGCCTGCGAGACCATGCTTGAGTGCGTGGACCTCCTGGCGCATTGCGCGGGTGTCGCCGACGATGCGGCGAGCCCAGTCGAGCACCCGTTCGCCTTCCGCAGTAAAGCTCTGGAAGCGGGAGCCGCGGTTCACCAGCAGCACCCCGAAGGTATCTTCCAACTGCTTTACGCCCGCCGACAGAGTCGGTTGGGTAACCCCGCATGCCTCAGCCGCGCGCCCAAAATGCTTTTCACGCGCCAGGGCTAGGAGAAATTCGAGCTTTTCGAGCAATTTTAGTTCCGGTCTGCACCAACAGGAGCAAGTTCCCCAATCGTCCGATTATGAGAACCAGCGCAACTCAGAGTATATAATTAAGGCAGCATGATCGGGAAAATACAAGCAGCGTGATCGTTTTGATAGAAAACTCCTATGGTGCGATTTGAGCCGAGGGCTTGCATATGGGGATTCAGACGCGTTTTTCTGGGTTTAAGAGGGAGGAACGATGAGCGTCAGTGAACATAAGGCCCCCGCCGGCAGTGGTGGCCGCCGTCGTCCCCCTCGCACGCCAAAGGGCCGGCAGCTCGATTCGCAGGCTCTCGAAGAGGTCAGCGCGCTCCTAACCGATCGCCCACGCCGCCGCGATTTGCTGATCGAGCATCTCCACCTTATCCAGGATCATTACGGTTTCATCTCCGCTGCGCACCTCGCCGCGCTTGCTGCCGAGATGAAAATGGCACTTACCGAGGTTTATGAAGTCGCGACTTTTTACGCCCATTTCGATGTCGTAAAGGAAGGTGAAGCACCGCCGCCACCGGTTACCGTGCGTGTGTGCGATTCCCTTTCGTGCGCCATGGCCGGTGCCGAGAAACTGCTCCGCGAATTGCCCGGAAAGCTTGGCAAAGATGTGCGTGTTGTGCGTGCCCCGTGCATGGGTGCGTGCGATCGCGCGCCGGTGTGCGCGGTCGGGCACTTGCAGACCTTCAATGCGAAGCCACAGACGGTAGCGGATTTGGTTAAAGCGCAGCCGCATCCACATGCGTGGAAGCCAGACGCCGACTTTGCCGCTTACCAAAAAGGCGGCGGGTACGCGCTGCTGAAAGAGTGCCTTGCGGATAAGCGCACGCGAGACGAACTGATCAAGGTCGTGAGCGACGCGGGGCTCCGTGGCCTTGGTGGTGCGGGTTTTCCGACGGGTCGAAAATGGGCGCTGGTGCGCGCCGAACCCGCGCCGCGGATGTTTGCGGTGAATGCCGACGAGGGCGAGCCGGGTACGTTCAAAGACCGATACTATCTCGAGCGCGATCCGCACCGCTTCATTGAAGGTGTCCTGATCGCTGCATGGGTCGTGGAAGCGCACGACACCTATATTTACATTCGCGACGAATATCCCGAGTTGCGTCTGATGCTCGCCAATGAAATCGACAGGATCGAAAGCGCCGGCTTTTCGCCGCACACGAGATTGCACCTTCGCCGCGGTGCCGGCGCTTACATCTGCGGTGAAGAGTCGGCAATGATCGAATCGATCGAGGGCAAACGCGGATTGCCTCGCCATCGCCCGCCCTATGTTGCCCAGGTCGGCTTGTTCGGCCGTCCGACGTTGGAGCAAAACGTTGAGACTTTGTTCTGGGTCCGCGACATCATCGAGAAGGGCGCCGCCTGGATGACATCGCAGGGCCGCCACGAGCGCAAAGGATTCCGCAGCTTTTCCGTGTCGGGCCGGGTGAAAAATCCCGGCGTCAAGCTGGCGCCTGCCGGCATCACCATGCGTGAGCTGATCGACGAATTCTGCGGTGGCATGCAGGATGGCCACGTTTTCAAGGCCTATCTGCCGGGCGGGCCATCGGGCGGAATACTGCCGGCTTCGATGGCGGATATACCCCTCGATTTCGGAACACTTGAAAAATACGGCTGTTTCGTAGGGTCGCACGCTGTTGTGATCTTGTCGGACAAGGACGATATAAAGGCTGCCGCACTGAATTTAATGAAGTTCTTCGAAGATGAAAGCTGCGGTCAGTGTACGCCGTGTCGCGCGGGTACCGAAAAAGCGGCAAGCTTGATGTCCAAGGGTCCTTGGGATGTGAAGCTGCTGGAAGAATTGTCAACAGCGATGCGCGATGCATCCATCTGCGGGCTGGGCCAGGCGGCTCCGAACCCGTTGCTGTGTGTGTTAAAGTATTTTCCGGATGAACTGACAAAGCCATTGGGAAGCTGGTGAGGAATACGCCATGCGGACCATTGATCCAGAGATGACGGGAGTGCGAAGAGCCCAATGAGCAGCAATCCGATCAAATTCACTCTGGATGGCAAGGAAGTCGTCGCTGAGCCGGGCGAGACGATCTGGCAGGTTGCCAACAGGAATGGCGTCGACATCCCGCATCTGTGCTACGCGCCCGAGCCCGGCTACCGCGCTGACGGCAATTGTCGCGCCTGCATGGTTGAGATCGAGGGCGAGCGTGTTCTGGCGGCAAGCTGTATCCGCAAGCCGACCGAAGGCATGAAGGTGAAGGCCGCCTCCGATCGAGCCAAGACGGCGCGCCAGATGGTTTTCGAGCTTCTCATTGCGGACCAGCCCGATCGCAAGACGGTTGCGCACGATCCTCAGTCGAAGTTCTGGGCTTGGGCCGACCGCATGAATATCGGTGCCAGCCGCTTTCCTGCGCACGGCAAAATATCTCCGGACCGCAGCCACCCGGCGATGGCCGTCAATCTTGATGCCTGTATTCAATGTAATCTTTGCGTTCGCGCGTGCCGCGAAGTGCAGGTCAACGACGTAATCGGCATGGCCGGGCGCGGCCACGGGGAGAAAATCGTTTTCGATTTCGACGACCCGATGGGGCAATCGACGTGCGTAGCCTGCGGCGAATGTGTCCAGGCCTGCCCAACCGGTGCGCTGATGCCGGCGACGTTGGTCGATGACAAGAACGCGCGCGCAGCATACGCCGACCGTGAGGTACACAGCATATGCCCGTACTGCGGCGTGGGGTGCCAGCTCACTTATCACATCAAGAATGACAAGCTGCTTTATGTCTCCGGCCGCAATGGGCCATCGAACCAGCAGCGTCTGTGCGTGAAGGGTCGGTTTGGGTTCGACTACGTCAGCAATCCGCAGCGGCTATTGAAGCCGATGATTCGTAAGGACGGCGTGCCGAAGATCCCGCACGAGCAGATCGATCCGATGAATCCGTGGACGCATTTTCGCGAAGCCACCTGGGAAGAAGCGCTGGACAAGGCTGCCGCCGGATTAAAAAAAATCCGTGACCGCGACGGCTCCAAGGCATTGGCTGGCTTCGGTTCGGCCAAGTGCTCGAACGAAGAAGCTTACATATTCCAGAAGCTGGTCCGTGCCGGCTTTGGTACGAACAACGTCGATCATTGCACGCGCCTCTGCCATGCATCGTCGGTCGCGGCGCTGCTCGAAGGTGTCGGCTCCGGCGCCGTGTCGGCTTCGTTCAATGAGTGCAAAAATTCCGACGTAATCATCGTCATCGGCGCCAATCCGACCGAAAACCATCCGGTTGCCGCCACCTTCTTCAAGCAGGCAGCCAAGCGAGGCGCCAAGCTGATCGTGATGGATCCCCGCGGGCAAGCGTTGAAACGCCACGCCTGGAAGATGATGCAGTTCAAGAACGGCGCCGACGTGGCAATGCTCAATGCCATGCTCAACGTCATTGTCACCGAGAAGCTCTACGACCAGCAATATATCCAGACCTATGTCGAGGGCTTCGGTCCCTTCGCCGAGAGCATCAAGGATTTCACCCCAGAGGAGATGGAGCCGATCTGTGGGATTCCGGCCGACACGCTGCGGGAAGTCGCACGCACATATGCGCGCGCGCATTCGGCCATCATCTTCTGGGGCATGGGCGTGTCGCAGCATACGCACGGCACCGACAATGCGCGGTGTCTGATCGCACTCTCGCTGATTACCGGTCAGATCGGCCGGCCGGGCACCGGCCTACATCCGTTGCGCGGGCAGAATAACGTTCAGGGCGCGTCCGATGCCGGCCTTATCCCCATGTTCTTCCCCGATTACAAATCGGTGGAGAACATCGACATTCGCAGTAACGTCGAAAAGGTATGGGGCACCAAGCTCGACCCCAAGAAGGGTTTGACCGTGGTCGAGATCATGACCGCGGTCCACGACAATATTATCAAGGGCATGTACATCCTCGGCGAAAATCCTGCGATGTCCGATCCCGACTTGAACCACGCCCGTCAGGCGCTTGCGCATCTCGAGCATCTGGTGGTGCAGGATTTGTTCCTTACCGAGACCGCGGTCTACGCCGACGTTATTTTGCCGGCTTCGGCCTGGCCGGAGAAGGACGGCACTGTCACCAACACCAACCGGCAAGTGCAGATGGGCCGTCAAGCGTTACCGCTGCCAGGCGACGCGAGACCGGATTGGTGGATCACGCAGGAAATTGGCAAACGCATCGGCATGAAGTGGAACTACAAGCATCCAAGCGACATCTATGCCGAAATGGCATCGCTGATGCCGTCGCTTGACAACATTCCATGGGAGCGCGTCGAAAAAGAAAGCGCGGTAACCTATCCGTCCGACGCAATCGACCAGCCCGGCCATGACGTGGTGTTTGATAAAGGCTTTCCGCGGCCCGGCGGCTTCGGCAAACTGGTGGCGGCGAAGCTGCAGCCGCCGGACGAAACTCCTGACCACGAATTCCCTTTCATCCTGACAACCGGCCGTCTGCTGGAGCATTGGCACACGGGTGCCATGACACGGCGGGCCAGCGTCCTCGATGCCATCGAGCCCGCAGCGACTGCGGCAGTCTCGCGGGGTACGATTGCCAAACTCGGCATCAAGCCGGGCGATATGATCCGCGTCGCCACCCGGCGCGGCACGGTCGAGCTCAATTCGCGCCAGGACGACGCTATTCCGGATGGCGTGGTGTTCATTCCGTTCGCCTTCTTTGAGGCGGCGGCCAACAAGCTGACCAATCCCGCCCTTGATCCGTTCGGCAAAATTCCGGAATTCAAGTTCTGCGCGGCACGTGTTGAACCGGTGACAGGACGTCAAGTAGCTGCTGAATAGGCGGGCCGTAGCACGCGCGTCGATGCGCCAGTTGGCCTGTTCGAATCTTTCCGACTAACCGGAACCTTGCAGCCACCAGATCATCGAACGATAGCAAAGTCGCCTGCTTGGGCAGTCGGCGACGATCCCGTCGCGTCGACGTCCCGGCGGTATTGCCCTGCCGCGAGAAATGCTGTTCGACTTAGTCTGTATTTCGATTGACCGGACTTAGCCCATGACATGGATGTTCGACCGCGTCGGCAGGCACATTGCTGCCTATTTGCAAAAGCCGGCATCTGGTTATGAACCGTTTACGCCGACTGACCCGAAATTGCTGCAGGCCACAATTGAACCGGGCGATATCTTACTGATCGAAGGTCGTACCCATATCGCCGGTGTAATCAAATATCTCACACAGTCGACGTGGTCACATGCGGCGCTCTACGTCGGGCCAATCGATGGGCAAGCAACATCGACAGGCGCGCCCTGCGACCTCATCGAATCCAACCTGGAAGCGGGTATCATTTCCGCACCCCTCTCGACCTATTTTGAATATCACACACGTATCTGCAGGCCGGTTGGTCTCACTCCCGACGATCGGCAGGCGGTGTGCGAATACGCCGTCGAACGCATCGGCCTCCAATATGATCTCAAGAATATCGTCGATCTGGGCCGTTATTTGGTGCCCCTTCCGGTGCCGCAGCGCTTTCGGCGGCGCATGATTGCACTGGGCTCAGGCGATCCAACCAAGCTAATTTGCTCGGCGCTGATAGCGCAGGCCTTCCATGCAATCGGCTATCCGATTTTGCCCGCGATCGAACGGGTGGAAAGCGAACAGGCACGCCGGGAAATCTATCACATCCGCGACAGTTCCCTTTATTGCCCGCGCGATTTCGATATCTCTCCCTATTTTGCGGTCATCAAGCCGACCATCGAAACGGGATTCGATTACAGAACAATCGATTGGTCGCCTGAAGTCGCGAAGACCGGGAATAAAGCGAACTGAGCAGTGTATTTAGTAGGTCGCTATCCGAAAGGATGGCGGCCTTTGTAAACTGTGGCCTTGAAATACTGCTGTGGCTGCAACCAAAACTCGGGAGGTATGAAATGAATCGGATCGCAATTTCGGGCATGGCTGCCGGAGTATTTGCGGCCATGTTGACTGCTGCCGCTATCGCACAAACAGCGCAACGTCCGCTTTTTGCGACGACGAAGGTTGAGGGCACCGATAGCGTCTACATCTTCCGTTATGAAAACCATCAGTCAATGTTTGTTGTAACCAAGGCAGGTGTCATCGCTACCGATCCGATCAGCCTGCGGCGGCCGGCAGCAAAAGCCTATATCGAGGAAATCCGGAAGATTACGCAGGCGCCCATCAAGTACGTCATTTACAGCCATGCTCACTACGATCACATTGCAGGCGGCCAGCCATTTAAGGACGCTGGTGCAACATTCATCGCACACAGAAACGCAAAAGCGCGTATTGTCGAACTAAAACCGGCGGATGTCGTCGTGCCCGACCAGGTTGTCGACAGGCAGAAGACGATCACGCTGGGCGGCACGACACTTCAGCTTATTTATGTTGGCAAAAATCACTCCGACAGCATGCTGGTGATGCGGTTGCCGAAGGAAAAGATCGTGTTTGTTGTCGACCTGATCCCACTGACGGGCATTCAGTTCCGAGAAATGGCGGACACTTACGTTCCGGATATCGAACAAAGCCTGAAAAAGATCATTGCCATGGACTGGGATAAATTGATTGCCGGCCATCCTGGCTTGGGCGGGCGACAGACCGGCACCAAAGACGATGCACGCAACCAGCTTGCCTACCTGCAGGATTTGTCTGCTGCGGTGAAAAAGGCGGTCAGTGAAGGCAAGAGCTATGCCGACGCCGAGAAGGAAATCAAACTACCGAAATATGAGAAGTGGGGAGGCTACGAAGCATTTCTGCCAATGAACATCGAGCGTTACTACGACTTTCATAACCGCGGCATTTGACGGCAATCAGGAACGAGACGTCTGCCTTGGCACGATGTGCGGGCTTTCGTCTCGTTCCCCGCCCGGATTGCCGAACTGTAATTCGACCGCCCATTTCCCGCCTTTTTCCCGGGGGAGAGTTCCAGTGTCTTTGCAGGACGCAAAGACGAGTGGACGGAGGGTCAGGTCATGAAATTTGCGCCATTTATTTGGGGACTTGCCGTTGCATGTGTCGCCGCGCCTGCGTTTGCAAAGCCGGCCTATGTTGCCTCGACCGTCAATCTGCGCGCCGCGCCGGGCACCGGAAGCGAGATCGTCGCCAAGATCCCGGGCGGCAGCCTGGTTGACACCGGAGGATGTGACGGTGGCTGGTGCGAGATCACCTGGCAGGACAAAAAAGGTTTTTCCATTCAGACCGCCCTCGACATGAGCGGGCGGGTGCCGCAGCAGCGGGCAGCCGCGGCCGGTCCCGGTTACAGGCAAGGTCCGCAAGTGATTGAGGGGCCGGAGGAGGTTGACGGTCCCGTCTACTACGAGCCGCCGCCGGTCGTTTATTACGGCGGGCCGTACTACCGGCCTTATCGGGGCTGGCGCCGGCACTGGTGGTGATAGCTATTTTGTCTGGTTGCCGCTGCCGAATGTGAGGCCAAGCACGACAAGCGTGGCGAAATAGGCGGCGATGCCGGCGGGAATCGCAATATATAATTTCACCCCGAGCTCCTGTTCAAAGCCGAAGAGAACAGCGGCGCCGACCAGCACGGCCGCAAAACGGATCATGCGGTCACGGTTTAAATGCACGGGCGCTTAACGCTTGCCATCGGTCGGCGTGCGCATATTTGCCCACGGGTCGTTGGCAGTGGCCGCGGCATCGCCATCCTTGCGCGTTTGCTCGAGCGTGCGCTTGTATTGGCGATCGACCTGTTCCGCCTGTTGCTTCTTTTCTCTATCAAGAATCACCAATGGCTCGTCGTCCTTTTTTTGCGCGAGCGAAGGCGTCGTTAAAATGCTCAAGGCCACGGCGCTAAATAGCAGCTTTCTCATGGTCGTTCATTCCCATCCCGACATAACGAAATCTAACATGGCCGTTGCCGACGCTCAATTGCGACGAATCCTCGCGTGATTTGGGCTCTGATTTGCTATAAGGCCAACAGGTCTGCCGGAGCTTACACGCATGTCACTGCTTCACCACTCGCCCACGACCGGGGATTTCATCGTGTTGCGGCACAATTGGACACGCGAGGACGTGCGCGCACTCTTCGCCTTGCCTTTTCCTGACCTGATGTTTCGTGCCGCGATGGTCCATCGCGAGTATTTTGATCCCGCCGAGGTTCAGATTTCCACCCTGCTGTCGGTCAAGACCGGCGGGTGTCCGGAGGACTGCGCCTATTGCCCGCAGTCGGCAAAATTCGATACCGGCGTAAAAGCGGAAAAGCTGATGGAACTCGACGCGGTGCTCGCCGAAGCGCGGGCGGCGAAAGCCGGGGGGGCGTCGCGCTTTTGCATGGGGGCCGCCTGGCGCTCGCCCAAGGAACGCGATCTCGACAGGATTTGCACGATGGTCGAGGGGGTGAAAGCGCTTGGACTTGAAACCTGTGTCACCCTCGGCATGCTGTCGGGAGCGCAGGCTCGGCGGTTGAAAGACTGTGGTCTCGATTACTACAACCACAATCTTGATACCTCGCCGGAATACTACGGCGCGATCATCTCCACCCGGACCTATCAGGATCGTCTCGACACGCTCGCGCACGTGCGAGAGGCAGGAATTCACGTCTGCTGCGGCGGAATTGTCGGGATGGGCGAAGGCCTCGAAGATCGCGTCGGCATGCTTGCGACGCTCGCGAGTCTGCCCGTGCATCCCGAAAGCGTGCCGATCAACATGCTTGTCCAGGTCGATGGAACGCCGCTTGCGGGTACCGCACCACTCGACCCGCTCGATTTCGTGAGAACGATTGCGGTCGCGCGCGTCTGCATGCCGGCTTCGGTCGTTCGGCTCTCCGCCGGCCGCGAGGATATGAGCGAGGAAACGCAGGCGTTATGTTTTCTAGCCGGCGCCAATTCGATTTTCTATGGGCCAAAATTACTTACGACACCAAATCCCGGCCGCGACCGCGATATGGCGCTTCTTGAAAAGCTCGGCCTTCGGCCCATGGAATAATGGTCAGGTGAGGCTGCGCACCAGCATGAGGCCGCCAAATAGTCCGCCGATCGACAGCAGCACCGATAGGAGAATGTAAAGCGCGGCGGGGCCGATTTCTCCACGCTCATAGAGCAGAGCCGCATCGAGGGAGAAGGTCGAGAAAGTCGTGTAGCCGCCGAGAATGCCGGTTGTGAGAAAGAGCTGCCAATGCTGGGGAATGCCGCTCTTGAATGCAAAAAATGCGATCAGCAGTCCCATGACAATTGATCCCGAGACATTCTCGAACAGCGTCGCATAGGGGAACGCTGTGCCCACAAGACGTGCGAAGGCGAGGTTGAAACCATGCCGGAGCGCGGCACCGACTCCGCCGCCGACAAATACGATCAGGAAGCCCATCGACCCAATCCTTCATCTCAGGCAATGAAAAACCGCCCGGGTGCGGACGGAATCCCACCGCCATGTTGCGCGGTAGGAGTCATCAGCCCCGGACGGGCGGTTATCGGGGGAACCCCATCCCCATCGGATCGAACCTACCGGCGACGCAATTCAGGGTCAACGGGGACGCGGCAGACAATTCCGGCACACTCGTCTAGTGTCCCGCCACCTTGATGAAACCACCTCCACCTCGTCGTCGACGGCGTGCATTCGATTGGTCGACCGCAACCATTGCCGCTTTGGCAATTGCAGCTGCGGTCACCGTTTATGTCCGCGACGGCCGCAATCACTTTCTTGAAATCCTTGGCGGCGACCTGTCGCTTTTTGCCGCGATGCTTCCGAAAGTTCTGGCCGGCTGCCTAATCGGCGCGTTTGTCACTCTGCTGCTTCCGCGCGAACTTGTGGCGCGTTGGGTCGGCCATGAATCAGGATTCGCCGGGTTGCTGATTGCCGCTTTTTTCGGGTTTCTGCTGCCCGGCGGGCCGATAACGATCTATCCCGTGGCCGGCGCATTTCTCATCATGGGTGCTGACGCGGGAGCGGTCGTTGCATTCATTGTCAGTTGGACGCTGATTGGTTATACGCGCGCCCTTGTCTGGGAACTTCCCTTCTTCGGCGCCGATTTTGTGATCTGGCGTATCGCCGCGGCGGTACCGCTACCGATTATTGCAGGGCTCCTCGCGCGAATTGCGGTGCGCGCGGGCTTCGAATATCGCAGCGACGAAAAATGACGCTCGCGATCAACATCCTGCTGTGGCTGGTTGTCGGAGTTCTGGCATTCATTGCCGCGATGCGCGGCCGTGTGTTGCTCGACGATGGCGTGCGCGCAGGCGTCATGGAATTCGTGCTCCTCTTGCCGCGCATTGGCATTGGCGTGATCGGTTCGGGGTTCGTCGCCGAGGCATTGCCGAACGAATGGATCGCTCCATGGCTTGGACCGGAGTCCGGTTTTTTCGGTGTGGTCCTCGCCACGCTTGGAGGTGCTCTAACGCCCGGCGGACCAGTCGTTGGCTTTTCAATCGGCGCGGCTGCGCTCAAGAGCGGCGCCGGTGCCCCGCAGGTGATCGCTTACTCGACCGCCTGGGCCCTCTATGCGATCCATCGACTGGTGATTTGGGAGGTGCCCATGATGCCGGCGCGAGTGGTGTGGCTACGCGCAATGGTTTCGCTGCCGCTGCCATTTATGGCTGCGGCGCTGGCAATGCTGCTGGGACGGCCGTGACCCGCGGCTCATGCATCTGAGGTATTCCTCTCGCTGCCGCCCATGCTAGCTTCCTTCAGTAAGGCGGGACACACCGCCGACGGGTGAGGGGACATGGCCGAAGATATTCAGCCTGCGGCAGAAACGCAGGTTATTTCCGAAGAACAACTCCGCAAGGCGGAAGAATTCGTCCAGCAAGAAGAAGGCGCAGCCAACCGGCTTTCCGGCTGGGTCGGCATTGCCGTGACCGGCATTGCCGTCGCCATGACTTTGTTTCATCTCTATGCCGCCTATGACATCGTTCCAACTCAGGAGCTGCGATACATCCACGTGGCATTCGTGCTGTTGTTGAGCTTCCTGTTGTTTCCGCTTGCCTCTCGCTTTCGCAACCACGTCCAATGGTTCGACATTGTCCCAGCTGTCGCGGGCATTGCGATCATCATCTACGCCTTGTCAGGTGGCGATGATTTCCTGGATCGGGCAGCGGTGCCCGACCAATGGGATGTGATCCTCGGCGGCATATTCGTTGTGCTCGTATTGGAGGCAGCTCGCCGCACAACGGGGCCAATCATGCCGGCGGTTGCGGTATTGTTCATTGCCTATGCGATGCTCGGCCCACATCTGCCGCCGCCATGGACCCACCGCGGCTTCGATGTTGCGCGCCTCGTCGGACACCTTTTCATCACCTTGGAAGGCATTTTCGGCGTTGCCGTCGACGTTTCAGCGACGCTGATCATTATGTTCACGATCTATGGTGCGCTTTTGCAGCACTCAGGCGCCGGCAAGTTCTTCATCGACTTCTCGCTCGCGGTCATGGGCGGCAAGCCGTCGAGCGCCGGGCGCGCAGTTGTGGCGTCCTCATTTCTCCTGGGCGGTCCCTCCGGATCGGGCGTAGCCACGACTGTGATGATCGGTACCGTAGCCTGGCCCATGCTGAAGAAAGCCGGCTTCCAGCAGGATGCTGCCGGTGGATTGCTCGCTGCAGGTGGTCTTGGCGCAATTATTTCACCACCGGTGCTCGGTGCCGCGGCATTTCTGATCGCGGAATTCCTGAAGATCAGCTACCTCGACGTGATCTGGATGGCTACCATCCCGACCTGCCTTTACTACCTGTCACTGCTGTTCATGGTCGAGCTCGACGCACTTCGCTTTGGTGCGCGCGAGGTCATCTTCAAGCAGGACATGACCATCTGGCAGATGACACGCCGCTACGGATTTCATTTCGTTTCACTGGTTGCCGTTGTCGTCTTCATGGTGATCGGCTACTCGCCAATGCTCGCCGTGTTCTATTCGACCATGCTCGCCTTCACCATGAGCGCGCTTGCCCCCGAGACTGCGTTGGGCCCGCGGCAATTGCTCATGCCACTGCTCGCCATCTTGGCGATTACGGCATTTCTTGGAGTCATTCCCGGTATCTCGACAACCGCGCCGGCAATTCTGGTGCAGACTTATTTTCCAATGCTGATCTTGATTGTGATCGGCGTGTTGGGATTTTCCGGCCTGACGCCGGTAGGACAGCGCGCAATACCGTCGTCTAAGAAGCTGACGTCCGCACTGGCTGACGGTTCTATCGGCGTTCTCAGTGCTGCGACGACATGCGCCGCGGCCGGAATCATCGTTGGTGTGGTTACGCTGACCGGCCTCGGTTTGAAATTCTCTGCAATCGTAATCGACTTTGCGGGTGGCAGCTTGCTCATGACCGCGATCTATACGGCGCTCGTCGTCTGGATCATCGGGCTCGCTGTTCCGGTGACGGCGTCTTACATAATTTGCGCGGTGATTGCGGCTCCTGCGTTGATCAAACTCGGTGTGCCCGACTATGCCGCCCATATGTTCATCTTTTATTACGCGGTCCTTTCCGAAGTTTCGCCGCCGACCGCGCTCTCGCCGTTTGCGGCGGCGGCAATCACCGGTGGCGACCCCTATCGGACCACAATGCAGGCGTGGAAATACACGCTGCCGGCGTTCCTCGTGCCATTCGTTTTCGTGCTCGACCCCTTGGGAATTGGTTTATTATTGAAAATTCCCAAAGGCGGCTCGGTCTACGATATCATCTGGATCGTCGTGGTGACGGGTGCCGGACTTGGTGCACTTTCGGTCGCGGCCCAGAACTGGGCGATCCGCCGCACCACGCTCATTGAGCGGACGCTTTTCCTCGTTACCGGGCTCCTTTTGGTGTTCCCCAGCTTGTTGGAGGCGATGCTGGAAGGCATTACGGGGCTGGATATACCCCATCCAGCGCCTTTTGGGCTCGCATTGGGCGCGTTGCTGCTCATATGGCAGTGGGTCAGCCGCGCGCAGTATGCTGCACCGGCTCGCACACAATGAGTTCATGTCAAAAACACGTAACGAAAAACGATAAGCAAGGAGGATCAGGAATGATGCGAGGTTTCACAATTGCTCTTGCAGGCATCGTAGCGGCGGCTTTGGCGTTTGGCGTTGCCGATGCCCAGCAGAAAACGATTGCGATCGGTACCGGTGGGACAGGCGGCGTCTACTATCCCATCGGTGGCGCGCTCGCAAATCTGCTGTCCAAAAATTTGCCTGGCGTTCAGGCGACGGCCGAAGTCACCGGCGGTTCCGTCGACAACCTCAAGCTGATCAATTCCGGTCAAAGCGAGATTGGCTTCTCGATGGCCGACGCGGCGCTAGATGCATTCAATGGCGTCGACAAGTTCAAAGGCGGCAAAGTGCCGCTGCGTACGCTCATGGTGCTGTATCCGAACATTATGCATGTGGTGACGATCGACGGTACCGGTGTCACGAAATTGACGGATCTCAAGGGCAAGCGCGTGTCCACTGGCGCACCCGGCAGTGCGACCGAAGTCATGGCTTTCCGTGTCATTGAGGCGGCTGGCCTGGACAAGGACAAGGACATGAAGCGTGAGCGGCTGTCCGTCGCAGAGTCAGTGAATGCAATCAAGGACCATAAGATCGATGCGTTCTTCTGGGTCGGTGGATTGCCGACGGCCGGCGTGACCGATCTTGCCGCGACCCCGGGAGTGAAAATCAAGCTGATTGATCACTCTGACGTGGTTGCGAAGATGAATGCTAAATACAACAACCTTTACTCAACGTCCGTGATCAAGGCGGGTACATATCCTGGGCAGGACAAGGACAGCCAGGTATCTGCGGTATGGAATATTCTGGTGACCGGAAACAAAATGTCCGATCAGGACGCCTACAACATCGTCAAACTGATCATCGACAAAAAAGCTGACTTGGTTGCCGTTCACAAAGATGCGGCCAGTTTTTCGGTTGAAAATCAGGTGATGGCGAATTCACCGATCCCGTGGCATCCGGGCGCCGTCAAATTCTTCAAGGAACATGGCGCCAAGATGTAAGTTCGCATGCAATTTTGCACGTAACGGCTCCGCTCCGGCGGAGCCGTTTTGTTCAGGCTTTCGCATATGCGCGCCGTACATCGACGGGAAGGGTCGCAAAATAGCCCAGGGCGCTCAGGCAGGCGATGCAAAAACTCACCGGCCAATCGGTGTAGAAGGCGACTGACAGTCCACCCCATGCTTCGCCGAGCGCAAGCGTTGCCGATACAAAGAGCCCGCTCCAGAGGCCCGTGGTCAACCGTTGCGCGGCGGCCGGGGGCCCGACCATCAGGGTGAAGACAAGCAGCACGCCGACAATCTGTGCACATTCGGATACGGCGAGCGCGACGGTGGCGAGGAATGCCGTCGAGACGAACCGGACCGGCACGCCTTTGGCTTCAGCCAGTTCGGGTTGCAGGCTCGCAAAAACAAGCGGACGCATGATGAACGCCAGCGCCAAAAGGGAGATCGAGCCCAGAACCGCAAGCGTCGCGATCATCGTGTGGTCAACTGCGAGCACATTGCCGAACAGCAGCGCCGAAGCCTGCGTGGCGAAGGACGTGTAGTAATGCAGGAACAGCAGGCCAAATCCAAGAGCGAGAGCGAGGATGACCCCGATCGCAACATCGCGATTGCTGATACGCTCGCTCAGCGCTCCCATGACGATACCGGCGCTCAGCGTCAACGCGACCAGGCCCCATATTGGCGTTGCACCGATCAAGACAGCGCCCGTCGCACCGGCAAAACCGATGTGCGACAGCGCATGGCCGGCAAAGGTTTGACCACGCAATACTAGAAAATAGCCGACGAGGCCCGAGACCACCGCCGCGATGCCGGCGGCGACGAAAGCATTGGTCATGAATTCAAAGGCAAACATATCAATGATGATGCTGGGCGTGGCCATGACCATGGTGGTCGTGCAGATGATCGGTGTGCTCGACATCGAGTCCGTGTGACATAACGAAAATGTAGCCGTCCGCCCGCACGACGCGAATGTCGGTGCCGTAGAGCCGCGACAGCGTCGGCGACGTCACGATCTCCTCGACAGTGCCTAGTATCGCCTGGGTGCTGCCCAGGTAAAGGACACGATCCAGCGTGCCGAGCAGCTGATTAAGTTCGTGCGCGCTGAACAGGATCGTGATTTTGCGTTCGCGGCAAACTCTGCGCACGACGTCGATCGCCGCTTCCTGCCGGCGCGCATCGAGGCTGATCAGCGGTTCGTCGAGCAGCAGCAGCTTTGGCTGGCCAATCAGCGCCTGCGCCAATAGAAGCCGTTGTCGTTCGCCGCCGGACATTTCGGATAGCGGCCGCGTCGCAAGTTCGCGGGCATCGACGGCGTCGAGCATTTCCTCAATCATGCGGCGTTCGCGGCGGCTGCCCAGCGGCAGGCCCCACCGCTCGCCATCGAGCGAACTGGCGATGAAATCGCGACCACGCACGCGCAGATCCGGCAGTATCGTGCGTAGCTGCGGAAGGTAGCCGATTTCCGGATTGCCACATTGGGCCGTCCGGCCAAAAACCCGCACTGTTCCTGCGCTCGGCGGCAGCAACCCCAGGATCGCCCGCATCAACGTCGTCTTGCCGGCCCCGTTCGGGCCGAGCACGCCGATGAATTCACCCGGCTCGATCGCGAAGCTCACATCCCGCAGCACCGTGTGGCCGCCGACCTGCAGGGTAACATTGTCGAAGGCGATGATGCTCATGAGTCGGAACTGCCGAGCGCCTTGTCGAGCATCTCGAGCTCGTCAAGCAGCCATTTCTGGTATGAAACATTTGCGGGCATGGTTTCCGTGACACCGACGATTGGAATTTTTGCCTTGCTCGCGATGCTGCGCAGCCTGTCGGTCAACTTGTCCGATGCCTGGCTGTTGTAAATGAGCACTTTGACCCTGCGATTGTTAAGGTCGCTTTCGAACGCGGCAACGTCGCGGGCGCTTGGCTCGGTGTCGTTCATGACGGCAAGCTGGAAGCGCTGGTTTCGCATTGTCAGTGCGAGGGCTTCGGCCATTGGGCCAAAGACCGGTTCGGTGGCTGTGACCGCGGCACCCGCGTGTTTCGCTTTCAGTTTTTCCACGCGTTCGGCGATGATCGCCAGCGATGAGAGCGTTGCCTTGAGCCTTGCCGCGTATTCGTCTGCGTGATTTTGGTCGGCCGCCGCAAGCGCCGCTGCGAACGCAGTTGCGACTGCTGGCATGGTCGCAGGTGCGTACCAGAGATGCGGGTTGCCGCCGGGTTTGTAACCGGTGAGTTGCGCGGCATCGATGACTGACCGTTCGTGCTGCGGCGTCGCAGCCAGAAGCTTCTCCATCCAGGAGTCGTACCCGGCGCCATTCAGGATGACGATCCGCGCGGCCGTGACCTGACGGACAACGCCCGGTGTGAGCTCAAATAGATGCGGATCCTGCTCCGGATTGCTTATGATACTGCCGACCGCAATCCGGTCGCCGCCGATCTGACGGGCGATGTCGCCATAGAAATTCTCCGCGGCCACCACGGCGATCGGGCCGTCGGCGGCGCTTGCCGGCAATGCCTGCGCCAGCACAAAAACCAGAGAAAGCGCTGCTGCGATGAGTTTGCTCAAGAGGATCCTTCTGCGCCTGTCAAACTTCAAGAAATGTAACATTATAACATTTCAATTGGCAAGAATGCTGAGGCTGGTGGGCCTGTTCGGTTACGGTTCGGGGACAGTTTGCGGTTTCTGCTTCAGCCGTCAGCTTTGGCAACGCCGCGCACGAGCCAGAAGCGGAACATCCGCCGCGCTGTTGCCACCGACAGCTTAAGAAAATCGGCTCGCGCCTGGGTCAGGTCGCCGGCTGGCACTTCATGAGGTGCGAACCGTGATTTCACGATGGCATTGAAGGTCGGCCAACGGAACTCAGCAGCCTTGCAGGCAACGAGAACCCCGTCATGGCGGGGGTTCTGCATCAGGCGTTCGATGAGATCGATGGGCGCGGCGCATAGCCGTGCGAGGCCCGCGATCAATTCTTCATGTTGGCCGGCGTGGGCGAATCCTGCGATTGCCAATTCGTTGAGGCGGCCATCGCTTTGCATTTTGTCGATTACCGCAGTCGCGCGGCCAAAGTCGCGGGGCGATGCTGCCTTGCGCAGAACCCAGTCCGAAACCGAATCAAGGACATGTTGAATTGCGGCTTGACCTTCCGGCGGTGTGACTGCCCGTAACCGGGCCCGTACCGTTTCCGTTGCTTTCACCATCAGGTTTCGCAGCAACTCCGGCGGCATATCCAGACGGACACCGAGATTTTCCGCCAGTGTTTCGTCAGTCTCAGCACGCGTCGCGAGCGTGACGTATCCGCGGTCGGAAAATGCGGCACCCTGATTTTGCGAAAGTTTGCGAACGACCGTGGTATCCCCGCGCTGTATGAGAATGTCGGTGACTGCCGACGCGAGCCGTGCGCGTTCGGAAATAGCTCCGAGGTGGTCCTGGCCCTTTGCCGCCGCAATCTCGATAAGATCACCATCGGTTAGCTGCGGCGATTGTGCCAACACCGGGCCGGCAACGACGATTTCGTCGTGGCGGGCAAGACTTCGGATGATGCCGCTGGGGGCATTCTCGATCGGCGCGAGCTTGGTACCAAGCTCGGCAAGCGCCTTGGTTTCAACCTGATGGATCAGATGAGCAAGGACATCGTCGAAAAGACCGACTTGCTCGCGATCAAAGCCCGCAGCATTGCCAAGGAAAAGATCGGTTACGCGTCTGAGTATCTCGGTACGGCGATCGCTCGACCCTGCGGCCAGAACGTGTTCAAGTTCGTCGATGACTGACGCGGCCTGCGACATTTCTTGTCTTGGGCAGGATTCTTCCTGCCGCCTTCCACTAAGTGCCAGGGGATCGCCCCAAATGCGTCCCGCACCATATCGGCGTGCCGTAAAGCTTAGGTAAAATTGCCGGCCGGGCTCGGCCCGGCTTGGCCGAACATGCCCGGCCGAAATCATTAAGTTTCGACGGGGCTTATGGAATGTGTGGATTTGGCCCGTCCCGAGAACGCGCCCGCCAACGAGCTATACACGCAAAACGTGCATCAACCGACTATTGCGCGTGTATATTGCCTTCTTTGACGACGTGGGCCCATTTGGCGATTTCAGTCTTGATGTAGTCGCCGAACTCGGCCGAACTCATCTCGATGACAGCCGCCCCTTCGCGGTCGAAAGCGGCCTTTAATTCGGGCGCTTTGAGCGCCGCCTGAGTTGCCGAATACAGCTTCTCGGCGATGGGCTTGGGCAGTCCGGCGGGTGCCGCCAATCCCCACCAGTTCTCGGCCACATATCCAGGCACGCCGGCCTCAGCAATCGTCGGCACGTCAGGCAGAACCGGGATGCGCTTTGACCCGCCGGTTCCCAATGCAATCAGTTGTCCGGATTTGATGAAGGGCGTGGTCTGAACGAGCGAGGAGAACATGATCTTCACGTGTCCGCCGATGACATCCTGCATTGCCGGTCCGCCGCCCTTGTACGGCACATGCACGAGGTTGACGTGCGCCTGCAGCTTGAACAGTTCCGCGCCCAAATGCTGAAAACTGCCGACGCCCGCCGATGCATAATTGAGTTCGCCCGGCTTCTGTTTTGCCAGCGTGAGCAGGTCTTTTACGGATTTGACCGGCGATGTCGGATTGACGACCAGCACGTTCGGCCCGGAGGCAAAAATCGAGATCGGCGTGAACGATTTGATCGGGTCGTATTTGAGCGTGTAAAGCGCCGGATTGACCGCGTGCGCAATTGAGATGACGCAAACCGTATAGCCGTCAGGTGCAGCTGTTGCGCAGGCCTCTGTGCCAATTGTACCACCCGCGCCGCCGCGGTTGTCCACATACACCTGCTGACCAAGTTTTGCGCTAAGCTGCTGTGCTACCAGCCGGCCGACGACATCGTTGCTCCCACCGGGCGGGAATGGAATGATCAATCGCACAGGTTTGGTCGGATATTCATCCGCGAATGCGCCCGGCAAAAATACGAAAAACAGCAAGGCGGTTGCAATCAGTCGTGACAGCAATGTCGGCATGGTTTCTCCCGGCAGTCGATATTTCCTAATTCCAATAGGGCGGATAATCGGTATTTTTATGTTCGGCATCGAGGCGCCGCAGCATTGCGGGCCATTCGAGCACTCCGTACGGACGTCGAGTACCCGGCTGATACATATGTGCGGTGTGCGCCAAAACGTTCTCGCCCGGCATGGTGAGCTCAGTGCGCGCGGCCATGGCATCGACCTGCGAGCGACATGACAATTCGAGCTGATACATCGTATTGAACGCTTGCTGGATGGTCTCACCGCACGTGAGCAGCCCGTGATTGCGCATGATCAAGGCGTCGTGCGGCCCCAGATCGCGCACCAGCCGCTCGCGTTCGTCGAGTTCGACCGCCGGGCCCTCGTAGTCGTGATACCCCACGTGCTCTACAAAGCGGATCGAGGTTTGCGACAGCGGCAACAAACCGCATTTCATCGCCGCGACCGCCATGCCGGCACGCGTATGTGTGTGCAGGACGCAGGCAACGTCCGGACGGGCCTTATGAATGGCACCGTGGATCACATAGCCGGATTTATTGATGTCGTAGTCGGTGTCGGGCTTCCAGATGATTTCCCCGTCGACGTGAATTTTCACGAGGCTGGACGCTGTAATTTCCTTATAGAGGAGACCATAGAGATTGATCAGCAAAAGATCTTTCTCACCGGGGATGCGCGCGGTGATGTGATTATAGATAAGGTCCGTCATCCCATAGGCATCGACCAGCCGATAGCAGGCGGCAAGGTCGAGCCGTGCCTGCCATTCCTGCGCCGACACCTGATCCTTGATTGAGGGGAATTCGGTCGAATAGTTCATGTGCTTCCCGCTGGCCCCAAACTTGACGCCCGGCTTCATTGAAAAGGAAGCATAGCGATCGTGGAAGTACCCCGCTACGGGGGACATTGCTTGTGGGGGCCGAAAATTTACGCGGCGGTAGGATATTTGAGCGTTAATAGTTTCTCAGCATTGGCCATGGGTATCAAGAAGGACGTTTCGTGTCGGCGCTTCAACTTCAGAGGGTGAGGAAGTCGGTTTACCAACGCGGCACAGTTGCGTGCCGCAAATGTGGCAAGCCAATCCGCGTGTTCAAGCTTGCCGCCCTGGCGGACGAATTTTCGGTCCGCTGCTCCGCTTGCGGCGATCGCGGGTTATATAAGCGGCGCGCAGTTGTCATTGATGAGTTGCCCGAACGGCGAAAGAAGCCACGGGCTTAGGCGGCTCTCCGGGAAGACGTCTAAATCAGGCTCGCTTATGACGTCCGGCGCTCCAGCCTAGCGGAGCAAGATATTTTTCCCCAATTTCATTTGGTTCCGGTTCGATCGGCGTCGCCATCGTCACATTCCAGCGTGAAAGAAAACCGGCAACGGCGATTACACCGACGAGTTCGACAATCTGTTCGTCGGTCCAGTGCTTTTTGAGCTCGCCAAAGATCGCGTCCGTTACCGCATTTGGTGTAGAACTTGCGGTGACCGCGAGATCGAGCGCCGCTCGCTCCGCGTCGTTAAACATCCCACTCGTCTTGTAGTCGCGTGCCGCCGCCAGCTTTGCGGCATCTATGCCAAAATGCAAAGCGCCACTCGCGGTATGCGCCATGCTATAGGGGTCATTCGCCGTCCGACTTGCAACATGAGCGACGAGCCGTTTGAATCCGCGGTCTACCTTGCTGTCAGGATCCCAGATGGCGCGTTGAATTTGCACGAACGCCTTCGCCAGTTTTGGCTTGCGTTGCATGGTCAGGACGCTGTTGGGCACAAAGCCCAAGGTTTTGAAGAAGGAATCAAATTCCTCCTTCATGTCCGGCGTCGTCTTGGGCGGCAGGGGATCCAGCCGTTCCGGGTTTATTTTATACTCCATAACTTGCGTTCATCTCACGTGACGTTCTGCAACAGCAGCAGCAAGCCGCCGGTCACGCCAATATTGGCGAGAAAGCCATTTTGCATGCCCATGCGTTTCATTGGGTCGTCCATTTCCCAGAAGCGCAGGAGCAATAGCGATGCGAGCACTGTAAACACGATGAGGCAGAGCGCGCCGATCGCAGGATGCCAGTTGACCAGCAGCAGCAGGCATCCAACCGCGTCAATGACCATGCCGATCCAGAAAGTCACGCGCGGTAGCGGTGCCTTGAAGAAGGTGAGCCGTTTGACATGGTCTTCGATGTGATGGCTCGACAGGTTTCGCAACCAGACGATTGCGAAAAACGCGATGATCAGCAGTCGTCCCACGGTATCGTAGATGGAAGCGTCATTGGGATAGAGGCCGTGCATGTTTCCCTCTCCGTTAGGCGTAAACGACGGCTGATTGATGCTGCGCGCGCACCAGTGCGATAGCGATGCCGCCAATGACCGCCGGAATCGCGGCAATCATATAGGCCGTCTCGATGCTCAGGCCGGCGGCGACGAGCGCCGTTCCGAATAGCGCACCCGCGATGGCTCCGACCCGGCCCCAGCCAACAACCCAGCCGACGCCGGTTGAACGAATGGACGTCGGGTAAACAGTCGCCGAATAGGCTGAAAGCACAATGTTGGCACCCACCGTCAGCAGGCCAGTGACGAAGGTTATTGCCAGCAACCCATACCAATTCGCCGCCAGAAAGCCGATGCCGGCAATTGAGACCGCCGACAGGAAGAAGGTCACGACCAGTCCGCGATACGACTTGTCCTTGTCGATGATGCGGGCGAGACCGATCGCGCCAAAGATTCCACCGACGGAAAATGCCACCGAGGCAAGAATTGCACTGGTTACCGGCATTCCGATCGATGCGAGGACGAGCGGCATCCAGGTGACCACATAAACGATAACCAGTTGCGCCACGAAGGCGGCGATGCACAGGAGTACGGTTGCGCGGACGAACTCGCGGCCGAATATCTCCCGCGTCGGTCTTGTCGAGACACCGCGGCTTTGCGGCAGCACATAGACATCCGTCGAAGCCGGTTCGAATGATGGTGCAATTCGGTGGAGGATGGCGCCGATCATTGCCGACGGCGCCTTGCTCAGCACGAGGAACCGGATCGATTCATTAAGCCACAACAGCAGCATTACCGTCAGCAGCAGCGGCAATACGCCGCCGAGTATGAAAACAGCATGCCATCCATATTTCGCAATCAGGATCGCCGAGATAGGGCCGCCGATCACTCCGCCGAGCGGGAACGCAGCGTACATCACGCTCACCAGCGTGGCGCGTGCCCGTTGCGGTGAGTATTCCGCGACCATAGCGATCGCATTCGAAAGGGCCCCGCCCAATCCGATGCCGATCAGGATTCGCAGAATGAACAATGATCTGAAATCGTAGGCATAGACCGTCAGTAGCGCGAAGATACCGAAGATGGCTGTTGGAATAATGACGCCCATGCGCCGGCCATAGCGATCGGCATACCAGCCGAAGAATACGGACCCGGCTGCGGCGCCTATGTAATGCGCGGCAAAAATCGGCCCGAAGGCTTCCTTCGGCAGCTTCCAGGCGGCACCGATGACGGGCGCCACGTAGGAAATAGCCAGGATGTCGAATCCGTCGAGGAACGAAACGCCCGCGCATAACGCGACGACGGCGACTATGAGCTTCCCAACCGCAGATCCGTCCACAATACTGACAGCGTCGACCTGTCTTCCACTTGCAGCGATCATGCGCCCCTCCCTGGTGAGCGTGTGTGCGATCCGCCCGCGCCGGTGGGCATTTTGCCCTTGTCCGGCGCGGTTAAATGCGGGTCAGTCCCATTATTAATTCACTCGTTAGCCACCTCTGATTTTGAAATCCCCGATTGACGCAAAGACGACTTGCTATGCGACTTTGTTGGGTTGCGCGCCCGCTTTATCTTTTGCCCAATATTCGGACGAAGCCTTAGTCGCTTTGAGTTTCTGTGCGTCTTCGTAACCGGGCGCCATGGAGGCTGAGGTCCCGGCAAGGACTTCATGGTGGTCGATGTTGAGCAGCCGCAACCAGCTTTGCTGCCCAAGCGTTAGACCGATCATGCAGCCCAGTTCCACCAGTTCCGGCTCGTTAAAGTTGCGGTGCATCCGGTCCCAGAACGCGTCATCCGTAACGAGATGCCAGGTGATCGCCTCGGCATAGGCAAGCGCGGCCTTTTGGCGCTCGGTGTAGATCGTGGACTTCTCGAAATTCAGCAAGTCCATAATATGGTCTTCGATCAGCGCGCCGCTGACAGTCGACTTTACCGAGCGCTGATTACCGCAATATTCGCATTGCACCGAACGCGAAACGTACAGGCGGCAAAGCTCCTTAATTGAATGGTCGAGGACTCCATTACGGAAAATGTTGTTCCAGGAGTCGGCGAAGAACCAGAAGCACGCTTCGACGTGGGCGCGCACGGCCGAGCTTTCGGGTCGAGGCGTGCCCTCGCGCTGGCAGCGTTCCATTTCCTGCCGCATCTTCGGCGTCATCTTTTCGAGCGGCACGTAGCTGATGCGTTGTTTTGCCATTGTTGCTCCTTCGGATTGTCGAATTTACTCGGCCGCCTGAACGGCGGGTTTGGATCCACGCCCGGAATCCTGCGCTTTTGCGTAGTCGGCGACGGTCTTGTACTCGGTCATCGCGTCGCACTTGGCCTCGATGCCTACGACGCGCCGCGCGAATTCCGCGAACGGACCTGAGCCGGTGAATTCCGCACGTTTCATCGTGAGCGAAAGGAGAGTCTGCAGCGGCGTGCCGTTGAAGTTCTCGAACATGAATAACCGGCTCCCCCAGTCGGTGAGGTAGAGGTCCCGAATGACGCGTGCGATCTTGATACGGTCGTAAGCTTCGCCAGAGGCGCCCTTGTTCAGCTTTTCGAACCACGGCCGCATCGCCGGGTCCTGCCACTGCTTTTCCGTGGGAAACATGATGGCGCTGCGGCCGCACAGATCGATCAGCTCGTCCACCATCGGCCCGAGATTTTGCAGGAAATAGACGCGGCCCCAATTGAACAGCTGGATATCAGGCTTGTAGAGCCCGCCTGGCGTGTAGAAGCCCTGGTCCTCGGACGCGAGCACATGCGCATAGGTCGATTGCTGAAATCCGATGATGCGGGCAAGCCGCGCCTGCACCGCTTCAATCTTCGCGGTGCCGAGGTGCTCGCACATCAGGATGGCGAGACCGCCGAGCAATTCGGCGCGGACTGCTTGCCGCACCAATGCGTAATAATGTCCCCAATCGAATACGCGTTGCGGATATAGCTTGGCGTGGTCCGGATTGCCGATGTGGAACACGTATTTCCACGGGATCAGCACATTGTCGAACATTACGGTCGCGTCGAGCTCATCGCCCTGCGACGCGAGTGGATGTTCTATCGGGTCGGATGCGACCAGGCTTTCGCGGCAGACGATCGTGATGCCTTTCAGGTTCGCCGGGCAAACGCCATAGATGATTTGATCGCCCTTTGCGCCGGGGCGGAAAAACACCCCGAGATGCAGGAAATCTCCAAAGGCGGACGCCGTGCCGATCGCCTTGACGCCGTTGACGAGGATACCTTCGTCGCTGGTCGCGACGATACGCAAGGCCGGCGAGTTTGCGTGCGCGTTCGGATCGGAGCGGTCCGCCTGCGGGTCGACGAAATGCGGCGCGACAACCAGGTCATGATCCATCGCGTATTGCCAGAAATTCCGGATATTGTCGGCAAGGCCGCGGCCTTCTGCGCCGATCGACGCCTTTTCCCAAGGTTCGGGATCGTCGATGTAGGTCACCAGCATGTAGTTTTGCGAATCCGGCGTGCGCGGCATCGAGGCTGCCACGAAATGGCGCATGATGAATTCGTGGTACCGGCGCTTGCGAACCAATTCTTCCTTGCTGCGATGTTGAAGCCACATCATCGAGCGGCGCACGCCGGCGGCATCGACGAATGTGAGTTGGTCCTGCAGGTCGGGACGACGGTGCAGATCGAAAAATTCCGCCGTACGCCGTGCGTATTCACGCGTCAGCGGATGAGTAGCGACATTATCGATCTTGGTATTGCCAACCCAGACGGTGCGGCCGTCATTCAACGACTTGAGATAGTGCTCGCCTGTTCGCAGCATGACAATCTCCGCCTCACACGGCCGTTCCGGACATCAGTTCTTTACAAGGCACACGTGGTCACGTAGGTGCGCCGCTGATAGAGCAGTGGCTCTCCCGTTGATGTTTCCGCCGTCGCGAGAACCTTCGCGACAAATATGCTGTGTGTCCCGACATCGCGGACTTCAGCGACTTTGCAATCGAGTGCAATGAGTGCCTCTTTGCAGCGCGGCGCGCCGGTTACCAGGAAATCCCAGGTGCTCAGCGCGAACCGTTCCGGCATAGGGATGCCGCCGATCCCGGCAAATGCCTGTGAAAGGTCGCTCTGCCGGGAGTGCAGACAATTTACGCACAAGTTCCGGTTGGATTTGATCGCGGTGTTTGTTGCGCTCTTTCCGTGAACGCACACCAAAATCATCGCGGGATCGTCGCTCAAGGCGCAAACCGCGGAACACGTAACGCCGGCGGTCCCGGCGGGACCGTCCGTGGTTACGACTGAGACAGCGGTGGCGAGCCTGGATAACGCATTGCGAAATTCGGTGGCCGGAACGCAACGCGTCGATACGTCGAACACGCGATCCTGCGGCGCGGTCGTCAGCATGCAGCGTTTCCCCGTGAACCCAAGGGCTGGCTCTGCAAGCAGGCGCAGCCTCATTCTCGCTAGCGTAGGTCGGGGCGCCCGCCTATACTATCAATCTATGGATATAAATTACATTCCAAATAGTTATTCCTCCGACCTGGATCTCCAGCATTTGCGGGTGCTGGACGTGCTATTGCGCGAGCGCAGCCTGACCCGCGCCGCCAAGGTGCTCGATGTGACGCAGCCGGCGCTCAGCAAAACCCTGGCGCGTCTGCGGCGCTATTTCGATGACCCATTGTTCGTTCGCGTATCGCATCGGATGGAGCCGACGCCGAAGGCGCTCGCGCTCACGCAACCGGTCAGCGACGTGCTCGACAAAATGCGTGCCTTGCGCGGGGACCATGTGGTTTTCGATCCGGGTGTCTCCACGCGTACATTTCAGTTTTGCGTCGTCGATGCCGGCGTTATCAAGCTGCTGCCGCCATTGCTCAATCGCGTGATGCTCGAGGCGCCGAATGTGAGGCTCCGCGTCGTTCAACTGGACGGCGAACATTTGGAGTCGTGGCTGGAGACGGGCACCATCGATTTCGCCATGGGTTCATTCCCGACCTTGCTGAAAGGCGTCCGGCGTCAGTTTCTGTGGGTCGAGGAATATGTGAGCGTCGTCAATCGCGGCCATCCGCGAGTTTCGAGCAATCCGTCGCTGCATGAGTTTGCATCCGAAAACCACGTGCTGGTGTCGACGCTCGGAACCGGCCACGCGCACAAGCTTGCCGAGCGTGCGGTTGAAGCGGCAATCCCGCCGCAGAACATCATTTGCCGTGTGCCGATCTTCATCGCCGCTGCAGTGATCGCGAAGCACACCAACGCCATCGCTACCCTGCCGATGTCTATTGCAACCGTGCTTGCCGAGGATCTCAATCTCGAAATTGTCAAGCCGCCGATAAAGTTGCCGAAGATCGAAATTTATCAATATTGGCACAATCGATTTCACCGCGAACCCGGTAATAGATGGATCCGCTCGGTATTCTCCAGTCTGTTTCGCGTGCCGGGGTCGCGTGCGCGTCAATAGAAATGATGCGTCCTCGTAATACGGATCCGACGTCGGTAAGCCGCCATGCCTGAAGAAAACGCCAATGCCATTCCCGTCGCGATCGTGGGCGGCGGGCCGGTCGGACTGATGCTGGCGCTCTTTCTCGATTGGCAAGGCGTGCGTTCGGTTTTATTCAACACTGAAGAAACCACGCGTTGGCATCCCAAAGGCAGCACTGAGGGCGCGCGGACGATGGAGCACTTTCGCCGGCTGGGCATTGCCGGTGAAATCCGAAAACTTGGGTTGCCGGCAGATCATCCGACCGACGTCGCTTATTTCACCCGTTTTGGCAGCCATGAACTGGCGCGGCTTCACATGCCGTCCGCCGGCGAAACCCTGCAAAAGATCGCTGAATGCGCAAAAACCGATCAGGTGCCGGAGCCGATCCACCGCGCCAATCAGATGTATGTGGAGCGTTTCCTGCTCGAGCATGTAAAGAACCGACCGAATATCGTCGTGCGGTTCGGTTGGCGGGTCGAACACCTTGACCAGGATGGCGCGGGCGTCCGGCTTACCGCTGAACGCGTGGCGAGTGGAGAGAGACAAGACTGGCATGCACAATATGTTGTGGGATGTGACGGTGGGCGCAGCGGCGTGCGCCGTGCACTCGGCATCAAATTCCGCGGCGAAGCCGGCTTGGAGCAGCGTTATTTCGGTGGCCGCATGTTCTCGACATATGTGCGCGCGCCGGCGCTCCATCGCGAATTCCTTGGCAGCCGGCGGGCCTGGCAGTATTGGGCAGTCAATCCCGAAATTCGCGCGAGTTTGATAGCGGTCGACGGCGGCGATGAATTCCTGTTTCGAACGCGCGCCAATGAACCAGACCAGCCGCCGGACGACAATGCAGTAGCCGACGCCATGCGACGCTGCGTCGGAACCGGTATCGACTTGGATGTCATCGCGCACGAGCCTTGGACGGCCGGCATGGCACTGGTCGCGGAAGGATTTGGGGACCGGCGCGTGCTGCTCGCGGGGGATGCCGTGCATCTGTTCACCCCGACAGGCGGTTTCGGCATGAACACCGGTATAGATGACACGGATAATCTGGCATGGAAGCTCGCGGCCATGGTCCAGGGATGGGGCGGCGGAAGGCTTCTGCGATCGTACGAAACCGAGCGAATGCCGATCGCTATTCGCAATACCGAGGCGGCACGCCGTCTCACCGCCAATATCGGTGAAACCGATGTCGATCGTGCCATCGAGCAGAGTTCGCCAGGGGGTGAGAGTGCGCGGCGCGCTGCCGGCCATATGCTGGCGCAATTCAGCGAGCAGTTTGGGTCGATCGGTGTGCAACTCGGCGCACGCTATGACGGTTCTCCCGTCATCGCCGACGGCGGGACGCCGCCGACTGATAATCTGACAACCTATACCCCAACCAGTGTTCCTGGCGGGCGGGCGCCGCACTTTTGGATAGGCGAGGGACGCGGGCAAGGAAGCTCCCTCTATGATCGTCTCGGTCGGGGCTTTACGTTGCTCCGACTGGGGCCCAGTCCTCCGACCGTGTCAGCGTTTGTGCGTGCGGCCGCCGACCGGCACGTGCCGCTTGAGGTCCTGGATGTGGCCGATAGCGATGCGCGCGACCTTTATGGCTGCGATCTCGCCCTGATAAGGCCTGACCGATATGTCGCCTGGAGGGGAAACCGCCCGGCGGCGGACCCCCAAGGGCTGTTCGCCCAGGTATCAGGCCATCGGGATTAGCCGCGCCGGCCACAGCGAGGCGCGGATCAAAGCGGCCGGCATTGGCCGCCCTTTGGTAGTTCGACGAAAATTGCCTATATGACCGTCAAACGGAGTACCCGCTTCAATGCCAACCGCCAGCAATGCCGACAAAATTCCGGTCACCGTGCTCACCGGCTATCTCGGGGCCGGCAAAACCACACTGCTCAACCGTATTCTGTCCGAGCCGCACGGAAAAAAATATGCCGTCATCGTCAACGAGTTCGGTGAAATCGGCATCGACAATGAGCTGGTGGTGAATGCCGACGAGGAAATCTTCGAGATGAACAACGGGTGCATCTGCTGCACCGTGCGCGGCGACCTCGTTCGCATCATCGACGGGCTGATGCGGCGAAAGGGAAAGTTTGACGCGATCATTGTGGAGACGACGGGGCTCGCCGATCCCGCACCGGTGGCGCAGACCTTTTTCGTTGACGAGGCGGTCGGCGCCAAGACCAAGCTTGATGCCGTCGTCACTGTCGCTGATGCCATGTGGCTTAAAGACCGTCTCAAGGATGCACCGGAGGCCAAGAATCAGATTGCCTTCGCCGACGTCATCCTGATCAACAAAACCGACCTGGTGACACCGGAGGAATTGCGCGATGTGGAAGCGCACATCCGTGCGCTCAACCCTTATGCGCGTCTCCATCGGACTGAGCGCGCCAAAGTTGACATTGCCGAGGTGCTTGGCCGCAACGCCTTCGATCTCGATCGCATTCTGGACATCGAACCGAATTTTCTGGAAGGAGAGGACCATGACCACGATCATCATCATGATCATAGCCATGACGATCATGGCGCCCATCACCATCATCATGGCAACGGTATCAAGCACTATCACGACGAAGACATGCAAAGCGTGTCGCTCCGAAGTGACAAGCCGCTGAATCCCGACAAGTTCTTTCCCTGGGTGCAGGATCTGGTTGCGACTGAAGGACAGAATATTCTGCGTTCGAAGGGTATTCTTTCATTCAAGGACGATCCCGAACGGTTTGTGTTCCAGGGTGTGCACATGATTCTCGACGGCGACCATCAACGGCCGTGGCGTGCCGACGAAACTCGCGACAGCCGCATTGTTTTCATCGGCCGCAATTTGCCCGCGGATAAAATTCGGCAGGGCTTCGAAAGCTGCATCGCCTAACGTGAGCGAAACGGGCTTCTCAATTCCTTCAATCGCCGACCGTGTCCGGCCGCTCAAAGGGCGCGCGCCGATCGTCGGCGTTCATTTTCTTGGTTCGACGCCGGCCTTCGTTCTCGGTGAAGAGGCGCTGCTGTTTGCGGATGAGAGCGGTGAAAAACGGCTCAGTATCCATTCCGGTGCCATCCTCGCGAGCGCCTCGGATGGACAGCGCATTTTCACCGGCGGTGACGACGGCAAGCTCATTGAGATCACCGCCGACGGCGTGCAGCGCGAGTTCGCGGCCGATGAGAAAAAGCGCTGGATCGATCAGGTCGCGCTCGGGCCTGACGGTTCGGTTGCGTGGTCGGCGGGCAAGACAGCCTACGCGCGTGCCAAGAAAGGCGAACTGCGCACCTTCGACGCACCGTCGACCGTTGCAGGGCTTGTCTTCATGCCGAAAGGATTCCGCCTGGCGATCGCACACTACAATGGTGTGTCGCTGTGGTTTCCCAATGCGGCGGGCGCCTCGCCTGAACGCCTTGAGTGGAAGGGCTCCCATCTCGGCGTGACCGTCAGTCCCGATGGAAAATTCCTGGTCACCTCCATGCAGGAGCCGATGTTGCATGGTTGGCGCCTCATCGACGGCAAGGACATGCGCATGTCGGGCTATTCGGCGCGCGTACGTTCGCTTTGCTGGACAGCAGGTGGAGCGTTCCTTGCAACCTCCGGCTCCGAGCAGCTCATCCTGTGGCCGTTCGACGGCAAGGACGGTCCCATGGGCCGGCAGCCGAAAATTCTCGGGCGCGCCGAAGTTCGAGTCTCCAAAGTGGCCTGTCATCCTCGCGAGCCCGTAGTCGCGGTGGGCTACGTCGACGGCGCGATAAAACTGGTCCGAATCGATGACGATGCACTAATCATGGTGAGGCAGCCGGATGGTCAAACCGTGAGTGCGCTGGGCTGGGACAATAGGGGCCAAAACCTCGCATTTGGCTGCGAAGCGGGCGATGCGGGAATTCTCGCCCTCTGATCGCCGCAATGCGCCGTCTCACTGTGGTGGATTGCCGGTAGTCTTGTGTTCTGTGACTGTCCTGCCTGGCAATTGATATGAAACCCCGGCCGCATCCTGCGTCTTAACTGACCTGCGGCCAAATGAGTGGGGAAGTGAGAGCGATCATGGCGACGACTTATTTCAGGCGGCTGGCATTGTCGGTCTTGACCGCTGTCTTGATTGCTACCGGCGCGCTCTGTATTTCGATCTCGGCCGCAACCTTTTCGCCTGCACAGGCACAGGTGTCGGCGGAGTTTCAGGCTGCACTTGAGGCCTATGGCACCTGGCAGCCTCATCCACGATTTGGCGAAGTGTGGGTGCCATATGACTTGCCCCCCGATTGGCGTCCCTACACCTATGGCCGATGGGTCTATACGGACGACTGGGGTTGGTACTGGGTATCCGATGACGAGGAAGCGGATTGGGGCTGGGTCACCTTTCACTATGGCCGTTGGGCGCATGATCAGCGGCTGGGGTGGTTCTGGGTCCCCGGCGACGAATGGGGCCCGGCGTGGGTGGATTGGCGCCGTGGGGACGATTTTGTGGGCTGGGCGCCGTTGCCGCCGGATGAGGTCATCGAGGAATATGACAGTGAGCCGGCATATTGGATCTTCGTGCAGCCGCGCTATCTGATTGCGCCGCGCCTACGGACCTATTTCCTGCCCCCGCAACGTTCATTCATTGTGTTCCGCCGAACCGTGATCGTGAATCGCACGGTGCGGATCGAGCATAGGGATCGCCGCGGCCGCATCGCGGTTAACCCGGGCATTGCACCCGGCATCATCGCCGCTGCTGCGCGTCAGCCGGTGCATACATTTCGCGTGCAGCCGCGCGTTGTTGCGGGCACGCAAGGTGTCGTAGGCGCCGTACAGGTGCGCCCGCAGGATCTCAGTCGAGGCGGTCAACGTCACCAGCGTGGCCAGCCGCGGACGAGCGGTCCGAGCCCGGTACAGGCGACGTTGACGCCGACGCAGACCGTTGTGCAGCCATTGGCGAAGGTGCCGCAGCCACAAGCGCTTCGCCGTGACGAGCATGGACGGTTTGGATCCACGCCGCCGCGTGCGGCGCAGGGTGCGACGATCGCTCCACCTCCGCCGCCGGGACCGAAGCCGCCACCGCCTCCTCCGCCGTCACAAAACGGGGCGCCGCGGCAGCTCAACACGACCACGCCGCCGGCGACGACAATCCAGCCGGTGCCGCGTTCGGGTCCGTCCGTTACAACGCCGCCGGGCACTTCGGCACCCGAAGAGCGCCGTGAGGAACGTCGCTTGCGGGGCGGTCCGGGCGGGCCTGGTTCGGGCGGGGGTGTGCCAACCGGTCCTGGCTCAAGCGGGCCGAATGGCCCAGGCGGGCAAGGTGGCCGTGGCTCCGGTGGGCCGCCGCCACAGCAGCCGAATATTGTCCGTCCGATTCCGCCGCAGGTCTCTCCACCGCCACCACCGCCACCACCGCCGCAACAGCGGCTGGTGCAGCCGCCGCCACCACCTCGGCAGGTGCAACCACCACCGCCGCCGCCACCACCAGTGCAACGGCAGGTCCAGCCGCCGCCACAGGCGGTGCATCCTCCGCCGCCGCCGCCGCCTCCACCGCGGGCGGGCCCGCCGCCGAAGAAGCCGCCGCCGAAACCCGGCGAAAAGCCGACTGACAACAAGTAGCGGCAGCATCTTGTGCCTTGAGAACAATACGGGCGGCCTCTTGGGCCGCCCGTTAGACTTTTGGGGTTTGTTTCAATCGATCAATGCATCAGCACATTTCTGAACTGCCAGGGATCCCGCTTGTCGATGTCTTCGGGAAACAATCCAGGGCGGCTCGTGAGTGGCGTCCAGTCGGTGTAGGTCCCAACCACTGGACCAAGGTAGGGAAGCTGAACTTCCAGACAGCGGCGGAAATCCATTTCGTCGGTCTCGACGATGCCTGCATTCGGGTTTTCAAGCGCCCACACCATTCCAGCGAGGACGGCCGAAGTCACCTGCAGGCCGGTGGCATTTTGATAGGGCGCGACCTCGCGGGTTTCATCGATCGAGAGTTGAGAACCGTACCAATAGGCGTTTTTTTTATGTCCGTAGAGCAGCACACCGAGTTCGTCGATCCCGTCGGCGATCTCGTGTTCGTCCAGGATGTGCATGTCTTTCTGTCGCTCACCGGCCCGCCCGAACACCTCGTGCAGGGACAAAATGGCATCGTTGCAAGGGTGATAGGCGTAGTGGCATGTCGGCCGGTAGATTGTTTTGCGGCCCCGGCGCAGCGTGAAGTAGTCGGCAATTGATATCGACTCGTTGTGGGTGACCAAAAAGCCGTATTGGGCGCGCGCGGTTGGGGTCCACGAACGTACGCGCGTATTGGCCCCGGGCTGCAGCAGGTAGATCGCCGCACCGCAACCGGACTTATGCTTGCGCGCGTTCGCGGGCATCCACCTCTCGTGCGTGCCCCAGCCGAGCTCCGCTGGCTGCAGTCCTTCGGAGATGAATCCATCGACCGACCATGTGTTGACGAAAACGTCCAAGGGCTTGGGCTGCTTGGCGCGCTGCGTGTCGCGCTCCGCGATATGAATTCCCTTGATGCCGGCTTTCCGGGCGAGCCGCCCCCACTCGTCGCGTGTCTTCGGCTCCTTGAATTTCAGCCCGGTGTCACGGGCGATGTTGAGAAGCGCCTGTTTGACGAACCAAGACACCATGCCCGGATTGGCGCCACAGCACGATACGGCGGTCACGCCGCCCGGGCGTTTGCGGCGGGCGGCCTGGATAGTCTCGCGTAGCGCATAATTCGAGCGAGCTTCAGGCCCCAGTTTGGTATCGAAGTAGAAGCCCGCCCAAGGTTCGACCACGGTATCGATATATAAAGCGCCGATCTCGCGACACAGCTCCATAATGTCGAGCGATGACGTATCGACGGACACGTTCACGCAGAAGCCCTGTCCGCCGCCGGCGGTGAGCAAAGGTGTCAGCAGGTGCCGGTAGTTATCTTTGGTGACTGCCTGATGGACAAAGCGGATGCCGCGTTGATCCAGCATTTTGCGGTCCTTATCGACAGGATCGATGACCACGAACCGCTTCTTGTCATAGCTGAAATGGCGCTCAATCAGAGGAAGCGTGCCCTTGCCGATCGAGCCGAAGCCGATCATGACAATGGGCCCGTCAATGCGGGCATGGACTGGCCATCTAGGCATCGTGAGGCTCTCCAGGAAGGCTCGTCATATCTGTGCGCGAGCGCGAACGGAATAGCGGCCGCGCAAAAGGCACACCGGCGTCCACGGTATTTTGATGGGCTGTCAGGCGGCCGATGCGGCCAAACCAGCCCGGACGGGGTGTCTTCGAACGCGCAGAAGACCACGCGCGCCGTCAAGCGCGCCGGGCACGAGTTCAAGGCCGAGGAGGCGATGGCGTTCGAATGGTCCTGGCATCCGTAGCGCCGCGGTTTTCTCGGCGGAAAACCCGAAGCGGCCATAATAGGGCGCGTCACCGACGAGAATGATGGCGGTGTGTTTGAGACGGCGTGCCTCGTTGACGGCGTGGCATACGAGCGCGGCACCGATACCGCGGTTGCGGTCACCGGCCGCGACCGCCACCGGCCCCAACAGCAGCGCCGGCTTGCCTGCACCACATGAAATGGTCCAGAGCCGGGCAGTCCCCACGATGCGATTTCCCTTGGTCGCAACAAAGGCAAGCCCTTCCGCGGGCGCGCGCCCGTTGCGGAGGAGTTGAGAGCTTTTGCGCCAGCGGCGCTTGCCGAAAGCCTCATCGAGCAGCGCTTCGCGTGCCGCGGTGTCCGGGGGACGTTCTTTCCTGATGGCGATCATCGCAACCTGCTTGCCCCGGGCGCGCGTTCGAACGCACGCTCCGAAGGCGTCATTGTTGGCTGGAGGAGCCGGCAGAACCGGCTCCCGGGATATCAGATGTGATAGGTCTTCAGCGGCGTGAAACCGTTGAATGACACCGACGAGTAGGTCGCCGTGTATGCGCCGGTACCTTCGATCAGCACCTTGTCGCCGATCTCCAGGCTGACCGGGAGCATATATGGCTCCTTCTCATAAAGTACGTCCGCGGAGTCACAAGTCGGTCCCGCCAGCACGCACGGTGCCAGTGCGTCGCCGTCGCGCGGCGTGCGTATCGGATAGCGAATGGATTCGTCCATGGTCTCGGCGAGACCACCGAACTTGCCGATATCCAGATAGACCCAGCGGACGTCGTCTTCCTCGCTTTTCTTGGAAACGAGGACAACCTCGGCCTCGATAGTGCCGGCATTGCCGACCAGCCCGCGGCCCGGTTCGATGATCGTCTCCGGGATACGGTTGCCAAAGTGTTTGCGAAGGGCCTTGAAAATAGCATTTCCGTAGGTTTTCACGGAAGGCACGTTCTTCAGGTACTTGGCCGGAAAGCCGCCGCCAAGATTTACCATCGACAGGTTCATGCCGCGCTCGCCGCACTCCTTGAACACGGCAGCCGCCGAGGCAAGGGCGCGGTCCCACGCGTGCTGGTTTCGCTGCTGGGAACCCACATGGAACGATACGCCGTGTGGCTCGAGGCCTGCTTTGAGGGCATGCTCGAGGACGTCGACCGCCATCGCAGGTTCGCAGCCGAATTTTCGCGACAACGGCCAATCCGCTCCGACGCAGTCCGACAGGATGCGGCAGAACACGCGGCTGCCCGGGGCTGCGCGGGCGATCTTCTCGACCTCGGCCTTGCAATCGACGGCGTATAGCCGGACCCCGAGTGCATAGGCACGCGCGACGTCACGTTCCTTTTTGATCGTATTGCCGTAGCTGATGCGGTCGGGCGTGGCCCCCGTTGCGAGCACCATTTCGATCTCAGGGATCGAGGCGGTGTCGAAGCAGGAACCGAGCTTGGCCAGCAGAGCCAGGACTTCAGGGGCCGGATTGGCCTTGACGGCATAGAACACCCGCGTATCCGGCAGGGCCTTTGCGAAGGCGCCGTAATTGTCCCGGACGACGTCGAGGTCGACGACGAGGCAAGGGCCTTCATCGTTACGCTTACGTAGAAACTCGCGGATGCGCTCGGTCATTGGCGCTATTCCCCACGGCTGACGGGGCGATCAAGCCCCTATGACGCGGTTAACGAAGGTACGCGTCTGCGCGCGATGGGGACGCGCCAACGCTACACATCGTATCCCGCTCAACTGCCTTGGCTTGGATGGGGAGATCCCCGTCCGCACGGCCGGCAAAGATGAACAAGCCTCTTCGGTGACCCGCGCCGGTGGTGGAGACCGGCAGAGACCAAGGAAGCCCGATCGTCGTTGCTTTAAGCCGCGTCCCCTGCTGAGAGC
>Ga0134128_10000815_pt1 | contig 42300 bp, 43 predicted proteins | sample KB31754_FD_96462 | JGI IMG/M metagenome (GOLD analysis project Ga0134128, IMG submission 96462) | Terrestrial soil microbial communities with excess Nitrogen fertilizer from Kellogg Biological Station, Michigan, USA - KB3-175-4 | ecosystem: Environmental > Terrestrial > Soil > Unclassified ...
AGGCAGCGAGTACCATTTCGTTATCGTTGGCACTTGTACGATTAGCCCGATAACGGCGGAACCATACCGAGCGAAAGGACAGCCTTTACACGTCCGTCGATCCTGTTTCGCCCCCACAAAAACCCACTCGTGAGAATGGGCTTATGGTGGAGGCGCCGGGTACCGCCCCCGGGTCCGGGCCGCTTATTACGAAGCCGTTTATCGCCATAGCCGTTTGACCGGCCTTTCCAATATAAGGCGTCGCGGGTTAATTTTCAAAGTCGCGCGAGTCCGCGCCGGAACCAGAAAATGCGCCAATATCTGGACTTGATGGAAAAAGCGTTGCGCCATGGCGCCGAAAAGCGCGACCGCACCGGCACCGGCACGCGTTCCATTTTCGGCCACCAGATGCGGTTCGATCTCGCCGACGGATTTCCGCTGGTCACCACCAAGAAGTTGCATCTCAAATCCATCATTTATGAGCTGCTGTGGTTCCTGCGCGGCGATACCAATGTGCATTGGCTGCAGGAGCATGGCGTCACCATTTGGGACGAATGGGCCGACGCCAGTGGCCAGTTGGGCCCGGTCTATGGCTATCAGTGGCGAAGCTGGCCGACGCGCACCGACGGCACCATCGACCAGATCTCCAACCTGATCCGCGACATCAAGGCCAGTCCGGATTCACGCCGCCTGATCGTGACGGCCTGGAATCCCGCCGACGTGCCCAAAATGGCGCTGCCGCCCTGCCATTGCTTGTTCCAATTCTATGTCGCGAACGGGAGATTGTCGTGCCAGCTTTATCAGCGTTCGGCGGATGTCTTCCTGGGCGTGCCGTTCAATATCGCGTCCTACGCTCTGCTGACCTTGATGGTGGCGCAGGTGACGGGCCTGAAGCCAGGCGAGTTCGTGCACAGTCTGGGCGATGCCCATCTTTATCTCAACCATGTCGAGCAGGCCGAAGAGCAGCTGTCGCGCAAGCCCTATCCGCTCCCGGCCATGCGGCTCAATCGGGCGGTGACGGATATTTTCGCGTTTCAATATTCGGATTTCACGCTGGAGAATTATCAGGCCCATCCCAGCATCAAGGCGGCCATCGCCGTCTGAGTTCAAGCTTCCAGCAATTTCAAGATCGCCACGGCGGCATATAAGTCCTGCCCGGCATTGCCGACGGCTTTATAGACGGTGCGACCCGCAGGGCGCCGGGCGAGGGGTTTGGCAACCAACTCGCCGATGGCGCGAACATGCCGCGCCACGTTTTCCGCAGTGCCAAAGGCCTTGAGCAGATCGCCCGCTTCCCGCGCCGCCGGCGCGACGCTGTCCACGAAAATGTTGGCTTGCCGGAGCAGGGCCGCCGGCAGTTCGCACATGTCGGGCCGGTAGGCGCCGATAGCGTTGATATGGACATCGGCGCGCAAATCCTCTGCCTCAAACAAAGGCTCGCGCGCATTGGTGGCGGTGCAGAGGATGGCAGCCTGGCGCAATTTTGCAGGATTGGGGCCGATAGCGGTCGCCAGTCCGAAGCGGGACTTTATTTCCTCCGCCAACCTCTCTGCCCTTTTCCTGTGGCGGCCGTAAATCAAGACATGCTTGATCGGCCTCACCGCCAGCATGGCCTCGACATGATGCGCCGCCTGGGGACCGGAGCCAAACAGCGCCAGTTCGCTGGCATCTTGTTGCGCGAGGAGATCGGTCGCGATGGCGCTGCAGGCGGCCGTGCGCAGCAATGTCACCTCTTCGGCGGGAAGGCGCGCCTTGGCTTCGCCAGTAACGGCGTCCAGCAAGGTCAATTCGCCCATCACGCCGGGAATGCCCAAGGCGCGATTGGCATCCACCAAAGTCAGCATCTTGAAGATCGCGAAGTTGAGCGCGGCCGATCGCGCCGGCATGGCCAGCATGCCGAAATCGCCGCCGCCCAGCTGCCAGCCGGCGCGCAGCGGCACTTCCACATGGCCTTCCGCTTCGGCGCGCAAGGCGTCGCGCATCGCCGGCAGGATCGCGGCCACGTCAATGCGCGCCACGATTTCGGGTCCCGAAACCTCGCGCATGCTGCCAGGCATATTACCAACCGACGGCGATGCCGTCCTTGCGGTGGTCGGTGCCGGCGCGATAGGTGCCGTTGACGGGCTGCTGCGACGCCTTGTTGCCGTCCGGTTTTGGTTCCTTGGAATCAGGCGTGAACAGAAGCGCCTCATAGCCGCCCATGGGACCGCCATTGGAAGGCACCACCTTGTGTCCCATCGCCAGGAGTTGCGGACCCACAAGCTTATAGGCCTCGGATTCCAGTCCCACCGTGTCGGTCACTTGATTGTGATGAAAGCGCGCCATGTCGGATGCGGCTTGCAGATTAGCGCCCAGATCCACCATGTCCACCACCACCTGGGCGTGACCTTGAGACTGCATGTCGCCGCCCATCAATTGCAGCGCCATGATCTGGCCGTCCGTGCGGCCGCCTTGGATCAGGAAGGCGGCGGCCAGCGTGTTGTAAGGCCGCTTGTGTGGCGCAATCACGTTCGGGCTGTTGGGGTCGAGGGTGAAGAGCGCGCCGCGATTGTGCAGGATGAAGCCATAGCCCGGCACGGTGATGCCCGAGCCGAAATTGGCATAGTTGGAATTGACCCAAGACACCATGTTGCCCCAGCGGTCGGCGGTGGAGAGCACGATGGTGTCGCCGCCGGTGGGAACGGTAGGCCCAAGCGCCGGCATGGCCTTGTCCGGGCTGATCTTGGCGCACAATTCCTGCGCATGGGCGGCCGAAGTGAGCGCTTGCACCTGTGCCTTCAATCCGGAATTCGCGTTCGGATCGCCGTTGACGCGATTGAGATCGGCATAGGCGAGCGTCTTGGCTTCAATCAGAAGGTGCCAATAGCGCGCATCCGTCGGCCCCAGCGAGGCGAGCGTTTGGCCGGGATAAACCTTGCTGGTGCAGGTCGCCAGGATGTTCAGCATCTCGTTGGCGGCAAAGCCTTGGCTGGGCGGCGGCAATTCCGCCAGCGTATAGCCGTGATAGTCGGTCATCACCGGCTCTTGCCATTCGCCCTTGTAGCTGGCGAGGTCGTCCATCGTCATCGTGCCGCCCAGTGCACGCACCTTCTTCACCAGCGCTTCCGCCACTGGGCCTTTGTAGAAGCCGTCGCGGCCTTTCTCTTCCAGGATGCGGAAGGTCTTGGCGAGATCGGGGTTCTTGTAGATCTGGCCCGCCACTGGCTGCTTGCCGTCGATGTACCAGGCGGCGATGGAATCCGGATCCATTTCGCTGCAGCAATTCTCAAGCTGGGCGTGGTTGGTATTCACCGCCTTGGGCAGATGCCAATCAAAGGCGATGCGCTCGGAAACAGGAAAGCCCTTCTCGGCATATTGCGCCGCCGGCTCCAGCACTTGCTTGAATTTCATGGTGCCATATTTGTCCAGCACCTCGCCCCAGCCCCAGGCCGCGCCAGGCACCGTCACCGAGAGAACGCCGCGCGCCATGCCGGAACCGGGTCCGATATTGCGTGGATCGAATTTGTAACCATGCGCATTCATGAAGGCCAAGGTCTGGCCGGACGCCGCCATGCCGCTGGCGTTGAGCACATGGAGCTTATGATCCTTGGCCGAATAGATGATGGCGAACATGTCGCCCGCGAGCCCTACATTCATGGGCTCGACTAGATTGAGTACAGCTGCTATGGAGACTGCGGCGTCCACCGCATTTCCACCCCGGCGCAAAATCTCAAGACCGGCTTCCGCCGCCAGCGGCTGGCTGGTGGTGACCATGCCGTTACGGGCCATGACTTCGGAGCGGCCTTGCGCCATCCAGCCTTCGGCGCGGTCGCCGCGCACGGCATGACAGAAGGCCGGATTCTGCGCGTCCTTGGCATTAGAGCAGATGGACGAGCCCAGGTCGGCCGCCGATCCGGAAGAAGCCGCCAAGCCGAGCGCTGAGAGTGCCGCCATCACCGCCAGCGCGCGCGAAAATCTCACCCGGGCATCTCTTTTCATGAACGTCTCCCTTATCCCCTGTTGGCCATCCTTGGCCTTATGGATCGGAGACGGCCGATCAGGCTTTTGTCCCCACCCCTGGAGCGCCATTTTGCGGGGGATGCCCGCTTCCGTCCAGCAACCGGCGGGCAGCAGCCAACGGTCTGCCATCGATGGCCGCCAGGCCCAGCCCGATCAGGGCCATCCCGTCCAGAGCGCCTGCCGTCACTGACTCGCCCAGGAACAGAGCGCCCAGCACCAGCGCGCTGGCCGGCAGGAGGAACGTCACCAGCACGATGTTGGTGGCGCCCGCAACCGCCAGGATGCGAAAATAAAGCAGGTAGGCCAACGCAGTAGAAAGCAGGGCAAGGGCGAAGAGGGCCGCCCAGGCTCCGGCTGTGGGCATGGGTAACATCCAAGGCCTGTCGACCAAGCCCGCCAAGGGAATGAGGATCAGGGTCGAGGCGGTGACTTGGCCGGTGGCGATCTTGAGCGGTGGGATGCCCTTGAAGCGGCGGCCATAGATGGCGCCGAGGCCATAGACCGCCGCGGCGAGCAGGCAAGCGGCGTCGCCCACCAGATCGCCCTGGCCGAAGCCGGAAAGTGCCTCGCGCCCGATCAACACGCCCACGCCCAGGAAGCCGAACAGCACGCCCAGGCTGCGCGCCGAGGTCAGCTTCTCGTCGGTGGTCGCGACATGCGCCACCAGGATGGTGAAGATCGGCGTGGTGGCGTTGAGGATGGCTGCCTCACCGCTGGTGATGCGGGTCTCGCCGAAAGCGATAAGGCTGAACGGAATGACGTTGTTGATGAAGCCCAGCATCAAGAACGGTCCCCATTGTCGAAGGGGGAGGCGCAGCGGATCGCGACGCGCCCAGAGCAACAGGTGAAGCGCCAGGGCGGCGATCCCAACCCGCCCCAGCACCACGGTGAAGGGTGGCAGCTCCGCCACCAGCACTTTGAAGAAAAAGAAGGAGCCGCCCCAAAGACCTGAAAGCGCAAAAAGCGCCAGCCATTCCGGCGCGCCCATGCGAGGCGCGCGCATTTCGGGCGTCACATGCGAATCCCGGGCAAGCATGGCCCAGGATACCAGCGCGCGACGCCCAGCGGCCATCCCGCTCTTGCGCGCAAACCGGGACCCGGCCGCGCCCAAAGCGCATGGCAAATCGACAAGTCACGAAAGTTTGACTAGCGTCAAACTATGAAAACCGGCCCCGACATTTCCCGCGTCGCCAGCCTGATCGGCGATCCGGCGCGGGCCAACATGATGCTGGCCTTGATGTCGGGGGGATCGCTGTCGGCCGCCGATCTGGCGCGCGAGGCTGGCGTCACGCCGTCCACCGCTACCGGCCATTTGAGCAAGCTGGTCGAGGCGGGTCTGCTCAGCGTGCGCAAACAGGGCCGCAACCGCTATTTCACCGTTGCCGAGCTGGACGTGGCGCATGCGGTCGAAGCCTTGATCGCGGTGGCGGCGCGCGCCGGCCATCTGCGCACCCGGCCGGGTCCCAGGGACGAGGCGATGCGGCATGCGCGCTCCTGTTACGATCATCTGGCGGGGCGCTTGGCGGTCAATCTCTTCGGCCATTGGTTGGCGGCGGGCTTGCTGGCATGGCGCAAAGGCGCAATCCATCTCACCCGCAAGGGCCGCGACTTCCTGCGCGGCCGCGGCGTGGCGCTGGATGTGCTGGAAGGCCAGAAGCGTCCGCTTTGCCGCGCCTGCATGGATTGGAGCGAACGGCGGCATCATCTGGCGGGGTTGCTAGGTGCCGAGATCCTGGCGCTGGCGGTGGCGAAGGGCTGGGCGGTGCGCGAATCGCGTCTGCGCACAGTTTCGTTCAGTCGGCGTGGCGAGGAGAATTTCGTGCGCTGGTATTCGCAAGCGCCCGTCGCATAAGGGCTCACGCCGCCGCTTTGATCACCCTAGCCCGGCGCGCGGCGCGTCCCAAAATAAGCACAATGCCAGCCGTCAGCAGCGGCCCGACCGCTAGCACTGCCATCCCGGCCGCATAGCCGCCCGTCGCCTGTTTCAACAATCCCAGAATATAAGGGCCGGCGAAACCGCCAGCCGCAGTGCCCATGGTGTTGATGAGGGCGATGCCGCCTGCCGCCGCCGCGCCGCCCAGAAACGTGGAGGGCAGCACCCAGAAAGGCCCTTGCAGCGCCATCGACCCCACCAGAACCAGCGACAGCGCTAGAAAAATAACCAAATTGTCGTGCACCAGGCTTCCCACCAGGAAGGCCGTCATCATCAGCAACGCGGGCAGCGCCACATGCCACACGCGCTCGCCGCGTTTGTCGCTGGAGCGGCTCCACAGGATCATGCCGATCATGGCGACGAGATAGGCGGGCGCGATGACGAAACCAGTCATCAGGTTGGAAACGCCCATGCCCTGCACGATCTGTGGCATCCACAGGCCGACGCCATAAAAGGCGATGGAATAACCGAAATAGACCACGCCCAGGGCATAGACGCGCGGATCGCGCAGCGCCGGCCAGAAGGAGCGATGCTCGGACGTGTCGTCGCTCGCGAGCCGGGCCGCGATGATGCCGCGCTCCTCATCATCCAGCCACGGCGCGTCGCGCGGTCCGTCGGGCAGAACCTTGAGCACGACAAAGGCCAGCAGCATGGTGGGAATGCCTTCAATGACGAACAGCCATTGCCAGCCGGCAAGGTGGCCCACGCCATTAAGCCCCAGGATCAGGCTTGAGAGCGGCGCGCCCACGACATTGGCTGCGGGCACCGCCGCCATGAACAGCGCCACCAGCCGCGCACTGAAGGATTTGGTGAACCAGTAGGTGAGGTAAAGGATCATGCCGGGAAAAAAACCCGCTTCGACGATGCCCAGCAGAACGCGCACCGTGTAGAATTGCGCCGCATTGTGAACGGCGGCATTTGATGCGGACAATGCACCCCAGACGAGCAATATGAGAAAAATCCAGCGCCTTGCGCCCACCCGCTCCAGGATCGCGTTGGCGGGCACTTGAAACAGAGCATAGCCCAGGAAGAACGCGCCGGCGCCAAAGCCATAGACCGCCGGGCTGAAATTGAGATCGTGGTTCATGGTCAGCGCCGCGAAGCCGACATTCACCCGGTCGGTGATATTGAAAAAGTAAAGCAGCATCATCAGCGGCAACAGCCGCCAGGCGCATTTCAGGAAAACGGGTTCTTGATCGGCCATGATGATGCCCCCGGAGACGGAAGCAGCCTATCGGCTATGGCGCGATTGGCAAAGCGCGGGATTCAGGCCTCGCTGTTTTTCCGGTCGATCCATTTCAGAATAAGGGCGCGCCACTCTTCGATCATGGCCGGAAATCCAGCCGCAAACGCTAGTAGGTCAGGGTTTGCGGCTTCATTATGCCCGGTCAGCGCGTACCGCACTTCGACGCCAGTTTCCCGTGGACCGGTCGGTTTGCACTGGATTTCCACCAGCACGGAGCGCGACCCGGGCGTGATCCGCGCATAGCGGGCATAATGCTGGGCTTCATCGAAATCGACCACAATCCAGAAAGTTTCTTCCGATCCCTGCCCGGTGAGAAACACCATGCCTTTCTGGGTGCGTCCATCCTGTGGCCAGAGGAAGCGTGGCTGCCATCCGGGGACCCAATCCATTTCACCGATTGGCGTGAACAGAGGAAAGCAATCCGCGATTGCCAAGGGCAGCGAGATTTTATGCGCCACCTCGCGATGAACGGCTTGTGCCATGGATCTGCTCTTTGATTTGAGTTGGGGCGGGTGAAGGGATTCGAATTCCCCGTGTTTTTGCACTTCTATTCAGGTTGTTAGGTGATGCCGTCGGTTACACAAGCCCCCAACCAGGCCCCCCTCTGGCATCTCGGGGCGTCTAGGTCGAAGGCGATCGAAACAACGCCACTCGCCGGAGTGCCGGGCGAGCATAAGCGAATTCGATAACCACCCTGATGCGCGAAGCGTTGGTCAGCGGACAGTGCTGGAGTCGCGCGTTGCCCACGGTGGTTCCTCTCGCAACGGTCCGCCATCCGCCGTCCCCCCAGACCTCAACACGGTGGCCGGCGATGCTCTGACCGAACTCAATGGCTTCTTCTATTCGCACAACGTCGAAGCCTACTGTTTTCGGCAATTCAAATTCGATCCAGGCCTCGCGCACGCCCGGCGGGGCCTGCCAGTATTTTGAAGAGCCTTCACCAATCATCGCTTCCGGGTGTTCGCCTGCGCTTGCCCTTACGCGCGCGCCTTCGCACAGGTCATTTGAGAGCAATGCGCTTCGCTTGGCACCAAACTCCATCAATGCCTGCACGTCGTTCGCGTGGAACAGGCCCTCTCGTGTGGGTGGGACGTTGAGCAGTAGTTTGCTGTTTCGGCCCACTGACCGAAAATACAAATTTATCAGATCGTCGGCGTCACGGACTTTGTCGTCTTCTGCCGCATGCCAGAACCACCCTGGACGGATCGACACATCTGATTCTCCGGGGCGCCAAACCACGCCGCGCGGATCGCCTTGCATCAGGGCTTCGCCTACCCACGGCTCGGCCATTCCCAGACGCGGCGGACGCGCTGGATCGATCGTGCTCCAGCAGGTTGTGTCGGCCGCGCCGGCCTCGTTGCCAATCCAGCGCACATCCGGTCCCACGTCACTAGCAATCACCGCATTCGGTTGAAGTCGGCGAATGGTGGTATAGATACGCGGCCAGTCATAGGCTTGGTGCTTGCCGTTTGGCCCCTCCCCATTGGCGCCGTCAAGCCAGACTTCGACCAGTTCACCGTAATTGCCGAGCAATTCTCCCAACTGGGCAATGTAGAGGTCATTATAGGCTTCGTCCTGTCCATAAACGGAAGCGTTGCGATCCCAAGGCGATAAATAGAAGCCGACGCCGAGACCTTCGGCCCGGCAGGCATCAACGAATTCGCGAACCACATCGCCCTTACCATTGCGCCAAGAGCTGTGGCGCACGCTGTGCTCGGTCGTCTTGCTCGGCCATAAGCAAAATCCGTCGTGGTGTTTGGTAGTGAGAATCATGCTGCGGAAGCCGCCGCTTTTGGCCGCGCGCGCCCATTGCCTCGCGTCCAGTTTCTCCGGGTTGAAAATGCTCGGGCTCTCGGTGCCGTCGCCCCATTCCTTTCCGGTGAAGGTGTTCACCGTGAAGTGGACGAACATACACAGCTCCTCTCGTTGCCATGCCAGTTGCGACGGCGTTGGTCGCGGCCGTGCGTCGCCCTTGCGGGCTTGTGGTTCCGCGAATGCGGCGGCGCGGGCCGGCGGGAGCAGCGATGCGCCAATGCCTCCTCCGGCAAGGGCGAGGACCGCACGACGGGTGAATGGAACGGGTTCGCTCATAAAGTCATCCGTATCAAAAGGCCCGTACTGGCCTATTTGGGACGCCAGTATTCCCTTAACCAAAGAAATGGCTACCGTTGGTCCATCCTTTAAATCAGCTTGGGCGGATATGCGTTTGATGGCAACAATGCTCCGCAGCGGTGACCGAGTAAGTCACGGCCGCGCAAAATCGGTCGGTGCGGGCAAGCGACGGTGGCGAACGCCGCTATTGGTTGGGCTGTCGTCGATATGTTTGTCGGCGGTATCCGGTATGCCGCGGACAGGATTCTGGAGCGGGTGAAGGGAATCGAACCCTCGTATGCAGCTTGGGAAGCGGGTTCCTTTCAAACGCTTTCAACAACATAGCTGTAAAAACGGTCCTTCCGCACTATAATTCAATCAAGCGGTTATCAGCCAAGTGTAAAACGATTTGAGGATGACAGCATGCCTGAACTCGACAAGCCCAAATGCCAGCATCCGGGTTGCAGCGACATTGCTGATCTTCGGCGCCGAGATAAGGTTGGAGACCCGCAGGAATATCTTTGCGCGACCCACTTCCTTCACGCCAATCCCGACCGCCTGGGGAATGATTACGAGATGCTTCGCGTTCAGACTTGATCTGCCGCCGGCTTTTTCTCTCCACGATAGCCAGCGTCAAAACCGAGGCGCCAAGCCGCGTAGTGAATATTTCGAGGCCCTCGGTCATCCGGATAACCTTTTTCCAGAAGCTCGCGTTGCTCGTTCAAGTGTTCCGGAAGGGCGCCCTTCTTGCGGAGGTGTACTGCCTCTGTGAAGCCTATATGTATGGCATGATCGGTTCCTGCGAGTTTGACCCCAAGCCATGCCGGCATATCAGCCATTTGACCCTCGTGACTTTTCCAATCGCCGGATGCGGTCCAACATGATTTCATCGCGCTTCACATAGCGGTCAATCAGTCGTTCAACGCGCTCCTCTAACCACGCCAGCGTTTCAGCAATTTCGCGAATGGAAAAGCCGGCAATAAAGAACTTGGTCGCAGCCGTCCCCCTCAGATCATGGAAATGCAAATCGCGATCAGCCAGGCCTGCGTCTTTCATTTCCTTGTTCCAGGATGAGCTAAAACCCTTCCATGGTTTGCCCTTGGAGTTGGTCAAGACCACCGTGGACCGGCGCGGGATGGTCTTCAACAGTTCGCGGATCGCGTCGTAAATCGGGACGATGGCACCGCGCTTGCCCCGGCTCTTGCCAGTCTTGATCTCAATCGCATTGGCCCCGACATGCGACCAAGAAAGCTTGAACAAGTCGCCGTATCGGAGGCCGGTCAGGCTCGCCAACTTCGCGGCGGCGGCCACTTCCTTCGAAGCGTGCTTGCAGAGGAGGGCCAAGTCATCATCGGTCCAGATGATTTCCGCCCGGTTGCTCTCGTATAGGTTCGGTACGCCTTCGCATGGATTGGTCGATAAGGCGCCCTCGGAAACGGCGTAGCTGAGAACGCGGGACAGAACCTGCTTGCCCGTGTCGGCGGCGCGCGGCCGATCTTTCCACTTCGCGCGCCAGTGCTTTATGTCCACCCGAATGCGGGGCCGGTCGAACTGACGAATGGAGAGCTTTCCAAATTCGTCCCGAATGTGATCGAACCACGGCGCCCAGAGCCGCTTGGTGCTGTCGGCAATTTTCTCGTATTCGTCGCTGGCCTTATAAAGCGTAATCCAGGCAGCAAGGCGCTTCTTGTCTAGATCATTAGTTGGGCTTTTGGCTTCGGCAAACGCGGCATGAAACTCGGGAGCGCCGAAGGGGGCATCAATGCGCGGACCGCCCCTCCAGGCATAGTAATACGTGCGTCCATTGGAACGCACGACATGCAAGCCTTTAAGCGGGACGTTGACCACTCCGGCGCCGGTATTCTTCAAGCTCCTCATCAAGTTCAGCCTCATTCGAGTCCAGTGTCAAATTCTGGCCATCAGTTGTAGTAATTCGCGCTGTCCCTGGCCTTAGATCGACCGCTGCCACCTTTGCGCCCATGTCCTTTAGAAATTCGGCCACGCGGCCAAGATCGGCTTGGGTGATCTTAGGATGTTGGGTGCGGCGGCTCATGGATCATTCCGTAGGTCGCGCTGTTGGGTCTCGACGCGGAGAAGCGGCTACCTCTTCCCTCAGCGCTCGGCACACCCTGGCCAAGTCAGTTTCGGCATACTCGACGCCTAACGATTTACTGGCGGACTTGAAGAACTCACCTCTGACAGCGTCCCGCGTTCTGCGCTCATAGTAACTTTCATGAACTCCTTTCGGAGTGCTAGCTCCAAGCTCGTCAAGCAGGACGGGGAGGGCGGCCCTCATAAACCCAAGGCGGTCTCGCAAGGCCGTCTGTGTGCCACACGCCAACGTGACATCCGCCAATAGCCTTGCGGCTGCTTCTCCGAATGTCTCGAACGTCTTTGCCTCGGCCTCCGGCCAGCCGGCGAAAAGCGACGGTTCGGGGCTGACCGCGCCTTCACGCAGGCGATAGGCAATCTCGCCGGCACGCGAGCGGCCGCTAGCTTTACGCGCCTCATCTATTGGGCGCAGTTCATTTTCGCTAAGCCTCAGATTTACCGAGATATTTCGTGTCCTTTTAGTCGGTTCCATGTCAGGCATTGCCCTCTTGACGTAATTTTATTGCTCATGTATTGTTGCCAAAGATAGCACAAGGCAACAAAAAATGCAAACCCGAAAATTCATCCGGCTTTCTTGCCTCAGATTTCTGAGACCATGCTCCGGCGAATGGACTCGAAAGCTGGCGCGCGCTGGCCGCTTCGGTCCGCTGTACCGGCCCCGGAATTCTGAGCGTGGATTACTGCTTGGCCTGAGCCACGTATTGGCGCGGCTCGGTCTCAGCGAGCCTGACTTGGCGCCCGCGCTCTCGGCTTACGAGAAAGCGCACCGCACGAATAGACCAGCAATCGTGACGCTTGCCGAGAATGAGGTGAAGCGGATCACCGACTGAACAATCAACCCCACAACCACGCGAAAGGAGGAAGCAATGCGGGTCGCGATGAAAGTAGAACGCCAATGTCTAGCAAATTCTCTGATGATCTCGACTACAACGAAAGTCGTTGCTCCTTCTGTGGTAAGCACGACTACACCGGCTCGTGGCGCGGCGCCGTCAAACTCATCCTCGCATGCCGAGAATGTGCGCTTGAAGTCCTACCGGCGCTTTTTGCCGACGCGACGTATCACCCGGCATGGCGCCCACATAGCGGCGATCAAGAACTCAACCGTCTTGCTGCGGCCTATTGGAAGGCTCAGGCAATCAATCTCAGCAAAAAGCGCGGGTGATGTATGACGATGCTTGAACACGCCTTGCGCTATGCCTCCCAAAAGCGATCTGTCTTTCCATGTCAGGAAAATGGCAAAGCTCCGGCGTGCGCGCATGGCGTGAAAGACGCCACCATAAACCCAGATCGCATTCGCGAACTTTGGTCCAATCCAAACTTCAATATAGGGATCGCGTTGGAGGAGTCTCGCGAATGCGCCATTGATCTAGATGGCCCTGAGGCGGAAGCGGCATGGGTCATTCGTGAATGTGAAAATGGGGGAGCGCCGGAAACATTCGGAGTGAAAACCCCTCGTGGGCGCCATCTGTACTTCAAAGGCTCGCTTCCGCCCACCATTGGGACGCTTGGCGCAAAGATTGATACGCGAGGCCGGGGTTCTTACGTCATTGCGCCACCTTCAATCGTCAACGGCATAACCTACGAGCCATTGAACGATCTGCCGCTTGCGCCCCTGCCCAATTGGGTTTCCGCGCTTGTTGAACCTCCCAAGCGCACAAACATGAAATCCGCTGCATATGGCGATCCTGTATCACCGGAGATCATCGAAGCAATGCTTCGCCAAATCTCGCCAAACTGTAAGCGCGATAAGTGGCTTATCGTGTGCGGCGGCCTCGTAACTGCGCCTGTCCCCGATCCCCAATGGGATGGACTTGATTTGTTTATTCGCTGGTCGCGCGGTGATCTGCATGGCTGCACCGTGCCGGTCAATTTCCAAGGCGAAGAGGACTGCATAGCGCAATGGAATAGAGATTTGGAGAAAGCTCCATGACAAATGAGCTTCCTCCTTTCGGCGCGCTCGTAAAGCTCGCTCGTGATAACGGATACTCCGGGCCGAGCAAAAGTTTTACGATTGATCCGCAAGTCCTCGACAGGCTGACAGCGGAACAGGAAGTGACTGTCACCGAGAGCACTCCAGAGCCTTTTCCTCTGCCCGTTCCAGCGCGCGATCTTCACAAGACAACCAACCCAGCACCGTCATTCTTGATTGATGGGATCGTTCTTGCGGGCCATGTAAACCTGGCAAGCGGCGTCGGTGGTGTTGGCAAGTCGCTTTTGGCAAAACAGGCTGGCCTCTCTGTTTCAACGGGCAAGGCGTTGTTTGGCCGCCAAGTAAGTCAGATGCCTGTCCTGTCTGTGAATTATGAGGACGATCTAGGCACGGAGCGCAAGAGACTCGAAGCTGCGTGCGCAGAGCTTGACACCCAACTTGAGACCGCTCCCATAGATTTCTGGTGCCTCGCGGGACATGACGCGCCGCTCGCCTATGTGGAGGACAACGGAGATTGGAGGCGCGGCCCGTTCCTTCCACACCTCGAAGCACGCCTGGCAGCTTATGAGCAGCCCATATTTCTCATTCTTGATAACGTGGCTGATGTGGCCGTGCTGGATGAAACAAAGCGCGGCGCCGTGAATGCTTTTATCAAGAAAGTACTCGGCCGCCTCTGTGAGAGGTACGGCGCAACAATTCTGCTGATTACACATCCGTCTAAGGCTGCATTGGCTGATGGAAGTGGCTACGCGGGCACCACGGCGTGGAATAACGCCGTCCGCCAAAGGTTGTCCCTCGAATGGCCCACGGATGCCATGACGGGTGATCGCCGCATTCTTAAGATCGCCAAATCCAATTATGGCCAGACCGGCGAGATCGAGCTTTTCCTATTCAAGGGCGTTTTCCTAACACGGGAAGCGCAGGCGCCAGCCGAAGAGAACGCCAGGCTGATGGATGCGTGTGTCGTCGGTGCGATTGCTGCCGCCGAGCAAGGGTACCCGATCCAGGCACAGCGGAAACCTCCGAAGTGGGTATTCGATGAAATCGAAAAGAGTGCCGGCCGCCGCCCGACGCGCCGTGAGCTTCTCGAAACTCTCAATTACGCCTCTCGTGCCGGACGCATCCGCTACATGAAAGGCAATTCCAAACGGATGGCCGGCTTCTATCCGTGGGACGAACAGCGGGCCGCTGAGATGGCGGCAGAGGCAAAACGGCACGCCGCCGAGGTTGAGGCTCTCTCTGTGACCGCGAAAAAGCGGGAGGCCGTCCATGGGTAAACCCGCCCTTTCGCGTGAAAAACCGGGTGTAAAACCGGGTAAAAACCGGGTGCAAAACCGGAAGCAAAACCCGGGTAAAACCAGGGTAAAACCGGGGTCAACGTGGTCCCCCCATACCCCTACTATTGGTTTTTCCCTCCTAGTGTCGGGAAACCAACTAGCAAACTCTTTTTCTCGCCGGCTTGATCGGGAAGCATTGCGAGACCCCTTGCCTTTGCCCACGGCGCGCCGGGCGGAGGGTTGGCCCCTAAACATTCCATCGTCTCCAAGGGCGCCAGGCATTCCGCGCGCCCATGGCCTCAGCGGTAGGCCAGTCTCGGCCAAAGCGTACTCAGTTCACGAATTTCGCCGTTTCGCCGGTCCCCTCCCGGCGAAAACGCGGCGTCGCACCTTTTGCCTCGAAGGTTGCGAACCGCAATCCCAGCGCCGCGCCCCCGGCGCTGGGACCCTTTTTCATTTCGCCCATCCCAAACCTTGAAAGGAACATCACCATGCTTGCCCCTACAATTCCCATTGGCGCCAAAGAGCGCACTGTACAGGCCGATCTCGATACTGCCCGGACCGAGTTGTCCCGGCTGGCTGCCGAGCGCGACAGCTACGCCTTGCTGGCCTTCGAAGGCGATGCCAGCGCCAGGAAGCAGCATGCCCATTGGGCAGGCGCCGTCGCGCAGCAAGAACTCGCCGTGAAGGCGCTTGAGCAAGCCTTGGCTGGCGCCCGCGAGCATGATCGCCAGGTAAGGGTTGCTGCACAGAAAGATCGCATCGGCGATTGCCTCAAGATTGCCGAGAAGCGAGCCCGCGAGCGCGCCAAAGCGGCCGAAGCGTTTACGGCCGCCCTGACAGAAGCGGCCAAGCAGTACCACGTCATCGTGGAGAAGACGGCCAACATTCTGGACATCTGGCCGGCCAGTTATGGGATCGACACGCCTTGGCGTGATCGCGAATACATCACTGAAGAAATCAAGAAGGCCGTCTCTTCCGAAGGCTGGCGCCTGTCTGGCGTCGCGCGCGGTGGCGTGAGCGCAGGGCTGGAGCTTCCACCCGCCAAGCCTCAAAGCCTCAGCGAACAGGCGGTGCCATCTGCGGCAACTCCCTTGGTTTCCATGCTGAGGGACATGGACGCCGCATTGGGGAAGCAGATCGAAAAAGCCCGCGAGCAACTGAAATGAACTTAGCGTGCTTCCATCTGCGCCTTGATCTTCTGCGCTGTGCCAGTGCCGATGCCGACTTTCTTTGCGGCGCGCGCAATGCCAATGCCTTGCGCCAGCATTTCGCGGACACGGTTCTCTTTGGCCGGCGTCAGCCCGCTTGGCCTGCCAAGGCGTACTCCATCCTTGACGGCGCGCTTGAGGCCAGCCCTGACACGTTGACGGATCATGCTGCGCTCAAATTCGGCAAATGCGCCGCATACTTGGAATATCAGCTTTCCCATGGGTGTCGTGGTATCAATAGCCTGCTTGTCGATAAACATATCGACGCCGCACGCCTCAAGCTCCTGGATCGTGTGGAGCAAATCCACAAGGGATCGCCCGAGCCGATCAATCGCAGCGGTCATCACGACATCAAACTTGCGCCTCTTGGCCTCATTCAGCATCTGGTCCAAGCCAGGGCGTTTATCGCGGCCCTTCGCGCCACTGATACCCGCATCGCTGTAGGTCGCCACGATCTGCCAGCCACGCCGCTCCGCGATGGCCGTAAGCTCAAGGATTTGGTTCTCGACAGTCTGATGATCCGTGCTGACACGGACATACAGACACACGCGCTTATTCGCCATGATGGCAATCCCCCATTATGCGACGCTGCATCATATAGCACTTGGCGCGTACTAAATCAAATGATTTTGTACGCATGGTTTATGCTCTGTGACTTTGCAGGCTTTCTGCGGTCTTTCGCGAAGGCATTTCAGAGGGGTTTTAGTACGGCCCTCAATCGTGTGGTGATGGCCTTGGCGCCTCATGCTCGCATCGATCTGACATATGCCTTCACGCGCAAGGATGGTCGCGTCCTGGGTCGCACGCCAGCCACTTCCATGCGGCCCAGAACATTCGCGCCAAATAGACCGGGTGTATGCCGGCACGGGAGCGCCGCAGGCTTCCGCTGTGAGTTCGCGGCTTCCTCTCGTGTAACGAGACGCGAAATTCAGAACGCTTGTTAAGGACGTAACGCCATGACTACCGCCATCACAATCCCCGACAAAATTGAAGAACTGCCCGCGATGATCGCGCTGTCGAATGATCGTCAGAGAGCATTCGTTTACTTGCTTGTGGTCGAGGGTTTGTCGCAGGCGGCGGCCTATGTGCAGGCTGGATATACAGCGGCCAACAAACAGACAGCGGATAGCGGCGGCTCCCGGCTCGCGCATAGCCCAGCGGTTCAGGATGCAATCTTACAGCTTGGCCGTGCGTTCGCGCGCGTCGCTGGCACCAAGGCCCTTCGCGCGCTGGTCAAGATTGTAGATGACCCGCAAGCCAAGAACCGGGACATAATCGCCGCTTCCGCTCAGCTTCTGGATCGCAGCGGCTTTTCCAGCAGCACGACCCATGAACTGCTTGTGGAGCATCGCCACACGGTGCCCGAGCTTCGCGCCCGCATTATCGCCCTGGCGGAAAAACACGGCTTCGACGGCGCCGCTCTCGTAGGCGAGGACGATCCAAACATAATTGATACGACGGCTGAGGAAGTCCCGACCGAGCCCAAAGCATCGTCCGACATTCCGCCTGAGATCGCGGACCTGTTCTGAAAGGAAATCCAATGGCCCAAAAGACCAAAGCAGAATTGGAAGCCGCACTGAAAGAGCTTGAGCGTCTCGACGCGGCGACCACGTTCAACAAGATCGCGGAATTCAAGCCGTACCAGAAGCAACAGCTTTTCTTCGAGAAGGGCGCCACGTTCCGCGAACGAATGATCCTCGGAGGAAATAGAACGGGCAAGTCGGAAACGGGAGCGGCGGAAGTCGCCTACCACGCGACGGGTCTTTACCCCTCGTGGTGGCGCGGGAAGCGATGGAAGCGCCCGGTCACGATATGGGCGGCCGGCGTCTCCGGCCAGGCGGTCCGTGACGTGAGCCAAACAAAGCTGCTTGGCCCTCCCGGCGTTGCCGCCGCGCTAGGCAGCGGCTTTATCCCCAAAAGCTGCATCCTCAAAACCTCTGCCTCACATTCGGCGCCCGACGCGGTTGACACTGTACAGGTAAAACACGTCAGCGGCGGAACGAGTACGATCACATTCAAGACATATGCCCAAGGGCGCGATCCCTTCTTCGGCGCCCATGTGGACGTGATCTGGTTAGACGAGCCAGAAAAGCCAACGGAAGCGGGTGACGCCGTAATCTTTACGGAGTGCTTGGCCCGCGTCGCTTCGACGGGCGGAATTATTTTCCAAACCGCGACCCCGATTTACGGGTCTACTTCCACGGTTCTCCGCTTCACCGAAGAGGAAAGCCCGGATCGCTGGCATGTCTATTTCGATATTACCGACGCTTTGCACATTCCCGCATCGGAACGCGCCTCAATTATCGCCGGCTATCCGGCTCATGAACGTGATGCCCGCGCACATGGATGGCCGACAATCGGCGCCGGCAAGATTTTCACCACGCCGGAAGACCAGATTGTTTGCGATGACTTCAAGTTACCGGATTGGTACCGGCTCTTGTGGTCGGTGGACTGGGGCATAAGCCATCCGTTCGCTGGGACGCTCTTAGCTCACGACAGCCAATCGGACATCATTTATGTCGTGGACGCTTTCCGTCTGAAAGACGCTACCAGCCTGCAACATGCCGAACGGATCAAGCGATGGAACGGCGGATGGGGGGCCAAGATCAATTGCGCCTGGCCGCAGGACATGGGGCAGCGTCGCGAATTTGAAGGCGCGCTTGTTCCCATGGCGGATTATTACCGCAAGCTGGGCGTCAAGATGCTTCACGAGCACGCCACGTTCGACGGAAAGAACAATTCGACCGAAGCGGGCATTTTGGCCATGGCCGATAGGTTTTCGACTGGCAGACTTAAACTCTTTCGCTCCTGTTCCGCTGAAATCCTCCAGGAGTATCGCCTGTATCACAGGAAGACGGACGGTCTCATAAATAAAATCCGCGACGATTTGCTGTCCAGTATTCGCGTCGGCGTCATGTCCATCCGGCACGCAAGCGCCGCGATTTACAATCAGCGTATGGCTGAACAGCGCGGCAATAGCGCAAACGTGCAAGTCGCCGAAGGCGGAGCCTTCAGTTGGGACTGGTGGAAATAGAAACGGCACTGCGCCGCTCGCAGTAATTCAACTTTGGAGTAATGACAATGAGTGACGTTTTTGAGGAAGGCTTGTCCGTAGCCGTCGATCCAATCAGCGGGCTAGATAAAGACACACCGCCTGAGCAGGTTCGCACGCTTGCCGCTGCGTGGGCGAAAAACGGCATGCCGCTGGACAAAATTCAATCGGAATTGGCAGTCCGTGGCTTGGAAACTCTGAATATTAATTCGGCTGAGTTCGCAACCGCCCGCGCCGATGCGATTGAACGAGACCCGGTAATTCAGAAAGCTATAGCTGACGGCACAATCGAAGGCCAGAAGCATTTAGCAGAGATTTCCGCGTTGCGGATGTTCGCCAACAAGTCAGGCGATAGCAAAATGACGGATCGTCCGCACACGGCGGAAGACTATCTCGCCCCCGTACATTCCGCGCTTGCAGCTTCCGGCGTCCATGATTTCGACCCGGCCTATGTCGCTGGCCTTCAGGCGACAGCAACAGCATTGCAGCTTGATCCCATTGTCTTGAGCGGGATCATTCAAACCTCCGCCGATGCAAGTCGCGAGACGCGATCCATGTCACCGGAGCAGCGCGACATCTGGGAACAGCGGCAAGTCGCCAGCCTTGAGAGCCTCTTCTCTGCCGAGACCTTGGACGCGGCCAACAAGGAATTGTCGAAGCACGAAGCAAAGTTCGACATACGGAAATCGGCGCGGCAAGGCGGAGCTTTGGCCGCAGCGACGCTCCTGCACTTTCTCCAAGCCCAATCTCTCAAACACTAGAAAGGACGTGTCATGAAATTTCGATACCAAGTAGACGGCCGTAAGCGGACTGGCGAGACCAAGGCGGGCGGAGGGGCGTCAACTTTCGGACCTTGGTTCACACTCGCGGGTTTTGTGTCCGAACAGCACGCAAAGAACTTCGCGGGAATGCTCAATCTGCACAAGCAGAGCTTCGATGATTTCCAGGTTGTGGAGGTGCCCCGTGAGTAACGTGCTCATATCGGATGGCCTGATAAAGACCATCCGAACCCTTGACGCTCGGATTGATCGCGTCCTGTATGAGAGTTTGGACGATCCAGGCGTCAGCCCAGAGGCCGGCGTCCAACTGATAAAGGCGCGGCACTATGTCAGCCTGCTGCGCGCCAATCTCGAAAACATTCGCGATCTGCTTGCATCGGAACCGGAGGCGACCGCTTTCGCCGGCAAACCCTGGCCTCACGTCGCCGGCTTTCTGAAATCAAGTTGCCGGAGTCTGGAACATCACGCCGGAGCGGTGGACTGTTCTTTCGAGAGCTTCGCCCGGCGTGACGTTTGGAATTCCGCGCGACTTCAGGTTCAAGATTTGGCCCCGGCGATCAAAAGGATCGCGGACCGGCTTCATGCCCTGGCGCGCGCAAGCCATGCCTCGGTGGAGTGAACGGCGGTGTTTGCGTTCGTTGTGGAGGCCAGGACTGCGGAAAGCTGCGGCTCACTCGACCCGCATCGCCCGACTTATTGCGGCCCTCGCTTTGGCCAGTGGCAGGCAATCGCCGCCTTCGCGGAAAAGTGGATGGCCGAGGCTTTCGTCAGCGCCCGCAACCTCAGTGCCTACCGGCCCTTCGCGGAATACCGCATCGTGAGTGCGCCGTGACCGCAGGCCTTGTCTTTATCGGGATCATCTTGGCCGCGATCTTTGCGATCCTGGCTAGTCCGCCGCTCGCCTAATGCGTGAGGATCATACAGGACAGTCATCTTACTTGGCTTGTCGCGCAAGTTCATGCCTGATGAGCGCCCGGAGACATTTGGCACCGTCCGCATAGGATTTGCTGGCTGGCACGTATTCGCCATTGTTGGCGGGCTTCGATAGCTCTAGCAGAACGTCGTATAGTTTGTCCGGCATCCTATCGTCGGTAAAATTCATGCAGAAATCAGCAACAACCCCTATCTCGAAACAATGCCGTGTCTGTTTTTCGTCATACCAAACGACAGTGGGCTCCGGACCCGAATCTCTAAGCCATCCGCGATAGGCATGTGCGGCATGCATGAATGCCTCGCGGAGATCATTCGATATTGTGGGGTCCGCGATGGGTAGCGCTCCTGCTGTTCTTTTGGAGGTGCCGGTGCCTGACGGTGCGCCCGTGACCTTGCAGGGGAGTTAATGAACTTGCCGCGCCGGCCGGAATTCCTGTCCCGCTTTGATAATGGACAAACATTCGGACGGCCCCTTATCGTGAGGCAGATATGACAGCGGGGGTTACCATGCCGAAGATCAAGCCTAATTCGACAAGCGAGGCGATTGGCGCACGCATTAAGATGCATCGGCGGCGCCGTAACATCTCTCAAAAAGTACTCGGCAAGCATCTTGGCGTCTCGTATCAGCAGATTCAAAAATATGAGAATGGGACCAATCACCTTTCGACCGCCACGCTGATGAAGATTGCCGCCTTTCTACGTATGCCCCCTGGCGACTTGATACAGGTGGACGAGCGTAAGCAGATAACCAGTGGAAAGGACATTGCCCGGTTCGCCAAGTCGCGGGAAGGGAAAGCCCTGGTCCAAGGCTTCCTAGCGATCAGCAGCCCGTCATTGCGCCGTCATATCGTGGGCCTGATGGAAGCGCTGAGCCGCTAACCACCAGAAGAATTGCCTCACAGAAGAAGCATCGCGCGGGAACTTGGGGACCCCGCCAACAGCTACTGGAACGTCGGCGGCAAATTGTGTCGTTCCCAGCGCGCGAGGTCTTGGCGAGCCTGGATCATCTTTTTGCCGGCCGTTGTTATCCGGACACTCCCGAGCAAATTATAGGTCAGCCCGAGTTCCTTCAGATGTACTGCGTGATGAGCCGGAATTTCGGCGTGAAGGAATCCGGTTCCAACTTCTACGAGCGAACCAAATTCGGCATCTGAGAGATAAGGGCTGGCTGCCATGATAAGGAAACGCACTAGGCTCGGGTTTGAGCCTTATTCCAAAATAGTTCCGCATTTCCTGCACACGACCTGCGAAATCCCAACCTCGTCAGACACCCGAAAATGCAATTCGTCGTATTGAGCGAGCTCCCGCCTCACAAGCGGGCCGGTCTTTAATTCATCGCTCGCCAACGGGTTCGAATTTGGCATTCGTGTTAGGACCGGAATTTCGACGGTAACTTCACCGTCCCGAATTTCGATATCGGCCGAGAAGCGATAGGAGCCGTCGAGATTGGAATCTGGATAGTGGCGGCGGAGGAATTCCGCCAAATCTCTGGAGAATTTATTCATGGCAAAAACTCCCGTCTGAAATTTTAGCCAAGCGTGAAGGGCGAATCTAAGGCGAGATAGGGGCGCAATTTCGTATCGCGTTAAAATAAGCCCTCCGGGTCTGACACTGTCGGCTTCTTTCGCTTTGCGGTTGCCGCCTTTTCTTCCTTGGCCATTGTCCAGCGAACACCTTCAACTGTCTTGAGGCAAGCCTTCGCATCGTCGGTCGTTCCGGTCTCACCTAGCCAGGTCGCCCAATCTTGATCCGCCAGCACGGCGGGCATTCGATCCGTGGGTAGCGTGGCTATCAGCTTGTTCGCGGGCACCGTGACCATGACACATGCCTGCATAGTGACGGTGCCGGCAATGTCGAATTGACGCCATATGAACGCGATCCCAATGGCGCCCAATTCGCCCGGCGTAATCGTGTGCTGAATGCTTGGCCCCGGAATATCGGGCGCCTCGTTGAAAGTGCGCACGATCACAATGCCGCGCTGGCCGTCGCGGAAGGCGGAGGCGAATGCTTTTGTCGTGTCTATCGTTTCGGAACGTGCATGAATGGGCTTCGGTATCTTCCAATTCTTGGCATCGGGAAAGCCCCAACGCATCGGCACCACCCGGCGCTTGCCAGCTTCCTTATCCCAAATAATCACGGGCAGATTGGACATGACGCGGAAAGTGATTACGCGGTCATTGTCGCTTTCCCTCACGTCATCGCGGGTTAGTGGTTGAGAGAATTCCACCACTTCCGCCCATGACGCCATCGCTGTGAACTTGCCGCACATCGCTAAAGCTCATCTTTCGGCGGCCGCAGGGGCGTCACATTAGAGGTTTCCGCCCGTGCCTCAAATCGCGCGAACACGGCCCGGTAGGACGGAAGCATGGCCCGAACGCGCCGCACAATTTCGGCTTCTGCTGCGCTACGCGCGGCCTTCAGATTGCCCGGCGTCGCCAAGGGCGAGCCGTTGAAGGTGGTCGAGTACTTCCCGCCCTGCGAAACGATGTGGACGTGGAAGAGCGGCGGGCACTCCAGCACCCAACCCCGATAGTCCATCCCGGCGCTGTACTCGTACCATTCGCCGGGCGGTCGGTCGGACGATTTGGGATTCCAGGCCACGAGAACAAAATAGGAACAAATGCCTGCAGATGTCCAGCCGCTAGGGGTTGTGTGCTAGGTTCCAATACCGCCATGCGTTCCTTGGGCGACCAAGCAATGGAGGGTGCGGCCGATGAAAAGGTTAGCAATCGCGGCGCTCAGTGTTTTGCTCCTACCGGGAGCCGGGGCCGCAACCAATTGGAATTGGTTCGGTGGAACCACGATTAAGGGCGAAACCGAGTGGTCTTTCTTCGACAGCAAAAGCATCAAGCGCTCGAACGATGGTCACGTTCAGGTTTGGACGAAGGCAATCGCCCAGATTGATATGAATAAGCAAAAACCTACTGCTGCGATTACGGGGCAGGCCGTGGACCGCCTTAGGCACAACTACGTTCCGATGGCCGCGCATGGCAGCACCTTCGACAAGGATCAGCTCGCCAACGTCATAATCTACGAGGCCATAGCGAATGACGGTGGCGTGAAGGCTCGCGCGGAAATCTTGTTCGAGATTGACTGTAAAGGCAGCATGGATCGGTCGTTGAGCGTACACATCCACGACGGGACCGACGTTGGTTCCACTGAAAATCCGGGAAGTTGGAGCCACATAGTTCCCGAGACGAGCGCGGCGACCCTTGAGGCGGCCGTGTGTAACTGAGCTGCGCGAGCGGACTACTGCTCCCGGTCAGCCTGCTCGCTGATTGCTCAAAAGCACCGAAGCGCGCCGTGTATTCATTTGAATAGCTGGAAACACGAAAAGACGGCGGCCAATATTGCGGCCACGACTCCGATCTTGGTCCAAAAGTCGGAACGCATAGCCTTCCATTGAAGCCATTGCTCAACGTACAGCCGAGTCACCTGAACGGTCCCGATTGGAATATCAGCGCCCTGTCCGTGTCCGACCCGACCAGTGCTCAGAAGGGCGCGAACAGGAACCTCTCCCATTAGCTCAAGCGCCTTCATTGCCTCGGGCGGAATGTCGGGCGGATTCGGCGGAAAGATGCTCATGCTAGCCTCCTATTCCGCGCGCGCGCGTGGTCAAGGTCAAGCCGAGAGCCGGGGGAAATTCAAACTGGGACACCACCTGTAGGAGAGAGAGAGAACAGAAACGAGAACAAAAGCTGTAAAAACAACTGTAAAAAACTATCGGGAAAATCGGCTAAGTGTTGGAGCGGGTGAAGGGAATCGAACCCTCGTATGCAGCTTGGGAAGCTGCCGTTCTACCATTGAACTACACCCGCGCCCGTTTGGGCTTGTAGCATGCCGCCGGTGTCTTCGCCCAGCCGCTCGCTAATGCTCGCGGCGTCTGCGGCTCGAAACGATCCCCCGGATCGTTTCGCCGCCTACGGCGTCGCCGCAGACCCATTGAACTACACCCGCGCGTGCCCTGATTAGCATGTGCGTTTTTGTGGAGAAAGGGTATTCGGTGTTTTCGCCCAGCCACTCGCTAGGGCTCGCGGCGTTCGCAACTCAGAATGGTCCGCTGGACCATTCTGTCCGCTTACAGCGGACCGCTCCGAACCCATTGAACCACACCCGCGCCCCTTGGGTTTGTAGCATGCCGCCGGTGTTTTCGCCCAGCCGCTCGCTAGGGCTCGCGGCGTTCGCAACGCGAAACGGTCCACCGGACCATTTCGTCAGCCTTCGGCCGACCGTTGCTCAGCCCCTTCGCTGCTTCAACACTTACAGAAATTGACGGGGCGGTTTTGCCGCGCTGTTTTTTCGGGTTGATATGGGTGTCACATTAGGTAATCGGCGCTGCCGAACACCGTAACGATTATCGGCCTTTACCGCGAGCGGGCAGCCTTGAACGAAACCAGCTCTTTGCGACGTTCGCACCAAAGCGATAGCCGCACGCCTTTCAGGCTGTTCCAAAGGGTCAGTCTGCCCACTTTTTTCAATTCGGGATGATCCCGCAATGCGTTGGGCAGCCGGTAGTAGGGGATTCGACTATTGAGATGATGTATATGGTGAATGCCGATATTGCCGCTGAACCAGCGCAGCAAAGCTGGCAGGTCGTAATAGGAACTTCCCAGCAGGCCCGCATCGTGATGCGACCAGCCTTGCCCCCGCGCCCACACCACGCCTTCGAATTGATGTTGGACATAGAACAGCCACACCCCCATCGAGGCGGCCATCAGCATGATCGGCAAATGCACTTTCAGGAATGGCCCGACCCCTACAAGCCAGCACATCCCAGCCGCCACAAGGACGATGGCGGCATTGGTTGTCATGGTGCTGATCCATGGTCTCCAACCATCGCGCATCTGATGGATGGGAAGCCGGTGCTGCAGAAAGAACATATAGGCGGGCCCGATCACGAACATGACGGGTGGGCTGCGGTAGCAGCGATAGGCAACACGTCCCCACCACGACCTGCTCCTGTATTCCTCCACGGTCAGCAGTTCGATATCGCCAATGCCCCTGCGGTCCAGATTGCTGGATGTGGCATGGTGGATGGCGTGATTGCGCTTCCAGTAATCGTAGGGCGTGAGGGTTAGGACACCTAAAATGCGGCCTACCCAGCTATTGGCGGCGCGATAACGGAAGAAGGCGCCATGTCCGCAATCATGTTGGATGACGAACAGGCGCACCATGAAACCGGCCGCTGGCACCGCCAGCAGAAGCGTCAGCCAGTATCCCACATCCAAGGATAACCACATCATCGCCCAGAGAAATACCAATGGAACCAGGGTGATAGTCACCTCAAGCAGAGCGCGCCGCACATTGGGTTCGCTGTAACGTATCAATGAGCGCGATAGATCGGAGGGGTGAAGCATTTTGCCGATTTGCCAGGAAACAGGGATGCCTAGCACCTAAGTATGGGAAAACTCCATATGGCGTGAGCCCGGCGGCTAAAAAAAGGCGCGCGGGAAACCCGCGCGCCCGGTTCCGTTCGTCACCGCGCCTTACATTTCCAGATGCTGATAGCCACGCATCATCATATTGGGGATGGTCATGCCGGCCCACAGATCGAGTTGAATCTCGGGCTGGATGGTCTTGGGATCGATCTTCATGCCCAGCACGGCCTGGCCGCACACGCGGAAATCGACGCCCGCCTTTTTCATCGCCTGAACCAGCGCGATGTCCGGATTGTCGGTGTTGTAGCGCTTCTTATACTCGTCATTCATCAGGATCGCCGGCGTGCTCTTCTGATGGAACACCACCACCAGCTGGCGATGGCTGGCGGGCACATTGTATTTCGCCAGCGTGTTGATGAATTCCGCCACGCCGCGCAGGCCCGGATTGACCTTGTCGGGGCTGTCGGGGCCGCCGGACAGATCGAACACGAATTTATAGGTTAGCTTGGGGTCAGGATATTCATGGGCGCCGGGTTGGTCCTTCGCCGGCTCGACGCCGGGGATCGGCAGATCCTGCGCCATCGCGCTCGCCGACAATCCCACCAGCCCGGCCATCAAAATGGCGGCCGCCAACAATTTTCTCATGCCAAACTCCCTCAGTTGAATAATTTTCTTAGGTCCCGGAGGCCCCCCGGGGCAGGCGCGGACTATAGCGGCTGGGGGAGGGGCGCGGAAGGCGCGTGGGTGCAAAGAAAAGGCCCGGATCGTGTGATCCGGGCCGGTCGAACATCGCGCGGGCACAAGCGGCTCGCAGAACCATCAAGCTGAAATCTTCTTCAGTGCATTTGCCATACTGTCGAGGCCGGCTTTCAAGGTGCTGCGAGCCGTGGCGCAGTTGATGCGCACGTAATTTTCTCCGCCAAGCCCATAGGTAGAGCCCGCGTTGATCCTGACATATGCGTTCTTGGCGAACCAATGCTGCGCGACCAGTGATGAGGTGACCAATTCGCGAGCCATCATGGTTTGATTGCCCGCATAGTCGGTCCCAAGCTTGGCCTTGCCTTTGTCGCGGGCCGCCGCCTCATTGGCCTGGTCCGCCTCCCGCTTGGCGCCAATCTTGTCGATGACGGAGCTTATATCCGCCCACATGAGATAAGTGCCTTCCGGCTTGTTGCCCACCTTGATCATCGGAATGTTTGCCTTGATGTAATTGTGGGCGAATTCGAGGTTGCCATCGATATAGTCCACCAACTGGCCGAGCCACTCCTCGCCTCCGGCATAGGCCGCCTGTTCCGCGATCATGCCGAGCACATTGAGGTCTGGATGATTTTCGAACGAGGTCCGGGCGAACACTTCCGGATTGGTCGAGAAGTACCAGGCGCACATCTGGCCCGAGAGCGAGAAGGACTTACTCCCCGACTTGAAGGTGATGCTGTTGGCGACGATCTTCTTGTCGTCGAGATTGGCGAAGGGCATGTATTTCTGGCCCTTGGTCACGAAATCGCAATGGATCTCATCCGACAGCACCAGGACATTGTGCTTGAGACAGATCTCGCCATAGCGCTGGAGTTCGTCCCTGGTCCAGACCCGGCCGACTGGGTTCTGCGGATTGCAAAGGATCGAGACCTTGGTGCCGGGGATGGCGGCCTTCCGCTCGAAATCGGCCCAGTCGATCTCGTAGCGGCCGTTGACGAACTTCATCAGGCTTTCATTTTTTACCGTCCGGCTGTTCTGGATGTCGCCATAGAACCCGTTATAGATCGGCGTCGCCAGCAACACCTTGTCACCGGGCCTGGTATAGGCCCTGAGACACGCCAGCAGGCCGGCATGCACACCGGTTGTGATGCCGGTGTTTTCCATGGTCATGGCGGTGATGCCGTAGCGTTTCCGGTTCCAGTCGATCAGGCCCTGCTTGAACGCCATGGGGCCGGGCTCGGCCATGTCCAGATAGCCCCAATTGTGATGCTGCATGCGCTTGGCCAAAGCGGCCGTGACCACGGGCGCGCACTCGAAGTCCATATCGGCCACGCCGAGGCCCGCGACCAAATGGTTCACATGTTCTTCGCGCATCGCCCCGTCCCACTTCACGTCATCGAAGCCGATGCGGTTGTAGGGCTTGTCGAAATTATATTTGCCGCCACTCATCGGCGCGGCGACCGCCTCGCGGCTGGCGGCGAGCGATGCCGCCAGGGGACCCAGCGCTAGCACACCACCAGTCAAGCCGGCATTTCTCAGGAAGGACCTTCTGTCGCTTCCGGCTTTTTCCATCTGTTCCAAGTTGGCCTCCACAATGTTGCGTTCGATGCACTGGGAGGAATGGGGTTTTCATGCTCTTCCTCGAGTCATATCCCCCGATTTGACTTTCTTTGTGCGAGTACAAGCTTCCGTCCGGGCAATAACGGAGTCAACGAAACTTCGCGCGCCGTTCCGTACGCGGAACTTTCTTTTGCACAGGCGCCAAAGGTCTCGCAACGCGAAGCTGCCGCGCGCGTCAGATACCCGTTGGCCGCCAAGAAAAAACCGGCCCGGACCAGAGGTCCGGGCCGGTTGTACGATATCGGGCAGGCGCTGCGAAGAGCCTGCTTAACGATTACGCCGAGATCTTCTTGGTGGCGGCCGCCATGCTGTCGAGGGCCGCTTTCAAGGTCTTGCGCGAGGTCGCGATGTTCATGCGCATGTGGTTGGCGCCGCCCAAGCCGTAGCTGGTACCGGCATTGAGCTGGACGAAGGCGTTCTTCGCCATCCAATGCTGGACCATGTCTTCCGGCGTCTGCTCGCGGACTTCGCCCATCGCCGCACGGCCAGAGTAATCCGTGCCCATCTTGGACGCTGCGTCCTTCGCCGCCTGGTTGGCGTCTGCGGCCATCTTCTTGGCGCCGATCTTGTCAGCGATCGCGGTGACGTCGATCCACTGCAGATAGGTGCCTTCCGGAGCATTGCCGACCTTGATCATCGGAATGTTCTTCTTGATGTACGCGTTGGCGAAATCATGATTGTCGCTGATATAGGCCGTGCAATCATTCAGCCAGCCTTCGCCCCCGGCATACGCCGCTTCGGCCGAAACCATGCCGAGCGTGTTAAGGTCGGCGTGGTTGTTGAAGGCCGTCGCCTTGTACACTTCCGGGTTGGTCGTGAAGAACCAGGCGCACTTCATGCCGGCGAGCGAGAAGCTCTTGGAGACCGACTTGTAAGTGATCGAATTGTCCACGATCGCCTTGTTCTCGAGAGTCGAGAACGGAATGTACTTCTGGCCCTTGCTGATGAAGTCGCAATGGATTTCATCGGCGAGCACCAGGACGTTGTGCTTGAGGCAGATCTCGCCGTAACGGGTGAGTTCTTCACGCGTCCAGGCGCGGCCAACCGGGTTCTGCGGATTGCAGAGGATCGAGATCTTGGTGTCGGGCTGCGAAGCCTTGCCTTCGAAATCGTTCCAGTCGATCTCCCAACGGCCATTGACGAACTTCATCAGGCTTTCATTCGCCACCGTCTTGGTGGCGCGGATGTCGCCATAGAAGCCGTTATAGATCGGCGTCGCCAGCAGCACCTTGCTGCCCGGGGGGGCATAGGCATGCATGGTGGCCAGGATGCCGGCATGCACGCCGGTGGTGTAGCCCATGTTGCCCATGTTCATCGCGGTGATGCCATAGCGCTTGTGGTTCCAGTCGACGATGCTTTGCAGCCAGGCTTTGCGGCCGGGCTGGCCCATGTCGATGTAACCCCAATTGTCGTACTGCACGGCCTTGCGCAGCGCGGCGGTGATGGCGGGCGCGGCCTTATAGTCCATGTCCGCGATGCCCATGCCGGCGACGAGATGGTCGACATGCTCGTTGCGGATGCCACCGTCCCACTTCACGCTGTCGTGACCGACGCGATTGGCGATATTGTCGAAATCATATTTACCACCGACGGCGGCCTTTTCGGCGGCATTGGCGCTGCTGAGGCTGGCTGCCAGAGGGCCGAGCGCCAGGACGCTACCGCCCAAACCTGCATTTCTCAGAAACGACCTGCGATTTTGTCCTGTCTTCACGTTCTGTTCCAAAGCGAACCTCCCCATTTATCGCTGCGCACACCGAGGCTTGGCGACAATGCGATGCCGCTTGCGCCGCATCCCTCATATGGCAGATGAACACGGACTATAACGTTATTTCCATGTGCGCGGAAGCTATGGCGGGATTGTTGGCGTTGGAAACGAAGCGATTTTCCGGATTTGGATAAAAGTCGAAAAGTTGGATTCCGCACTCGTCGGGCGCGGCGCAGAAATAACTGATGTTGCAACGCACACTGAAGCATTTGCTGGAACGAAATCTTCGCGAAATGTCGCAAGACCCGCTAAGCCTCTGACCCGTGAGGCCGGATCGTTGATGGGGAACGGCGCGCGCCCCGAGCCGTCCGGTCTCCACGATGAAATCATGGTTGGCGTGCGTTCATGGTTTGCAAGGACCACCGGTCCCGAATTCTGATCGGCAAGCCGTTCCGGCACAGCGCGCAAATGCCTGCCGCGCAATGTCGCACCGCTCCGGCCACGGCGATTCGGAGGCGGCGCGTTGATGCCCGAGTCGTTGCCGGCCAGATTGGCCGCGCGACGCAGGCCCGCTAGGCTAACGCAAACGTAAAGGGGGTCGCTATGCGCAATTGGTTTTGGACATCCGTCTTCACGCTCGCGCTGAGCGCACCGGCAGGCGCGCAGCCCATGACGCCGGTCGCGATGAAGACCTTCACCTCGTCCGCGGAAGTGCAGCAGCTGATCGCCAAGGCCAAAGCGGATCGCAAGGGCGATGCCCCCACCACCATCGAACCCATTCTCGCTTTCGGCACCTATCACGCCAATCTGGAATATCGCCCCATCGCGGGTCCGGCGGCGCTGCACAACACTGAGAACGAAGTCATGATTGTGATCGAAGGTTCGGCCACGATCACCATGGGCGGCCAGATGGTCAATCCGACCAGACCCAATCCGACCAATCAATCCGCCGCCTCGATCAGCGGCGGCAGCGATACCGCTATCGGCAAAGGTGACTTCATTATGGTGCCGCATGGCACACCGCACCAGATCACCGCCGTCAAGGACGGGCCGCTGGTGCTGATGACCCTCCACATGCCGCAATAGCTTGCCGCCGCCTTTTGTCCTGTTCGGGCCGGCGCATCTGACCGCGCTGGGATTGGCATTTGGCGCACCGCTGGTGCTGGCGGCCTGGACGCGTCGCGCGACCGGGCGCGATTTCGCCGTACGCATGGTGTTGGCGGCGCTGCTGATCCTGGGCTGGGCCGGCTGGTATGCGATGCTATGGTCGCGCGGCTGGCTCGCGCCGGGCAACGAATTGCCGCTCAATCTTTGCGACTGGGCGCAAGCGGCGCTGATCGCAGCCCTGCTTTCGCGCAACCAATATGCTTATGAGCTCGGTTACTTCTGGGGTCTGGGCGGGACCTTGCAGGGCGTCATCACGCCCGATGTCGGATCCGGCTTTCCCGACATCCAGTTTCTGCTCTTCATGCTGGATCATGCCGGGCTGATCGCAGCGCTGCTGTATCTCACCCTGGGCACTGGCCTAAGACCTGTTCCAAAGTCCTTGCTGCGGGTGATCGCGGCGACACTTCTCTATGTCGCGGCGGCGGGGATCGCCGATATCGCACTTGGCACCAATTACGGCTTCCTGCGCGGCAAAGGCGATCATGTCAGCCTTTTGACATTCCTAGCGCCTTGGCCCTGGTATATCGGCGAGTTGGTGCTGATCGGGCTTTCGTCGGTCGCGGTTTATTACGCGCCATTTTTCGTCGTCGATGCGTTGAGGCGGCCGAAGACATCGACATCGTAACGTCTGCCCTGGCGCAGGACATGACCGGCGAGGCGGCCTTCCGGCAGAAAACCCAGGCGCTGCACCAGCTTTTTCGCGCCACGATTGGGGGCCAGCATCCGCGCTTCCAGCCGTTCCAGCTTCAGCGGACCAAAGGCGTGATCTATGACCGCGCCGACCGCTTCGCGGGCATAGCCTTTACCCCATTGGTCGCGGCGGAACAGGAAACCGATCTCGCCCCGGTGATGCATGAAATCCAGATTGCTGAGATCGATGCTGCCGATGGCGTCCTCGGCCAGCCAGACCGTCCAATAGAGAAAATGCCCATCCACCATGGCGGCCAATTGGCCGGCAATGATCTCGGCGGCAATGGAAAGGCGGGCGAGCGGTGGGCTGTGCCAAAATTGCATCGCTTCCGGATCGGACAGGATGGCGAACAGCGCCGTGGCATCGGCGGCCGCCAGCGGCAAAAGCCGCAACCGTTCCGTTTTGAGAATCATGACGCGATCATGCCAGCGGGCGCATAAGGGGTCCGGAAAAACTATGAGGCGGCCGGCTGCTTTCGCGCCGTAGCCGCCTCACACTGCCCCCTTCAATACGGACCCTGGTTCCAATCCCCAAACTACCGGAACCAACTCTCGCGGGGTTTCCCCAAACCGTCCATCCGCGAGTGGCGCTACTGTGCCGGAGCAAAGCCAAACCGCAACGGGGTAGCGGGGCAGCCTTGCACTTTTGGCAATGCTCTGTGGATTTTCAGCAACAAAAATGCTGTGGTTTGTACGTATTGGTAAATGCAGAAAGACCATCGCCAAACTGTCCGGCGCCCTTTTCTGGGTGTCGCCGGCTGGAACACCGGCGTCGGCGACTCATGGCGCTCTGAAATGTTTGGACAGTTTCAGGTCCTGGCCTTGGTAGTTAGAGCCCAATCCGGCACCATAGGCTTCGGGCGGCGGATCGGTCAGGCGCTCGAACACCAGCCGGCCCACGGTCTGACCATGTTCCAGAATGAAAGGCACTTCTCGCGAGCGTACTTCGAGCACGGCACGCGCTGACGGTTTTGCGTTCGCGCCCACACCGAAGCCGGGATCGAAGAAGCCGGCGTAATGGACGCGGAATTCGCCCACCAGGGGATCGAAGGGAACCATTTCGGCGGCATGATCGCGCGGGATGGCGACGCGCTCGCCGCTGGCCAGGATATAGAATTCACCGGGATCGAGCACGAGATGGCCTGCGTCATTGGCCTCTATCGAATCCCAGAATTGATGCGGATCGAGCACGCCTGGCTTATCGACGTCGATCAATCCGGTGTGCCGCTTGGCCCGCCAGCCGATGCGCCGATTTCCCGTGGAAGCGTGACCTTTCAGGTCGATGGACAATCCCAATCCACCATCGATATCCGGTTCGCGATCCACCAAAGGCTGCTCGGTATGAAGACGGCGCAGCTGCGCGTCGCCGAATTGCGGCGAACCGTGGCGGATGCGCAGTTGATTCAAGCGCGAACCTTCGCGCACCAGGGCGGGGAAGGTCTGGGGGCTGATTTCGGCATAAAGCGGGCCGTGATAGCCAGCCTCGACCCGGTCAAAAGCTTGGGCGCGGTCGGTGATCAGACGGGTGAAGACATCGATGCGGCCGGTGGAGCTTTTGGGGTTGGCGATGCCGGCGATGCGGGGCGAGAAAGCGGCGCGCTCGAGCAGTGGCACGATATAGACGCAACCGGTTTCCAGCACGGCGCCTTCGGTCAAATCCACTTCATGCATGAAGACGGCGCCGAGCTTGTCTTCCACGGTCGCGTTCGGGCCGGGCAGAAAGCTGGCGCGCACGCGATAGGCCTTTGGCCCCAGGCGCAGATCGATGCTGGCGGGCTGGACCTGGGCGTCCGTGAAATCTTCAGCAGCGGTGAGCTCGCGACCGGCCGCGATCAGGCGCCTGAGCACATGGCTGGGCAGGATGCCGGTCGAATAGCGGCCATAGCCGTCTTCGCCTTCGGCGCGGATTTCACGGTGCTCGGTCATGGTCAGGTTATACGGGGTATGCTTTCTCAAATCAGCCCAGGAACTCCTTTATATCCCCAATCGCCTCGGCTAGGCCGCAACGCTTGACCGGTGCTTTTTCCGGAAAGGCGGTCAAAAGCCGGGACGGCATGGCGCCTTCCAGGATCACGAAACAGCCGCGATCCTCCGGGCCCCGGATCAGCCGGCCGAAAGCCTGCTTCAGGCGAAAACGGGTGATCAAGTCGTCATAAGCGCGGCCAAAGCGGGCGCGCCGCGCCTTGTGCAGAATGGTCGGCTTGGGCCACGGCACTTTGTCGAACACCAGAAGCCGAAGCGAGCGGCCCGGCACATCGACGCCGTCACGCAGGGCATCGGTGCCCAGCAGGCACGCATTCTCCTCGACACGGAACAGATCCACCAGCGCGCCCGTGTCGAGGCGGTCGACATGCTGGGCATAAAGTGAAAGTCCCGCATCGGCGAGCGGCTGGGCGATGCGGGCCTCGGTGTCGCGCAGCGCGCGCACCGCCGTGAAAAGCCCCAACGCGCCGCCGCCGGCGGCCTGGAACAATTCGCGCATGGCGGCCGCCAGCGCATCGGCGTCGCGTCGCGGCACATCTTTCACGACAAAGATACGCGCTTGGTCTTCGTAGCGGAAAGGTGAACCGAAGGAGGCGCGCCTGGGCGGTTGGGGCAGATGCAGCGCGCCGGTACGGACTTCCGCGCTTTGCCAGTCCAGGCCTTCGCCGCCGGTGTCGCGCAAGGTGGCCGACGTGATCAAAGCGCCATGCGCGGGCTCCAGAATCTCGGAAGCCAGCGGAATGGTGGGATCGATCCAGTGGCGCTCGAACCCGACATCGCTGTCGCGCCCTTCCTCGCGACTGATCTCGAACCAGTCGGTGAAGTCGTCGCTGATTTCGCCGGTCTCCAGCGTTTCCAGCATCCGCATCCAAGCAGGCAGGACCAGCTTGGCGCGGCGGTCGAGCCCGCGCGCAGCCGCTTCTAGGCGCGCTTTGGTATAAGGCTCGAGTGTGGCGCTCTTCTCGTCCATCGCCTTGCGCAACAGGCGTGACAGCCGCGTCAGGGGATCGGCGATGCGTTTCAGCGCCAGCGACAATTCCATGACGGCGCGCAGCGTCTCCTCGCCCAGGGGCTGGGCTTCGGCCTCCAAAGTGTAGAAGCGGTCGCGGTCGTCGCTCCGGGCGCGGACATGGGCATAGACTTCCGCCAGGAATATCTCGCCGGGCCCACGCGCGGCGGCGCCCGTCACCCGCGCCATCCAGCCTTCGCCCGCCAGCGCGCCCGCCGCCTGCACAGCGTCTTCCAAGGCATGCTGCGCTTCGTCGTCGTCGGCGATCAAGTCTTTGAGCCGTTCTTCCAGCCCGCGCATGCGGGTGCGGGCTCGGCCTTCGGGGCCACGAATCCAACGACGCAGCTCCGCCATCTCGCGCCCCGACAGAAGCGCGGCGAAGCCGGAATCCGCCGCGTCGAACAGATGATGGCCTTCGTCGAAGACATAGCGCAGCCGCTTTTCCTGCGGCGTATCGCTGGTCTGGTCGGTGGCAAGCCAGTCCGATGCCGCCTGCGCAATCACCAGCGCGTGATTGGCGACCACGATGGGCGCATGTCGCGCCCGGCGGATGGCGCGCTCGATGAAACAGATGCGGTAATGCGGGCAGGCGGCATAGATGCATTCGCCGCGCCGGTCGGTGATCTCGCCCAGAGGCAGCGAGGCGGCGAGGAAGGCGGGAAAACCCGCGCCCGAAATATCGCCATCGGTGTGCGCGCCGATCCAGCGCGCGATCAGGCCCAGCGCCACGCCGCGCTGATCTGGCGCCAACGCGGTACGCTTGGCGGCTTCCTCGAAATTGAGCAAGCAGAGATAATTTTCTCGGCCTTTGCGCACGACGGCCTTCTCGGCGCACTCGGCAGGATCGGGATAGAGGCGCCCGATTTCCTGCACGATCTGGCGTTGAAGATTGCGGGTGTAGGTGGAAATCCAAAGGCCGGGGCCGTTCTTCTCGGCCCACACGCTGGCGGGCGCCAGATAGCCCAGCGTCTTGCCCGTACCGGTACCCGCTTCCACCAAGGCGATCCTGGGCGCGCCTGCTTCCTCGCGCGGACCGAAGGCATACGTCGCGGCGTCGCTATAGGCCGCTTGCTCGGGTCTTGGCGTTCCCACCAGCGACAATAGCCGCGCCTGGACTTCGCCGGCTGTCACGGGCTGCGTGCCCGGTGTGCCCACCGGCGCTTCGTCTTCCCATTGCGGCAAACTCCGCCAGGCTTCCATGCCGGCGATGGGCGAGCCATGTGGCGTCTCGAGCGCGAGCGCCGGTTGCAGCAGCGGGCCCCAGCGCCAGCCGCCCCGCGTCAACGTCGCTGCCAGCGGCGCGAGCTTTGCCCGCGCGTCGGTCGGCAAGTCGCGCATCTCGTCCAACAGAGTATGGGCGACGGAAAAAAGAGCGCGAGCCGCACCTTCCGGCGTGTCCGGCATTTCCAGACCCAGCGCCCGCGCCAGGCCGAGCGCGCTTGGCACCATCGGCTGGCCGGGCCGCGCGAACGCGAACAGTTCCAGCACGTCATAGAGCGGCTGCGCCGGCGGCGCTTTCAACCGCCCCGCCACAAAAGCGGTGTGCGCCACCAGCGCCTTGCCGGACTGGAAGATCGCGCGCGCCTCCTCGCGGGTGACGCGCCGGCAGTCACCGCTTGCGGTGCAAATGGCCGCGCCCGGCGGCGCAGGCACCAGGGCGACGAGACCGGCGAGCGAGTCAGCGGCGGGGAGCATGCCGCATCATAGCGGGCGCGGCGTTTGGGAAAAGCGCGGTGATTTTGTCCGGCGCGGTCGGCCGTCAGCGCAGATCGGGATAGAGATTGACCAGCGCCTTGCGGGCGCGCAGATGCTCGCCGACGACCATCTGGGCGGCATTGCGAAGCGCGTGCGGGTTTTCGCCTTCGCGCGTCGCTTGCGCGAAATGTCGCGCTGCCTTGGTCATGGCGGCAAGACCGAGCCCGCCGGCGGCGCCGACAATATCCTGCGCCAGGCGCCCGGCTTCGTCCCATTTCTCCGCTTCACAGGCTTCGGCCAAGGAATTGGTGAGCTGCTCGGCGGTGGCGACATAGCATTGCAGGATTTCGATCAGCGTTTTCAATCCCACCGACTTTTCCAGCGCCGAGAAAGCGACCGCATCGATCGCGGGCGGTAATTCGACACTCGGCTTCTCGCGGGGGACGGGCGAAACGCAGACGGAATCCAGCGTCCGGAAAAGCGCGTCATTGGTCACTGGCCAGCGCAGCGCATGATCGGTGGCGGCGGGCGTATGATCGCCGCGCAGCAGGACTGCCACGATGGGCGCCTTGACGCCGGGCGCGGCCGCCAGAAGATCGGTCTCGTCGGGACCGGCGATCAGCGCGTCAAAATGCTCTTGGCCGGCACGCGCGGCCGCGTCCGCCGCATTGGCGGCGATGACCACGCGGTTGCCGAAAGGCTCCAGCATATTGGCCACGGACGACGCCACATTGGCCTGGGGCATGGCGACCAGGAAGGATTGACCGTGCGGCGCCACCATCGGGCTCTCGGCCGGCGGACCGAGAGTCGGAGCCATGCCGGTCTGGCCGGACACCGGCAAGGTGAACCAGAAGAGCGAGCCGTCCCCGGGCGTGCTTTCAAAGCCGATTTCACCGCCCGCCTGTTCGACGATGCGTTTGGTGACGGCCAGGCCGAGGCCCGCGCCCTGCTGCTTGCGGGTGTATGAGGAATCGCCCAGCGAGAAGGGCTTGAACAGAACCGGCGCCAGGTCGGGGGCCACGCCTGAGCCTGTATCGGAAATGGAGAAGCGCACCACGGGCTGGCCGGACGCGTCGCTGTCAAGATCCAAGCGAATGTCCACCAAGCCGCGCTCGGTGAATTTCAGCCCATTGTCCACGATCTTCAGCAGGGCTTGACGCACGCGGCGCGGATCGGCGGCGACGCGGGGCAGATTCTGGCCTGCCGTGAGCGTGAGCCTGAGCCGTTTCTCCCAGGCGCGGGGCTGCAACAGCCGCGTCACCGCGCGTGCCGTCTGGATGGGATCGCAATCTTCGTCTTCGAGGGCGTCGTCATCGTCGCGGGTGAGCGCGATCACATCGTCGAGCAAGGTTTGAAGGCCGCGGCCGGCTTCCAGCATCACCTTGACGTGGTCGGCCTGCTGGCGGGGAAGATCGGCGCGTTCTAGCATCTGCGCCATGCCCAGGAGCGCGTTCATGGGCGTGCGCAATTCGTGCGACATGTTGGCGATGAAGGCCGACTTGGCCAACGCCGACGCTTGCGCATGGTCGCGGGCGATGATGGCTTCCTGTTTCTCGTTCTGCAGGCGGACGACAAGATCGGCATTCTCGTTGCGTAGCGCCAAGCCCTCATCGATGAGCCGGCCGGCGCCGCTGCAATAGCTGATCAGGACGGCGCCGAAGAAGGCGACCAGGATGGCGGTCATGGTGGGAAAGAGACCGCCCTGCAGCAGCAGCAGAATGACCAATGGTCCCAGCGAGAACAGCGTATGCACGGCGTAAGCCGGACGATGCGCCGAGCGGGCGATAAATTCGGTGGCGGTCATGCCCAGATAAGCGAGCGCCAGATAGGCTTGCGCCTGGAAGGATCCCCAGGCGAACCAGAAGATCGCGCCCAGGCCCCAGGTCGCGCCCGCGATGGCCGAAACGAAAGTGTAGCGCCGTGCCCAGAAATGCGGATCGCTTCCCACCGGGCGATGCCGATAGGCCGCGGTCAATTGCTCGGCGGCGATGACCACGGCCATTTGAATGAGAAGGGGGGTGACCGGCAGAAAACCCAATTTGTTGCCGGCGAGCACCGTGGCGGGCACGCACAGAACCGCGAAGGGCAGGGAGAGATAGTGCCGGCCCAGCGCATACAGGACATCGATGCGCCCGGCGAAGATTTGCCGCGCGTCATCCCGCTGGGACAAGGTTTTGGCAGTCATTGACGCTATCCCCTGCCAAAGCCTAGCTTTCGCGCCCTTTCGAAACGCTTAAGAGCAACCCTAATAGAAAGTGAATTGTCCGGTGAAACATGTGCGGGATCAGGCGCTTGCCGCCAAGGCCTGGCCCTTCGAGGAAGCCCGTAAACTTCTCGCCCGAATCGACCGCAAAAAAGCTGCCGGGAAAGAGGTAGAGCAGGTGCTGTTCGAGACCGGCTATGGTCCGTCAGGTCTTCCCCATATCGGAACCTTCGGCGAGGTCGCCCGCACCTCTTGGGTGCGGCAAGCTTTCGAAGCCATGTCGGACGTTCCCACCCATTTGATCGCCTTTTCGGACGACATGGACGGCCTTCGCAAGGTGCCCGACAATCTTCCCAATCCAGAGATGATCGCGGCCAATCTGGGAAAGCCGCTCACCACCATCCCCGATCCCTTCGGCACCCATGCCAGTTTCGGTGCGCATATGAACGCGCGGCTGCGCGCCTTCCTGGATCATTTCGGTTTCCGCTATGAATTCAAAAGCTCGACCGAGACCTACAAGTCCGGCGCCTTCGATCAGGCGCTCCTCAGAATCTTGGCGCGTTATGACGAGGTGATGGAGGTGATGCTGCCGACTTTGGGCGAGGAGCGGCAGCAAACCTATTCGCCATTCCTGCCCGTCAGTCCGCATTCGGGCAAAGTGCTGCTCGCGAAGGTCGTCGAGCGCGATGTGGTTAAGGGCACCATCACCTATGTCGAAGAGGATGGTTCGCTGCAAACCGTTCCGGTGACCGGCGGCCATTGCAAGCTGCAATGGAAGCCCGACTTCGGCATGCGCTGGGCGGCGCTGTGCGTCGATTATGAAATGTATGGCAAGGATCATCTCGCCCAGACGCCGCTTTATGACGCCATCTGCAAAATCGCGGGCGGCGAGCCGCCGGAGCATTTTGTCTATGAGCTTTTTCTGGACGAGAAGGGCCAGAAGATTTCGAAATCCAAGGGCAATGGCATCACCATCGAGGAATGGCTGTCCTATGGTCCGGCGGAAAGCCTGGCGCTATTCATGTTCCAGAAGCCCCGTGCGGCCAAGCGGCTCTATTTCGACGTCATCCCCAAGGCGGTGGACGATTACATCGCTCTGCTGGATGCCTATCACGCCAACGAAGCGGTGGCCGAACGGCTGGAGAACCCGGTCTGGTTCATCCATGGCGGTGAGGTGCCGAAGGAGATCTATCCGGTCAGCTTCGCGCTGCTGCTCAACCTGGTGAGCGCATCGGGCGCGCATAATCGCGATGTGCTCTGGGGCTTTATCCGCGCCTATGCGCCCGATGCGTCGCCGGAAAAGAATCCCGGCCTGGAGCGACTGGTGGGTTATGCGCTGCGCTATTACGAGGATTTCGTGAAGCCAGCGAAAAAATATCGCGCCGCGGACGATAAGGAGCGCGCTGCGCTGGATGATTTGGCGACGCGGTTGGAGAAACTTGGCGGCGAGCGCGACGGTACGATCGTGCAGAATGTCGTCTATGAGGTGGGCAAGACCCATGGTTTCGAACCGCTGCGCGCCTGGTTCGCCGCGCTCTACGAGGTGCTGTTCGGCCAGACGGCGGGCCCTCGCTTCGGTTCCTTCGTAGCGCTCTTCGGCTGTGCCGAGACGGCGGCCCTGATCAGGCGCGCGCTTGCGGGTGAATTTCTCGCATGAAGGCGGCGCTGCTCGCGCTGATGGCCGTGGGCGCTCCGCTCGACAACAACGCGCTGTTCGCGCTTTACGCTCAAGGTCATTACGAAGACGCGATGCGAGAGGGCGCCGCCGCCAACAATGCCCCCAGCCTCGCCGTCGCGGCGCGTGCTGCGCTGGCCGATGCGATGATGCGGCCGGAGCCCTGCCTTTCCTGCTTGAAGCGCGGCGAGAATTTTGCGCGCCGCGCCATCGCCGCCGACTGGAACGCTGCCGACGCGCATGTGTGGCTGGCGGCGTCCTTGGGCTATGAGGCGCGCATTATAGGCCTGGTGCGCGCCAGGCTCGACGATGATCCGGCCCAAGCGAAAGAGCATCTCGAAGCTGCGCTCAAGATCCAGCCCGACAATCCCTATGGTTTGGCAGCGCTGGGAGGCTGGCATGTGGAAGTGGTCAAGACCGGCGGCGATTTCCTGGCGGGCAGGGTCTATGGCGCAAGCCGCGAACGCGCCCTTACTCTGTTCGACCGTGCCGTCCGGGTGGCGCCGCGCAATGTCGCCGTGCGCTATCAGATCGCACTGTCGCTGGCGGGACTTGAGCCATCTTTTTATCGTGGCCGCATCGAGGGCGAATTGGACGCAGCCATCCATGCGGCACCCGAAACGACTTACGAGAAATTCGTGCAGGGCCGGGCAAATGAATTGCTGATGCTTCTCAAGCGCGGCGACCATGACGCTTTCGACGCCAGGCTCCGCATGTTCCAGGGATATCCATAAGTTTTTCTTGCGCCCATTTGTCTCTGAGCATTTGTCGAAGCTGGGCCGTAGCAGCATTTATTGCGCGGCGGCGCGCCGCCGCGCAAAAGTAAGCTGCGCAGGCCGGAGGGGGGTTCAAAAAGAAAGAATTACTGACTCACCCAAATAATCCGGTGCACGAAGGCGATATCGCTCACCAGAAAATGGCGATCGGGATGGGCCGGATTGAAGCTTTTGAGTTCGATTTGATGGGCGGTATAGCGGCCCAATTGTTTGGCCATCACTTCGCCCTTGCGTGTCCGGGCCACCACACGGTCGCCGCGCCTGAGACTGCCAGAGGGAGACACCAGCACCCGGTCGCCGTCGCGATAGACCGGCAACATAGACTCGCCCGTGATCTCCAGCGCATAGGCATGCGCGTCGGCCAAGTCCGGCACTGTGATTTCATCCCAGCCGCCACCGGCTGGAAAGCCGGCATCGTCGAAATAGCCGGCTTGGCCGGCCTGGGCCAATCCGATCAGCGGCACGGCACGGCCATGCGCCCGCGCATTCCCGTTTCCCGAAGCCAGCGCGACGAATTCGTCCAGATTTGCGCCGGTAGCCGCCAGGACCTTGGCCAGACTTTCGGTGGAGGGCCAGCGCAGCTTTCCGTTGGCGCCGCCCCGCTTGCTCTTGTTAAAGGTGGTGGGGTCGAGGCCGGCAAGCTTGGCCAGGCCCGATGGCGACAAGCCGTTACGGTCGGCAAGCATGTCCAGCGCACGCCAGATTTGGGGATGGGTCAACATCGGCCGATATTATAAGAAATGAGTCCGATTTGCGGTAATTATTCCTATGTATGCATTGCCTGAATCCTTGGGTCCGTCCCGTGGCGATGGGAGCCACCATGATCCTTGATCTGGCGGCGCGGGCCCTTAGGGCGCTTCCTGCCGAAGGCGCCCATCGCGCCACCGTGCGGCTAACCGGCTTGTTCGCGCCGCTTTTGCCCGCGTCGCAACCGGACGCGGCCGGCCTGGCGGTCAAGGTGCTGGGCTTGGATTTCCCGAACCCGGTCGGCCTGGCGGCGGGTTTCGACAAGGATGCCGAAATTCCGGACGCGATGCTGAAGCTGGGCTTTGGTTTTGTGGAATGCGGAACCGTGACGCCCCGGCCTCAGAGTGGCAATCCCCGTCCACGCCTCTTCCGTCTTTCCGAGGACGGCGCGGTCATCAATCGCATGGGTTTCAA
>Ga0134128_10000816_pt1 | contig 42292 bp, 39 predicted proteins | sample KB31754_FD_96462 | JGI IMG/M metagenome (GOLD analysis project Ga0134128, IMG submission 96462) | Terrestrial soil microbial communities with excess Nitrogen fertilizer from Kellogg Biological Station, Michigan, USA - KB3-175-4 | ecosystem: Environmental > Terrestrial > Soil > Unclassified ...
CGGGCGGACGGCGCGTCCATGCTATTCAAGAACTGTTATTGTAACCTTTTGTTTGACCGAAAGAACCTCGGACGGGAGAATATGGAGAATATGGACCAGACTCGGATCCTTAATGGTGTCCGACCTGTTTGTCGCGGGCAGGAGGAGGAAACGACTATTCGTAACGGATAAATTCTTCCGCCAGGGCGTCGGAGCCATTATGTCTGATCAGCGCATCGATCTCCGCAAGCAAGGTGTCATCCTCATCATCCTCCAGAACACCGTCGCCAACCAGTTTTGCAGTAAGGCCACCGGTGATGGCGTCTCGCACTGCGCCGAGCGTGGGGGGATTTTCACGATTTTCGTCATCGACTACAGCTTCTATTGCCCGTGTAAGTGCTTCGCTCGCATCGCTTCTCACAAAATCAATGGCAAGCGCATCTCCTCCATATTCCTCGATCAGCACATCGAGTTCGTCAAGGAGTGAGGCATCCATGTCGAAATGGTGCAACCGCTCAGCCTCATCCAATGCAGAAGGCAGCAGACCGGCGATAAAAGCTCGCACTGTGGCAAGCGTAACAGGCTGCTCCGCATCGGGATCGTTGACCCGGCTGTCGATAAGCAGCGAGAGACTGGGGCTGACCCGGGTGTCAACATCTACTGGATAACGTATCATGGTCTTGTCCTGGGTTCATGTTGGAAAGTCAAGCAGCTGCAAGCATGGTGATAACCTCTTCATCCGTTATCTGCGGAAAATCCATGTAAAACTGCGCTACAGCGTAGAAGTTGATGGGACTGGAAAGACATACTACGCGGTCAGCACTTTTGCGCACTTTCTCCACCGTGTCGGGCGGGGCCACGGGTACCGCGCAGATCAATTCCACCGGCTTCTTCGACCGGAGCGCATGCAATGCGGCTATCATGGTCGAACCGGTAGCCAGTCCATCATCGACTACGATCACTATTCGTCCGGCGGGATCGATCGGCGGCCGTACCGGGGTATATTGAGCGCGGCGCTGCCGTATCGTTTCCAGTTGCGTGGAAACTTCATCCTTGATATATTTCTCATCCGCGCCCACATCGCTGGCATAACTCGTAAGATAAACCCATCCGGTTTCGTCGACGGAACCAATCGCAAATTCGGGATTGCCCGGCGCCCGTACTTTACGCACCAGCACCACGTCCAGTTCACCTTTCAGCTCATCGGCAATAATTTTGGCCATCGGCACTGCGCCTCTGGGAATAGCCAGAACCAGCGGATTTTTACCGCAGTATTCGGAAAGCGCCTCCGCAAGCTTCCTGGCTGCTGCCGCGCGATTTTCAAAATACATGGCTGCTCCCGCTCACGTGTTCATTTTCAGTATAGGTGAATTTTTTACCGGGCATTTTTACCTGGTGGGATTCGACGCTTGGTCCAGCAAGGCGCAGTGGCCAGTGGCAACAATTTCTTCTATCTTGCCTGCAAGATCATGCCCTATGCCGGGAAAGTTGTTGGTCGAGGATTCACATGATCAGTTTAGTATATTCATGGGGACATGCAGGCTCAGCCGGGCAGCAAGGGTTCAGGACGCATCCGATTACCCTTGACACGGCAAGGCGGTTCTCCTATAGCTTGTAATGTGTACTCCAGTTTTAGTGCCGTTTTTAGCGCGATAAAAAGCAAACGGGAGAGTGCAGATGGGAGGAAAAGCAAAGGGGAAATTTTGGAGAAGACCCTTTGGGTTAGACCGAGTGATGGATCAAAGGATAATTCGTGCATGCCAATCCAGACTTCATCCTACTTCGAGCATGATGCCGACATCGGCATTATCGGGCGCGGCAATACGCTCGAGCAGGCCTTCGAGACCGCTGCTCAGGCGGTATTCGGCATTGTTACCCCTCTGGATAAGGTGCAGCCGCAGACTTCGGTCAAGATAGAGTTCGAAGAATCAGATGAGGAACTGGCGCTCGTGACATGGCTGAATCTGTTGCTGGGGAAGGCGCGTGAGCTCGGGATGGTATTCAGCCGCTTCCATGTGCAACGCCGGGAAAATCTGTGGTCTGCCGAAGCGCTGGGCGAAAAGTGGCGTGAAGATCTGGAGCGGGGGGTCGAAGTCAAAGGTGCGACGCTGACCATGCTTTCAGTCAAACAAACCGGAGCAATGTGGGAAGCCCGCTGCATAGTGGATGTATGAGCCGGCTTCGGGATGAAACGATGCAAATTGAATTGAACGACAATAACGGCAGGGGGTGATATGAATCTGGAGCGCCTGCGCCAACTGCAACCCTACCTGTGGACGCTGCCGCGCACACCAGGGGAAGAACGTGCAGAGGTTCTCCTGTATGGCGGTGCGCCCTTGCTCGTCAGCATGGACGACAAGGTACTCGAGCAGATCGCCAACGTAGCTTCCCTGCCGGGGCTGGTCGGGGCGGCAATGACCATGCCGGACGCACATTGGGGATATGGTTTTCCCATAGGGGGCGTTGCGGCTTTCGATGCTGAGCAGGGGGGCGTGATTTCCGCAGGCGGCGTCGGCTTCGATATTTCGTGCGGCATACGCTGTCTGCGCAGCAATCTCAATCTCGAGGATGCAGTAGAGTATTTTCCCGAACTCGGGAACGCCTTGTTCCGCGCCATCCCCGCCGGTGTGGGCGAAGAGGGCGAGATCAAGCTGAACCCGGAGCAGCTCGACCAGGTGATGCACGGCGGTGCACACTGGGCGGTACAGCAAGGCTACGGCACCGCGGCAGATCTGGATTATATTGAAGAACATGGGCGGGTTGCAGGGGCGATCCCGGATAATGTGTCCGAACTTGCCAAAAAGCGCCAGCGCGGCGAGATGGGCACCCTCGGCTCAGGCAATCATTACCTGGAAGTACAGGTGGTGGATCGCATCTTCGATCCTGCTGTCGCGCTGGCGTTTGGCCTGCATGAAGGACAAATCCTGATTTCGATACATTGCGGTTCACGGGGGCTGGGGCATCAGATCGGTACCGATTATCTGGTGTTATTGGCAAAAGCAGCCAGCCGCCTGGGCATTCATTTACCCGATCGTGAACTTGCCTGTGCGCCTGTCAAATCCCCTGAAGGGCAGCAATACATTGGCGCGATGAATGCCGCGATCAATTGCGCGCTTGCCAACCGGCAAATCCTGACGCACCTTGCGCGTTCCGTATTTACGAAAATTTATCCCCAGGCCGCGCTTGAAACCTTGTTCGATGTTTCGCACAATACCTGCAAGGCTGAAACTCACCAGGTCGACGGTGAATCACGGCTTCTCTACGTGCACCGCAAGGGCGCCACACGCGCATTCGGGCCGGGGCACCCCATGTTGCCGGAACGCTACCGCCAGGTAGGACAACCCGTTGTTATCGGCGGAAGCATGGGGACAGGTTCCTACATTCTCGTTGGCGCCAGCGAAAACCCGGCCTTCGCCTCTTCGAGCCATGGCGCAGGTCGCGCCATGAGCCGGCATCAGGCGCTCGCCCGGTGGAAAGGACGCGTGCTGGTGGACGAGCTGGCGCAACAAGGCATCCTGATCCATACCCGCTCCATGCGCGGCGTGGCGGAAGAGGCTCCGGGCGCCTATAAGGATGTCGATCTGGTGGCGGAGGCTACGGAAGAAGCCGGGCTCGCCCGGCGAGTCGCATTTCTCCGGCCGAAAGTCTGCATCAAGGGTTAACAATATTAAAAACTTTTTCAAAGGAGTGACATGTATCAACGTATCCTGGTTCCAATAGACGGCAGCGCAACCTCCAATCTTGCACTCCAGGAAGTCTCGAAACTTGCTAAGCAGCACAGCACCCAGGTGGAACTGGTATATGTCATGGCTGATATTCATTTGATGGATGCCAACAGCTACATCAATTACGATGAAATGAAGGAATCCCTGGAGAGAACCGGCAGAAGGATATTGACGGAGGCGCAAACATTGATGCAACAGGCAGGGGTTGCAGCCGAAGTGAAATTAATGGAAGCAGGTGGCGAGCGCATTGCCGGCGTAATACTCGAAGAAGCAAGGCGCTGGTCAGCCGAGCTGATCGTAATTGGCACACATGGCCGTTCCGGTTTCAGTCGCGTCCTGTTTGGCAGTGTTGCGGAAGGGATGGTCCGCATGGCGCATATTCCCGTGCTGCTCATCCGCGGCGACAAAAGCCAGTTGCGTGAAATGGAGCGCCGGACATAGGCCTGGCAGCCCTGGAGCGGGCTCCGGTCTTCAGGCCTGTCTTTTACGTTACGCCTGGTGCAATATGATTCTATCATCGAGAGGACATAATTCATGAAATTGCAACTTCAAATCACTACACGCGATATTCCCCATTCTGAGGCACTGGAAAACCATATTCGGCAAAAAGCGGAAAAGCTCGAGACTTTTTATCCCCAGATCATGGGATGCAGGATAGTCGTCGAGGTTCCTCACAAACACAAACACCAGGGCAACCTGTTCAATGTGCGGCTGGACATTACAGTGCCGGGAAAGGAGCTTGTGGTGACCCGCGAACCGAACGAGGACGTGTATGTTGCGCTGCGCGATGCGTTCGACGCCGCAAAGCGCCAGCTCGAAGACTACGGGCGGCGCCAGCGCGGTGAAGTCAAGGCGCATGCTCCCGTCCTGCATGGAAAGGTGGTACGGCTGATGCCCGAGGAAGGCTATGGTTTCGTCGAAACTTCGGGTGGGCAGGAGTTGTACTTTCATCGCGAAAATCTTGCCAACAATAACTTTGAGCAATTGAAAGAAGGGAGCGAGGTGCAATTCCTCGAAGATATCGGCAGTGAAGGTTTTCAGGCAAAACGTGTCAGCACCGGCAAGCGCCAGGTAGAAGAACCCGAAGAAGCAGAGCCGCGCTTAACAGGTTCGGCGGATTAGACTAAGTCCAACGCACTCGACCGAAGAACGTAAAGTGCAAGGGGGCAAAGGAGCAAAAGGGGGGTAAAGGATCAAAGGGGATAGGAGACTGTCATGAAGTTGGATATTGGTACTGGTGATGCACTTATCATAGTAGATGTGCAAAACGACTTTCTGCCCGGCGGAAGCCTTCCTGTTCCGGCGGGAGATGAGGTTATCCCAAGCCTTAACCGGTATATCGCAGCTTTTCTTTTTCGCGAATTGCCCATTTTCGCTACCCGCGACTGGCATCCGCCCGATCACTGCTCCTTTCATCAGCAAGGAGGACCTTGGCCTCCACATTGTATTGCCGGCACACAGGGCGCGGCATTTCCGGCGAATCTTGAAATCCCCTGCGACACGCATATTGCTTCCAAGGCCACCTCCAGGGAGAAAGATGCCTATTCCGGTTTTTCGGAGACAGAACTGAATGCCGTGCTGAAATCTGCGGGAATTTCCCGTGTTTTCATCGGTGGGCTGGCGACGGATCATTGCGTCCTCAGTACCGTACGGGATGCCTTGAACCATGGATATGACATCTTTGTTCTCGAGGATGCAGTGCGGGGGATGGATGCAGACGCGAGCAACGCCGCGCTGGAGGAAATGGCCCATCTGGGCGCAAAACTCATCGATTTCGAAGCCATCGTCCCTGAGTGAACCCGCTCTCCAGTCCGCTGCTGACCGACCATTACCAGTTGACCATGCTGGAGAGCTACCTTCAGCAGGGAATGCAGGAAACTGCCGTATTCGAGCTGTTTTTTCGCAAGCTTCCCCCAACCCGGAATTTCCTGGTGGCGGCCGGTCTGGAACAGGCACTGGAATTCCTTGAGAACCTGAGCTTTTCAGCCGAGGAGTTGGCATGGCTCAAGTCTCGGTTTGGACCAGCCCTTATAAACTATCTTGAACAATTCCGCTTTACCGGCGATGTACATGCAATGCCGGAAGGTACTCTTTTTTTTCCGGATGAGCCCATCCTCCGGATCACTGCACCACTGCCGCAAGCCCAGTTCGTCGAATCGCGCCTCATCAACCTGCTGCATTTCGAAACCCTCATAGCCTCAAAGGCAGCGCGCTCAGTGCTGGTTGCGCCCGGCAAACTCCTGGTGGATTTCGGCATGCGCCGGGCGCATGGAGCGGAAGCCGCGTTGCTTGCTGCCCGGGCAGGTTATCTTGCGGGTTTTTCCGGCACATCAACAGTACTTGCGGCGGCAATATATGGAATGCCTTCGTTCGGCACCGTTGCTCATTCCTACATTCAGGCACATGCGAACGAGACTGCTGCTTTCGAACACCTTGTACGTTGCCATCCGGAAAATTCGACGCTGCTGATCGATACCTACGACACCGAGGCAGCTGCCACCAAGGTCGTCACCTTGGCTCGCAAACTTGCGCAGGATGGCATCGAGGTGAGTGGCGTCCGGTTGGACAGCGGCGACTTGGGGATGCATGCATGTCGCGTGCGCCGGATACTCGACGAGGGGAGGCTTGAAAAAACCCGCATCTTTGCCAGTGGTAATCTGAACGAAAATCGGGTGTATGAACTGATTTCATCCGGCGCTCCCATCGACGGCTTTGGCTTGGGCACCGCATTAGACGTGTCGAGCGACGTGCCGGCACTGGATTGTGCTTACAAGCTGCAGGAGTACGCCGGCAAGGCCCGCCGCAAACGCTCCGAGGGAAAAGCGACATGGCCGGGCCGCAAGCAGGTATATCGTAAATATGACCGCCCGAATGGTCGCATGGTGCGCGATGTCGTTGCACTGGAAAAGGATGATCCCCAGGAGGGCGAGCCTCTAATCGTCCCTATGATGCGGAGTGGGCGGCGCATCAACGGGATCAATGGGAAAGGGAAGCTGGAGGTCATCCGCCAGCAAGCAGTGGCGAACTATGCCCGCCTGCCGGAACCCCTCAGATCGCTTGAAACGGCACCCGCTTACCCGGTCGAAATCTCCGCCCCGCTGCGAGCGTTGGCAAAACAAGTGGATGACGAGCCCAGCGCTATCACCTCTGCCCCGAACCTTGGCGCCTGAGCGGGTATAGGCCTCACCTTCGCATATTCCCTGCCGATGCTCGAGGATACCTCCAGATGAGTATGGATTGGTTCATGCAACAGCTTCGTTGAGTGTATCAGCAAGCAGACTGCGTAACGCATGCCATCGCCAGCCGCCCTTGAGAATATGTTTCTGGTTGACTTCCAGCTCTATGCCAACGTAGGCACCGTCAGGAAACCGGCGTCGCAGGTAGGTGGGGAAACCATTTGCCGACCCCATGTAGGGATAGTTGCGGCGCACCTTCAAGTTGGGCATATGCGCGCCGAGGCATGTCCGCCAGCGGTTGCACAGGTCTTGCTCAAGATTACGCGAAGGATCATAAAGCAGCCCGATATCGGTATTGCGAACCTCTCCATCCAATTCGGGAGTGAAGCTGTGTGAGGAGATGTGGATTACCCTCAGGCCGGAGCGGATGGCATCCGCAATGTTCGCCTCCACCAGCGTGCGATAGGGCAAGTAGTGATATTTAAGAATCTCATGGCGGATAGCGGCAGGTGTGTGACGGGTCGCTTCCGAGTAAAGCCGGGGGTGACCGATCGAGCGGTTAAGATCGATCAACAGGCGGCTTGTCGTGGCGGCGAACAATGGCGAGTGCAGCGCCATGGCAAGTTTTTTAGCCAAGCCCAAAGCGCCGCTGTCATAGCCCCGGTGGCTGTGCAACAAATGCTCGTAGCCTTCGAATAGCGGACGGTAGCGCAACGGAATGCGGTTACCGCCATGTTCGCAGCTGATTAAAAAATGAATATTTGTCGGCATTTTGTTGAAGTCATGCGCAACTCATTCAATTCATTTCAGAAACATGCGGTCTTCGTCCAGGCAATCGCACAGCTCGCGGTAGACACTCTCTAGCTGCCTCCTGCTGAAGTCGGAACCAACCACGTTCAGGATACGACGCGCAAGCGGGCCCTCCCTTAAAATGGTTTGTAGCGCTTCCCGGCAGCTTTTTCCTTGCCTGGATTCGACTGGCATCTCAGACTCGATGAGACGCTGCCACAGAACGCCCGCATTGCAGTCCATACCCGAAAACCCCATCACACGAAGGTATTCCGCATCATCGATTACGGCCTGCTCGGCATCACGAATGCAGGCTTGCATGATCCTGACCAATACATCCGTGGCAATGGATTGCTGCTCGGGGAGCGGTGTATAAGCTTCGCTGTAGAGTGCATGCACGATATTGATCGCGGCAACGGCGATGGCAAAGTCAGCCCAGGAGCATTCCTGGGTATCGATTACGCGGATCTCGATAGCGTTGCGGTCAAAGCGGGGAATTTCGCCGCGCGCATTGAGCCACTCATGCTGTAGCGTGCCTTCCGTATCGAGTGCTGCAATTTCCCGGTACATCGGCGCCAGAATTTTCGCTTCATATTCAGCGGCACTGGAGACTGTTTCAGGGATCACCGGACCGATGGTCGAGGGTATCTTCAGTTGGTGCTCGCAGTAATTTGCCATCCGGAAATCCAGGAAATCAGAGTAGCTGCCTTCGGCGATCGGCGAGCTTGCCGCTATCGCTGGAAGAATGGGCAGCAACAGCCGCACCGCCGCGTGAAGCCGCGCAAATTCCTCGTCGTTTGCGAAAGGCATGGTGAGATGCATGCTTTGCAGGTTGGCCCAGCCGTGCCTTTTGCAGTCGAAGATATGGTCGTAGGCCAGATAGATTTCCGCCTGCTCGTGCGGCCAGAGGCGGGTTTCAGTGCGTGGATTCATCCAGGGGTGCATTGCAGTTGGCATGAGCCGAGCGTTCATCGATTCGAGCATCTTGCTGATCCGCCGGATTTCGCCCTGAAACGCGACAGACAGGGAGGAAATGTCTGGCTGCGGGTCGATGTTTTTCAGTTCGAGCAGATGCAGCACCAGCTCGTTCGACCATCCCAACTGGCCATGCCTGGCCTCGGATGCAAACGTACCGGTAAGCTTTCGCAGCAACTCGTCGGCGATGGGAACGACCGAGAGCGTCTTTCGATCGACTATCATGTACTCCAGCTCGATGCCATAGCCCGCAAAGGCCGGCAATGCCGCCATCATGTTGCCTCACCCGATCCATCGCGTGTTCGAATGACGAGCAGATTGGCATCATGTGTCACGATACCCAGCAGCACCGAGCACAGCACCCGGTCTATGTTGCTCCAGTACTCCTGGGCCGGGCCGTATGGATCAGCGACCAGAACAGTACGCTTCTCGCGCTCATAACCGGTGAGTACGACAAAATGCCCGGCCGGAAAACCACGCACATCATCCGGTATGTCATTTGGCCCGTATTCCCGCGGAGCGCGGTAAAGGAAGGTGGAGCTCAGGCCGGTCAGGATAGGCAGGCCACGCCGCAAGAGACCGTGGATGAGAGATTGCGAGAGGTCTGTGAGACGCAGTCGTCCACCCAGACGCAGAAACTCCAGATAACCCTCGGTGGCCCGTCGCAATCTCGAGTCCGACTTGATCTCGCGTTGCCGTTGCAATCGTTCCGCGATATCCACCCCTGATGTGAACCAGGTTGGATCGAAAACCATCAGGTTGTATGTATAGATGGTGGCATGGAAACTGTTTCGCAACGCGTCGCACCCTAAAAAGACGGCAAAGGTTCCTCCGCCGTTTTCAAGCTTGTGAGTGCGGTCAATGATGGTGTCCAGCAACTCCGTCTTGCCGAGATAGCTGTATATGGCATGCAGGCAGGTCGGACCGCATGTCGTTTCGTCGGGTTGCGGCAGTGTTTTGACGGGTAAGCGCAGTGTTGTTCTGAGCATGGGATAGCCTCGTAATCTGCTCTCGGTGGCTGCTTCGGGGTAGGGCTTGTCCGAAGTCCCTCTATAAAGGTTAGGTGATGCGCTGGAAGAAATCCAGTTCGTGGAGCATGCTCGTCAGGCTCCCTCTCCCTGGGAGGGAGAGAGATGGGGAGAGGGCGGCGTCGAAGAATCGAACGCTTTTCAACACAGATTTGTCGAAGCGTCGCAGGGTTCCCAGTTAGGGGACCAGCTCTGGCAGAAGACGCCAATCTGCAAATTACGTTCGCCCTGAGTCCTTCGGCGAGCTTAGGATAGGCTTATCGAAGAGGCGAACAGTGCTCAGGACCTGCTTGTAAGAACGGCAGAGCCGATAATAAGAAGATGACCTTCAGCCATTTTGCCTTGCCACATCTCCAGGGTCCCTCACTTGCCGTCAGTCAGGCCGGGGCCGCCTGCTTCTGAACCCAGAACAGATACATGGTACTGAACGTGTCAGGGTTCTCGGTTTCGAATATGTGCCAGCGATCGAGATCGGTTTGAGGGACATCATCCGGAAAGCGCCGCCGATACTGATTAGTCGTGCTTTGCCCAATCGAAAATCCGAGGAATGTCAAACCAAGCTCCCGAAGATCTTCCTTGACGTGGGGAAGAGTATAACGATGCTCCTGGACATGGAACAGCATGTCGCGGCACTCGCTCAAATTATAGAAATCCCGCGCGGATAAAACCTGACGAAATGTGTCTGCATTTTCTGGCGACATCATCTCCTGGCGGCATGTCCTGATGTCTTCGGCAGTGGGCTTATATCCTCTTTGAGCAATAAAACGTTGGGCAAAAGCCAGGTTCGACCGTGCGTATTCGCTATACAGGCCGATACGCATGAAGCCGCCAGGGCGGAGTAAGGAAAGCAGCTTACACCACCCGAGGAGAGGATCGGAAAGATGGTGTAGTACGCCAACCGCCTCGATCACGTCGAAGAGTTTGCCACCCCTCGCCGCAATGCTTTCGGAATCGAGGTTCAGGATGTCCGCCCGCGCGTATTCGATATTCCGTACGCACAACTCATCAGTCTTCCTTTTGGCATAACAGAGCGATCTTGAACTAAGATCGACAGCAAGAACATTTGCGTTCTTGAATCGCTGGGCGGCGGTAATGGCATGTCGGCCGGTTCCGCATCCCGCGACCAGAACCTCAATCACGTCTTTGACACTTTCATTCCGATATCCACGGCTGGCAGACGGTTCAAATCGCGCGTAAGGGAAGCGGCCGCTCAGGTAGCGGTCCACTGATTCGCTACCGGGCCGTAACGGAATCTTGATCCACCTCGGATAAGGATTCTCTTCATACTGATTACGCACGCGGCATGAAGTATCGTCTACGATGGCTGTCAAGGAAGGAAGGTGGGACAGGTTTCGCTCTTCCTTCAGCGGCTCCTGTACCTGTTGCAAGAGCAATGCCGCTATCGAGTCAGGCCAGGAATGATCGAGAAGTCGTTCAGCAAATGGCAACGAACGGAGCGGAAAATAAGCAGCCGCCGCTGCAAGCGATAGCGGATGGAGGGTCCTGTTGGCTTGCAGTGCGGCAGTGACTTGTTCCTTCAACCTCAGCGCCTGCTCATATTCCTCTGCCGAATATGCGAAAACATATTCGTTGATGAAGCATTGCCGCGCCAGTGCGCACCAAAATAAGTCCCCTTCCTCCTGCCACCCCTGACCATCCCCTCGTACCTTGCCGGCCACATTTTCTTCGGCTATGGCTATTTGCAGCAGACAATAGCGCAGCGACATCAAAAACTGCTCAAGTTCAACATCGCAAACAGGGGTATTTTCCATCAAAGCCCGCAACAGCTCATTATTGAACACTGCGGCAAAGCCGGCTTTACTTGATTCAAATTTACCAAAAAACTCCTGACACGACATCCCGGCAGCATGCACTGTCTTCATCCCGTCGAGATGCTCACGTATGGCACAGTCGCTCTTGATCAGCGAAACAGCGGGGTTTCCAAAATCATCTGGCTGGCCCCATGTTTCAGATATGGCTCGAACAAGGAGAGAATGAAGGCGAGGGATGTCATGATCACAGTAAATATTCGCGATGCAATCTGTAAAACTTCTCTTTATATCGGAGTCATCGCAAAGTTCAAACGCGCGCCAGTAGTCGATTACGGCATCGTCAGCCTTATGTTGTTGCCACAGCACGTATGCACGATTGCTATGGGCTCGCGCATATCCAGGGTTCAACTCAATAGCCCGGCCATAACCGGCGACTGCTTCATCCAATCTCCCCAGTTCACGCAGCGCGTTTCCCAGGTTGTTGTATGCCTCCGGAAACTGCGGCTTGTACAGAATGGCTTTTTCAAAACTTGATACTGCCTCTTCAAATTTACCTTGTTCCACAAGGACATTTCCCAGATTGCTGAATGCCTCTGCAAAATCCGGTTTTAACTGAAGTGCCTTGCGGAAGCTTGATACGGCATCTTCGAGATCCCCCTGCTCTCTATGTACGATACCAATATTACAGTGCATCTCCGCAAGCTGAGGCTGGATAAGGAGAGCCTTTCGATAATTGACCATCGCATCATCCAGCCTACCTTGCTCTCTGAAGGCGTTTCCAAGGTTGCCATAGGCCTCGGCAAAACGAGGCTCGAGTTTCAGGGCAGCCCGGTAAGAGATGATTGCATCATTCAATTTTCCTTGTTGCCTAAGCGTGTTACCAAGGTTGTTATGCGCCTCCACATAGTTGGGCTTGAACCTCAAGGCTTTCCTGATGAGTTCGATACCGAGATCTATCCTACCTGCATCCCGAGCCAGGAGCCCCAGGAAATGCAGTGCATCGGGATGATTCGGTTCAAGCTGAAGTATGCGTTGATAAATTGCTTCCGCCTGAGACAAATTCCCCCTCTTGTGATGCTCGACTGCGACTTGAAGGTACTGCAGGATGAACTGTCGCGGAGAGGTACGGGCCAGGGAGCCTGCCGGGTCCGCTTCCGCGTTCCTTTCGCAGCAGTGCTTGTATTTCTTTCCGCTCCCACACGGGCACGGCTCATTCCGTCCAATCTTTTTCATGCTCTCAAGTTTTGAGCCAGCTGAGCTTTAGCATCCTGTTCCTGCCCTGAAGCAAACCGACCTGTACTTCGGGACACTGGGCATTTACGCACCGATGCGTAAGATAAGCAAGTATATCAAGCGGTAAATGGATCAAAAATGAAGCTAAGTGACGGCGAGAAGCTCATTCGCCGATCTCTTGCCCTATAGGGGGCTGTGAGCGTCGGTGTGGAAAAGTCCATGAGCGCCTCGCACACAGAAATTCTGACATTCCTGGCCCGACCTACAATCTACGTTTGCCCTTATCCTGAGTCTGCCGAAGGATCAAGGGGAACAAGATCAACGAGACCTGTCTGATTTGTTGAGGTAGAGGTTGTGGTTATCTTCCATACAGCAACCCCTCCAGTTTCTTCCAGATACTATCCTCGCTGCCAAAACCTTCTTTCTCATTGACGAATTCTACGGTGTAAGCCAGTTCCTGCGGCGCCAGCACTTCCTCTTTTTCCTGTAACAGTTTCAATACTCCCAGATCAGCCTCGGAGGCATCGCTTGATTCGCTTTGCCGTTTTACGATGCGGCTTTGCATTGTTTCGGAGGACGCTTTCAACGATGCAATCGCAAACGGGGCCGCCAGCTCATCCGCCAGCATTCGGAAATGCTCGCGCTCTTCCCGTTTCAGAAAGGCGGCATCCACGATTACCGGAAAGCCCGCTGCCAGCAGTTCCCGTGCCAAATCATGGAGTCGCGCATACGTTCGCGCCGTAGCCTCCGCATGGTAAATGCCGCCCGTATGGGAGCGGCTGTCTGCCAACGCGACCAATCCAAATAAACGCTTGCGCTCCACATCCGAGCGTATGCGTATGGCTTGCAGCCGTTCCAGTGCTGCCTGCGAGAAAGCCGTTTTGCCCGACCCCGGCAAACCGTGGGTAATGATCAGGGCGGGGCACTGTTGTGCAAGGCATGCTGTGGCGAGATCAAGAAAACTGCTGCAGGCTGCCAGCGCGGCTGCCTTGTCCCGTTTGGGGAGATTGGCCTGCCCGGCGCGAATGGCGTTAACCATCGCGCGCACTGCGGCGCGATAAGCGAGATAGAGGGGCAGCAAGGGCAGGCCGCCATAATCACCCGTAGCTTCCAGATAGGCATTGAGGAAGCGGTAGGCAAGTTCAGACCGCTGGCGATGCAGCAGGTCCATGACGGTAAAGGCGACTTCGTTCATTACATCGATCCAGCGTAGCGAGGGGCTGAACTCGATACAGTCGAAGGGAACGGGTTGCCCGCGAATGAGCGCAATGTTGCCCAGATGCAGATCGCCATGACATTCACGCACAAAACCCTCGGCAAGCCGCCGCTCCAGATGCTCCTTGCGTACGCCATATTCAGTCTCGATGGCCTGGCGCAATCCAGCCACACGGGCTTCATTTTCTGTGCCAGCCAGTGCAGCCTGTAACTGCTTGAAAGTCTGTAATACGGCTGCATATGTCGCAGCGGCTGACCCAAGCCCGGCCGTAGGCTCAGCCGAGGGTAGGCCGTTATGAAAATGCGCGATCGTTGATGCCAGGCTATCCATATGCTCCGGCAAAATATTCCCGCGTTCAGCAAGCCTGTCCAGTTGTTGGGAAGCAGCGAAGCGGCGCATTTTCACCGCATATTCGATAGCCGGTTCAGCACCGATTTCCGGCATTTCCTGCGTTCCGCCGAGAGGGATGACATCCAGATAGAGTTGGGGTGCAAGACGCCGGTTGAGCCGCAACTCTTCTCCGCAATAATGGCGCCGTGATGACAAATCCATAAAATCGAGGAAGCCCAGGTCGACCGATTTCTTTATTTTGTACGCATAGCGTCCCGCCAGCAGTACCCAGGAAATGTGCGTTTCCATTACTCTCACCCGTTTTACCGGGTGGGGATAGCGGCGAGGGTCCAATAAAGCTGTGATTAATCTGCCTTGAACGTTTCCATTAGCCTTGATTGAATCTTTCATGATGATGATCGGCAGCCTGGCCCCAGGTTTGAGGGTAGAGGGTAGTGGCCAATATTAACCCGGCGTATTAGCCAAACTGCTCTGTGAAGCGGGCAAGGAAGGTATCGAGCACGTTTTCGGGCAAATTGTTGATCCCGCCCGCCGCTTTGCGTCCTCCCCCTGTTTCAAACTTCATGCAGAGCATGTCGGCGCCCTGGGGGTTCGCCAATGGCGCTCGCACACTGACCTTGTAGCCACCCGCCCGGTCGATCGTGATGACTGCATGCGCGCATTCCGGATTGTCGTTGGCAAGCTTGTTTGCAAAAACACCGCTTACCCGTCTTGCCCATGCCGCATCTGGAAGGAGATAGGCAGTGTGATGCGCATGCTGGAGCAGAGGGCGCAACGATGCAGTCATCCGGGTATCCTCCAGAAACCCCGCTGCAAGCTCCTTGAAGGCGGCCGATTCGGCGATAAAATCGAATGGATCGGGGTAGCGCGCCATTGCTTCATACAATGTAAGAGGATGAAAATGCAGGTCTTCCAGAGTCTCGCCGTAGCTGTTGTAATTAAGGCATTCGCCCAAGTGCGCGAGCTTCTCTATCTGCGGTTGGACAAGTCCATTCTGTAGCGCGAGTCTATTGGCACTTTCGCTGATGTTATCCCCAAAGGCTGCGGCAATTGCCCAAAAACAGTATTTTCCTTCCAGATGCCGGTCGACCAGCAGGCTTGTGCATACCCCGGCAGATGTATCGATGTGCGTGGTTAAATTGGGATGGACGGGTATCTCCCCAGCATAATGATGGTCGAAATACTCGACAGCCCCGCCGGCCTTCAGCAGTTGCACGAGGGCAGCACGATTGCTGTTCAGAGAGATGTCGAGCACAGTGACTCGGTCACCTGCCTGAGCTTCGACCCGCTCGAGCAGTCGGATATCGCGCTTTAACCCTGTCACCAATTCTGTTCGAACAGGATTGCCCAGCAGAAGCTGATGGACGGCACAAAGACCGTCTGCATCTCCATTAAAAACGTGATAATTCATATTGAATTTTCAAATATCCAACAGCTGGATGGCCCATGATCTGCTCACCTTATTGGCCCGCTTACCCTTACCTTAACTGCCTTCAATAACAAAGCCTATTGCGCTGTACCTGGATAGGGTTCCATCGTTCGTTATTTTTCGATTTGGGTGACTCCGCAGTGCTCGACTATACTCACATCATCAATCAGTTTAATCAACCCGTCCGCACAATGAGCTCATCATGAAAAAAATCATATCAGCCGCTGCATTGCTTTTCTTGAGTTCCCTGGCCCAGGCTGCCATACAGGGGCAGGAAGTTACCTACACCGCCAATGGCACGACACTCAAAGGTTATCTTGAATATGATGATGCAATAACACATAACCACCCCGCCGTGCTGGTGGTGCATGAATGGTGGGGCCTCGACGATTACGCGCGAAAACGCGCAAAGATGCTGGCGGGATTGGGCTACACCGCGCTGGCAGTTGATATGTATGGTGAGGGCAGGCAGGCTCACCATCCGGATGAGGCTTCCAGATATTCAGGAGAATTGAAGAAGAATCTACCCTTGGCGAAAAAACGCTTTGAAGCTGCCCTGAATTTCCTGCAGAAGCAGGAGAATGTCGATCCGAAGAACATTGCGGCGCTGGGCTATTGTTTTGGCGGCAGCGTCGCCTTGGAAATGGCTCGTCAGGGTGAAGATTTGAAAGGTGTAGCCAGCTTTCATGGCGGTCTGGCGACCGAGCACCCTGCCCAAAGGGGCAAGGTGAAGGCGCAGATTATTTCTTTTACCGGCACGGCCGATCCCATGATACCGGCGGAGCAGGTAACGGCATTCAAGCGGGAAATGGAAAACGCCGGAGTAAACTACAAGACGGTCACATTTCCCGAGGCCAAGCACAGTTTTACCAACCCCGAGGCCGACGACTATGGCCGCAAATTCAATTTGCCGCTTGCTTACGATGCGCAAGCTGACAAGGCTTCGTGGAAGGAGACGGAACGTTTTCTGGCGGAGATATTCAAGGCAAGATGATGCGTGCCGGAGCGTGCTGGTTTTTGTAGTCTCGAATGAGAGAGGGCTGAAAACAGCCTGCACCGACTTGCAGGAATGCAGGAGTTATTGGCAATCAGGATATTTGCGTACTTCAGGTATCCAGGCAGAGTCGGGTTGGCGAAGCCATTTATAAATCCGGTCTTAATGCTGTTTGAAGTTGCCTGGCGCCGATGAAGGAGTATACAGGCTTTGACTGCAGAACCTGCCCTGCCTCCTTCGCAGCGGTGAACGCGGGACGCATTCACCGCTTTCTTTTTATTTTTTACCTCCGAGTTCAGCCTGGGAGTTTGGCGCCAAGGATATCCACATGCTCGATTTGGGGTGGCTCAGCCAGCAAATCAGCTGCATTTGCCTTCAGGGCGACAGCGATCGGGCCGGACAAATGTGCTGATCTTCCAGCCTCGTCCACAAATGCATCAAAAACACCGAAAGTCGATGGGCCGAGTCGCAGGGCAAACCAGACTGGTGTGGTGGTTTCCTGATTTGCCATTGAAAGCCCCTGCTTGAGAAAGCTTTCCACGTCCGCTTCCCTTCCCGGTTTAGCTTGTAACCGCACAAACAGTGCAACTGTTACCATTTTGATTTCCTTTCTCAAATTGAACAATAAAGACTCACACTCTAGATATCAGGAGGATTTCTGCCAAGTGGCGATATTGACAATTTTGATATAATTCACGCCATGCATATTCATATTCTTGCACTCGACCAGGTTTTTGACACTGGATTATCAACGCTCCTGGACACACTGAGTATCGCGAACGATCTCGCAGTTTCTGCCAGCGCATTGACGCGATTTGACCTGACTATCGTGGGTATGCGCCGGAGTATTCGTACCCGTCAGGGATTTTCTGTCCCGGTAGTGTCAGCGACGCGATGCGGCCCTCCGGATGTGGTATTGATTCCCGCGCTTGGGGCAAAAATGCCGGAAACACTGCGATTGGCGCTTGAGCGGCCGGATGTATGCGAGGCGGGGGATCTTTTGCGACAGTGGTCCAGAGAGGACGTTCTTATCGGCGCCGCCTGCACTGGAACCTTCGTTCTCGCCGATACCTTGCTTCTCAATGACCGAAGTGCTACCACATCGTGGTGGCTTGCTCCCTTGTTTCGCGAACGTTATCCTCGTGTGCGCCTGGAGGAATCACACATGGTGGTAAGCGCGCCCGGATTTGTTACTGCTGGTGCTGCACTGGCGCATATTGATCTGGCGCTTTGGCTCATACGCCAAAGCAGTCCCTCACTCGCAGAAATGACAGCGCGTTATCTGTTGATTGAGCCACGAGCGTCACAGGCAGCTTTTGCAATTCCTGATCACCTTGCACATACCGATCCACTGGTGCAGCGATTCGAACGCTGGGCTCGGCGCAGACTGGGTGAACGTTTCTCGCTGAGCGAAGCAGCCAGTGCGACAGGTACAAGCGAGAGAACGCTTTCGCGCCGGCTAAAGGCCGTCCTGGGAAAATCTCCGCTTTCTTATTTTCAGGATATTCGTATTGAACGTGCTGTATATCTCCTGGGGACGAGCAACGACAATGTAGACTCGATTGCTGCCCAGGTGGGTTATGCAGATGGTGTAACCTTGCGCACCCTTCTTCGCCGCAGGGTCGGTCGAACGGTGAGCGAACTCCGAACCAGGACCCGGACGATTTCCAATTCATTCAACGACTCTCAAGCACAGAATATCGAGTGATCAAAGGTACAGTAAGTATAAACCCGTGCCAACGTTCGAAGACTGACTGCCTGTACTGAGCTATTTTTAATTCATCCGGGCGTATTGAAAATTCCTGCTTCGATCATCTTAAGGCCATAAAAAATTAAAATCGCCAAATCTGCATATATTAAACGCCACATGGCTTGTTTTCTTCCCGGTACCGCTTTATCATCATTTTCATGACGTCTTTCTCCTCATCAGTGGCCCATAAGCCGTTTTCTGCCTCGAACATTCTGGGCGGCAAGCAGGTACTCCACGCTGATCCCCGTTCGGCGGTCGAGTGGATAGAGCTTGTGCGAAAGGGTATTCCCGCCCCTGCAATCGATGCAGTCCTGGGGCTTGTGGACCTGCGGCAGGGCGAACTCTCCCGCGCGCTGGATATCCCCGAGCGCACGCTGGTGCGGCGAAAAAAGGAGGGAGTGCTCAACTGTGAGGAATCCGGCAAATTGCTGCGCCTGGCGCGGGTTGTTGAACGTGCCGGCGAGGTGTTTGAGGATGGTTCCCTGGCATTGGACTGGATCAAGTCACCCAACGCCAGCCTGGGTGGCGCCACCCCCTTGTCCATGCTGGATACTGATCTTGGCGCCGATTCAGTGATGACTATTCTTGGCCGGATCGAGCATGGTATTTTCACTTGAAGTTGACGGTGTGGCGCATCGTCACACAGCGCTTCGCCATTTCTGCATTTTCCGGCGAAGGCGCACGGCTGTTCGGTGGGCGCTGGAATCGCAAGGGCGAGCCTGTAGTGTACACGGCCCAGAGCAGGTCACTGGCCTTTCTCGAAATGCTCGTCCAGGACGAGCCGCTGCGCGCCAATTATCTGCTGATACCCGCGGAAATTCCTGGCGATATCCCCAGACTGGAAATCGATGTCGAACAGCTTCCTGAGAACTGGCGAACCCTCGAGAGCCGTAGAAACCTCGAGGAAATCGGCAGCCGATGGCTGCGTGATGCCAGATACTGCGTGCTGGATGTTCCCAGTGTTGTAATTCCTGCCGAACGAAACCTGCTGCTCAACCCGGCGCATCCCGATTTCCGCAGAATCCGGATAGGTCAACCGGAAAGCCTCGAGAGCGATCTGCGGCTACTGCGGAATTTATCCGGAGCAAAGTGAATAAGGGATATTATTCGTGCCTGATCGATGCAGGAATAGCTGGTTCAGTCACTGACCGGCACATAAACCAGACTGAGGCTTTCCACCTCAACCGGCCATGGGGCGCGTGGCGGCTTGTCCGGCTCATCCACTTCCAGGCACAACGCTACGTGGTCGTCCACGATCGCGCTCGTGGGAAGAGGGATGGTGTAGGTTGCAGTTGCTGCTTCATGGCGTAGTGTTCCTGGGGCGCCATAGGGCGATACAGTGCCGAACAGTGTTCCATCCGGCGCGGTGACACGGATTTCTGCCCCTTCGGGGAGTCTGCGCGTACGCACCTCAACCCAGACCCTTTCATTGCTCGAAACCGGGCGCGGAAGCGTGAGTTCGATCATGCCCTGTTGGGCCTCGACCTGGGCAGAAGCGCCATTTCCCAGTATGGACGAGAATATCAGAACAGCAATTATCGCGTTGAAGCGCAGCCGCCTTCTGCATGTCGCTGCAGTCAATGCGCCTCCACAACAATGGAAAGTACCTCGGCCTTCGGTTCCGCGCCATGCCCATGTCCTGCCGTAAGTACTCCCGGTTTTACCATTCGCTCCGAAACAATCCGGATATTCAACGTCCCGCTGGCTGTAAGCTGTGCGTTTTGCCGCATTGCCTCGATCGTGCCCGATAAAGGCACGGTAAAGGTAACCGGGGCCTGTATGGTGTGATGACCGAACATCGAGAGCGTGCCGACGTAGTGAGGACTGGATGGGTCCGTTCGACTGTTTCCATCATCCACCATCACGGCAAAATCATGATGATGCGCCAGCGGCGGCAGCGCCAGGGTAATCTTTGCATACAATCGCGGCGCTTCCGTCTGTGCACGCAGGCCAAGCAGCGGAGACGGAAGTGTCACGACAGCGCTTGCCGCCTGCTCTCCACTCACCACGGAACGGCTGATCCGAGCCCTGGTGCTCTCGGAGGGTACCGCTGTGCTCATCAGTGAGGCGAACATGGGAGGCGCAACCACTTCCTCGCCGGAGCCGGGCTCGTAATCGTAATTGAAATCCCCGATAGTCGCGTAGTCCCCAGCGGTTCTTTTCTTCACCGGCTTTCCCTTTGCATCGACAAAGAACAGAAACGGCTCCCTCGACCAAGCGTCGAAATCCGCGCCTTCGGGCAGGGCAGGATATCCCCTCGCCAACTGCTTGCGGGTCCATACATCCCAAAGCCGGTCGATATTCGCATGGTGCAGGAAAAAAAGCGGGTCGACAGGCGATAGATTGGCCTGCATGAAGCCGCCGTTGTTGGTGGTGTTGCCTTTGGGATCGGTAAAGATGCCGCCAACGCAGTTGTGCACCCTGTTGTGCGGCTGTCCTTCCAGCACGCCAAATCCGGTGAGGGCACTGTGACCGAGAGTCTTCGGGCTGGCAAACGTGAGGAAATCGCGGGGCGCCAGCGCATCCAGCAATGTTTGCAGGGAGACGGCCTTCGTTGTTTTTCCATCGAACTCCGGCTTTTCCCGGGTCGCGCCGCGTGCCTGTTTCAGATCGAAAAAAAAGCGGCCTCTCGGGTCATTGAGCATATCGAACCACAGATCCTCGGGGGAGCGGATTCCCCGGGCGAGGAGCTGACCATACTGTGTCTCATCGTCGAATTCACCATTCGGCCCACAAATGCGCTTCCAGTAATCCGCCTTGGCGATTACCCCGCGAAAGCGGTTCTGAAACTCGCGCGAGTTTGCAATATAGGCCGGATGAGCGGGGGTGAGCACATCCTCGAACATGACGGCGGGCACGCGTGCCTGAAAGGGGCTGTTGGGGTCCGTATTCTCCGTCCAATCCCAATAGGGAAGGGCAAACCCTGGGTCGCCGCTGAGCTCACGGCAAATCTGCTCGAACCAGTCGATATAACCGCGGTGCCAGACCAGAAACCACCAGTTACCGTGCGGGCAATCCATCGTGTGAGTGAGCGCAATGCGATACCAGTTGCGCGGATCCTCCGGCGGGAGCTTGAGCATCCTGGCGATAGCCCTCTTGTAGCTTTCGATAGTGCGCTTTGCCTCCGGATTCAGAACGTTCAAACGCCGATACTTCGCTTTCCCTTGCGCCTGGGCTCCGAAGGGCAGGGCAGAAGCGCCGATGGCAGCGGTGGTAGCCGCCGCAGCTTTCAGGAATGTGCGCCGGGACATGGTGGATGAGAGCAATTTTGGCTGCATGGATTAAACCTTGTTTATGGTTATTGATTCTGGATAAAGCTCAACGGATAAAGTCAGATGGATAAAGCTGGACGGGATAGCGAGCAGGGGCACGCAATTTCCCCGGAGACGCGAAGCGACGGGAGGTTAAAAGAGCCTTTCCGGAAGAATCTTTCTTTCAGCTATGCCGTTTCAGCCTCCTGCCTCGTCCGGCTCAGGCATTTGACATGGCCGCAAAGAATCAGGATTAGATAACCAAATGGAAGCCAGGAGTAGCTGTAAAATCTTACAGGTAGCGGTTCAGGTGGACAGAGTGTAGTGGGTAGTCGGTTATCGCAGGGAGGACCCTGCTCGCAGGTGAAACTCTCTGGGAGCGGGAGCGGCGGATAGCGGTGTGGGAATCGGAAGTCAACCCATAAGAGTTTGTTCTTCTGCCACAATCCTGATCAGTGCAGAAAACTCAAGCACAGACACGAGCTTAGGGAGTTATCAACAGAGCTATCCACGGGCTATCCACGCCAATCGGGGAAAACTTTATCAGGTGCTAAGTTTCGGGGGAGCAATAGTCAAGATCAGCAGTATCGTGGTCGAGCGGCGAATTGTCGTCGAGGTAATCGAGCAAGGCTGCGCCGAGCGCGTGCGCGACCAAGATAGGTGTGAACTCGAACGGCTCGGCTATGCTCGGCTTTACAAATTTACCGTCAATAATTTCGCTCAGCCCATAGTGCAAACGCCCGTCCACCTCCGCAGAAAAGAGATATGCACCACCACACCGTCGAACAGTGAGTTTTCCAGACAGGGTCCGAACCCGAGCGGCGCTGACAATAATGCATCGCTGCGATGCCGTCGGTTCGCCTTATCAATCACCCTGATGCCCAGCCCATGCTTTTCGTGTGTAGGCTTTCGTCGATGCTCATGGGACACCGGGCCCTCCCATAAGCAATTCCTAATAGCCAATAGCAAATAAGTATTGGTAAAGAATATCTTTTCACAAATATGATGCTTCACGTGAGCCGCATTCGCTGACGAGCGCCGTTGGGCCGGTAAGCGATGCAAATTGCTCCATAAGAGCCGCCACAAATAGCTGCAAAGGCGTGACCACGTTAAAACTGAAAACAGATAGGAGAATTGAATGAGAACTGGCAAATATTTATTCGGTTTATGGGTTCTAGCTGCGTTGGGAACTTATTTAATATCTGGTAGCGTTTCTGCTAAAGAATACTTTACTATCAGTAACAAGGTGCTGGAACGCCCGACGGGATATCGCGAGTGGATTTACGTGGGCACGCCTCTCACCCCGAATGACATGAATAACGGAAAGGCTAGCTTTCCGGAATTCCACACCGTTTACATCGACCCGGAGAGTTGGGAGCACTGGAAAAAAACAGGTAAATTTCGGGAGGGCGCTATTCTTATCAAGGAGATGACCAGTGTCGGCAGCAAGGACGCAGTAAGCGGAAAAGGTTATTTTATGGGCGACTTCATAGGCCTGGAAGCCACAATAAAAAGCAAGCGCGAATTTCCCGATGAGCCCGGCAACTGGGCTTACTTCAGCTTCACTACCGAAGACCACAGATCAGTGAAAAAGACTGCTAATGCGCAGCCGCAGGCGAATTGCAATGGTTGCCACGAAGCATCCGCGGAAGATGACTTTGTTTTTACGCAATATTATCCTGTTCTTCGTGCCGGAAAGGCGAATCCGAAGAATGCCGTGGGAGGGAAATAAAATGAAACGCTCGATAGGGAATGCAACCCGGTATACGTATCTGTTTCGAAATAAATCCGTCGCTGTTTCGTTGACCGCGGTTTTGTTTACGATGGCGTTGCTGACACATGCCGGAATAGCGATGGCCGACAAGGCGAATTTTTCGTTATATGTCGACAAGTCAGGCAACATCACCTTGCCAGATGACTTTCGGTTATCCATGATCCATTTGGGTTCCTGGTTTGTGCCGGAAGGCGAGGCAAGTGGTTTCCACGATGTCTACACCGAGCCGGAAACCGCGAGAGCCTATCGTAAAACGGGGAAATTTCCAGACGGGGCAACACTAGTCAAAGAATTGCGACCGTCGACCACGAGCAACTACACTACCGGCAAAAATGTCAGCCATGCAACCAGCGATGTCAAGCAATGGTTCGTAATGATCAAGGATACCAAGGGTCGCTTTGCTGACAATCCTGTCTGGGGCGATGGCTGGGGTTGGGCGTTGATTAAAACTGATAGCTCAAGTCGAAGTGTTACTGCTAATTATCGTACTGAATGTCTTCCCTGTCATATGCCGGCAAAAAACACCGACTGGATATACGTCGAAGGCTATCCCACGCTAAGCAAGCCTGATCGGTAATACAACGGTTTACCAAAAAATGCGACTGGCATCGTCCGATCCTTGAGCTTCCAGCTTATGGATGAAGAACTAATAAACCAGGGATCAACCTTCAGCCACCAGAAGACTAAAGCGGCACACTCATGCAGCTACATCAACTCAAGTATTTCGTCGCTGTGGTGAAAACCGGCAGCATAACCAAAGCTGCCGAGCAGTGCTTTATTTCACAACCTTCGATTAGCCAGCAATTAGCAAAACTGGAAGAGAGTATCGGAAGGAAATTGTTCAGCAGAGTGAAAGGTAAATTGATTCTTACCGATCCCGGCCATATATTTTATGAGCAGGCATGCAATATTTTAAAGAACGTGGAGGATGCGAAACGTCAAGTCAGCGATTTTGACAGCAGCAGCGGTGGTTCCGTGAATATAGGCATTTTGCCAACGCTGGCACCTTTCATATTGCCGGCGACATTGATGGCGCTATCAAAAAACTTTCCTGAAGCCGTTGTTACGGTGCGCGAAGAAATCTCCGAGGCTTTGATCGCTGCCGCTATATGCGGCGAAATCGATATTCTTGTCGAAGCTCTGCCATTTGACGAAACCTGCCTGAACATCGAGCCGTTATTCTCGGATACATTCTATCTTGCCGTTAACAGGAATAGCCCTCTGGCCGGAATGGAACTTGTTTCTCTCGATACCCTGGGGGATATGCCTTTTATCCTGCTGGAAAATATTCATTGCTTAACGCGGCAGATCGAACAGTACTGTTTCAATGAACGGTTCATGCCGAAGGTGGTGTTCCAGGTTTCACAGTTAAGCACGATTAAGCTGCTGATTGAACTGGACTACGGCGTTTCCATCTTGCCTGCGATCGCGATCGACAAAGATCCCGGCTCTTGCATACGTTATATCAATCTGGATAGTAAAGGCGAGCCACCTGCCAGAGAGGTCGTGCTGGCCATCGCGAAAGATCGATATTTAAGTCCGGCGGCAAAATATTTCGTTGCTGTCATGAAAGAGCAATACCAGAAGACTTGTTGAGCAGTCTGGCCAGGATAATCGCGCCGGAAACAGGGCCATTTTTTGCGAGCATCGCCATTCGCGCTTTTACTCGCACTACACGTGATTGCATTATTCCGGGTAGACCGAACAGGACAGAGCAATATCTCCTGTCGTGTTTCGATTGGGAGGCGACAAACGAGCGCGCGAGTTGGCTGGCTTTCTCATGTCAGCTCGCTGTACCCGCTGCTGATAGCGGTTTTCAAAACAAGTTTTCTTGAAACAGCTTGTCACAATCGAGCGTGAGATTGAACAGGCATGCGCGGAGATTCAAGCCATACGGGTATTGCTGATCACTGAAAGCGCTGAAATCTTTCCACTTGGACGAGCTGGAGCACGACAGGTCGCAATATCAAGCCATGCGTGAACAGCGCCTTGAACAGCTTAAGATACAACGCCAAGAACGAAACCGGGACCGCCCGCAGCCCCGCCAGCGCGGCCTAGACTGACGCGCTAGATATGCCGGGTTTCAATACGTGCATACTCGCTTCGCGCATAGCCACCCAAGCCTTCATATTTAATTGCCTTAATACCAATAAATATTATAATTAGGTATAAAGGTTTAAATTCATGGAGCAAACCATGCCGATGCAGAAAAATACCAGTGTCACGCTGGGCGAGCATTTCGAGAAGTTTCTCGCCCATCAAATCGAATGCGGGCGTTACGGCTCAGCCAGCGAAGCGATACGCGCCGGTCTTCGCCTGTTGGAAGAACGTGAGGCCAAGTTGGAAGCACTGCGCCGCGCCCTGACCGAGGGCGAGCAAAGTGGCCCTGCTGATTATTCCCTGCAAAACATACTGGATGAACTGGAAAGCGAAGGCTAGATGGGGACGTTCATCCTCACACAGAAAGCCAGGGACGATTTGCTTGCCATTGCCCAGGAGACCGGCTTGACGCGGCAGGGCATTCAGCATGCCTTATCCCGCAAGGGGAATCCGCGTTTCGATAATGTCAATTCGATCATGAATGCGCTTGGCTACCGCCTAGTGCCGGAAAAGCTCGACAACGGTAAGCATATCTAGGCTTCAGAGACCTCTGGTGTGTTTCCTCAAACCAAGGAATTTGCGGTGAATGGAGCGGGCAATCCATTCACCGTACGACGTACTACCAGGCCAAATTCACGGCATTGTCTCGGGACTGTGGAGAATCTGACTGATAAATCAGTCCTCTAGCTATCGGCATGCTCGCTAATGGGAAAGAATCAAAAATTCCAATGAATATATCTTATTTTGGCGGAGAGAGAGGGATTCGAACCCTCGGTACGGTTTGACTCGTACGCACGCTTTCCAGGCGTGTACCTTAAACCACTCGGCCATCTCTCCTGTTGAGGGTTCCAGGAAAGGAACCCGGCAAAGGGCGCAAAGGATACACCAGAACGCTACCCCCGGCAACTTTACGGTAGTATAGCCCGAAAGCGCTCATCCGTACGGATCTTACGTCTTGCCGTACCCTCGAAGCCCTTATTCAAAAACCAGAAACAGGAAGTTGCATGCAGATCAAATCCCGCATCCGCACCATCGCGCATTATCCCCATGAAGGCATCATGTTTCGCGATATCACCACGCTTTTGAAAGATCCGGTCGGGTTGCGCGCGACGGTTCAGGAAATCGCCAGCCGCTACAAGAGCATGAAAATCGATAAAGTGGCCGGGATCGAGTCACGCGGTTTCATCATTGGCGCGCCGGTTGCCTATGAGCTTGGCGTGGGTTTTGTGCCGGTGCGCAAGAAGGGTAAGCTGCCTGCCGAAACGCGCGGACGCGATTATCAGCTGGAATACGGCAGCGACCGCATCGAGATTCATGTGGATGCGATTCAGAAGGGCGACCGGGTGCTGCTGGTGGATGATCTGATCGCTACCGGTGGGACGGCGGAGGCCGCTGCGGGATTGATACAGGAAATGGGAGGCGAGGTGGTGGAGTGTGGCTTTGTCATCGATCTGCCGGATATCGGGGGCAGGGTCCGCCTGGAAAATCAGGGGCTCAAGGTGTTTGCGCTGTGCGAGTTTGAAGGAAACTGATCTGACTGGATGGAGTCTATAATGGCTTATATAAACGCATTATCTATGGTCAAGAAGGATACTCACAGTGTGTGTTGTCCTGTTGCTGATCTTCATACTGGTCCCGGTCGCATCCTTGGCCGCTCAGGCGCACGATTATGCGGCGTGGTCAAAAAAGAACCTTGATGGCTCGTGGACGCGGATTACGGAAGTTGCTGTTGCCACCTCGTCTCTTCCCTCTCTGGAGCCTAAGGATATCGGCAAATTTTGCCCAGCCTATAAGCATTTGCCACGCAAAAAAAGAATCCGGTTCTGGGTGGGTCTGCTTTCGTCCATGGCGGAATTCGAAAGTACCTTTAATCCTGAAGCGGCTGCCAGGGGGCCCTCCAAAGACGTATTCAGAAGGCGGGGTACAAATCGAGGGCTGCTGCAAATATCAAAAGAGAGCGCAAACCAGCCAGGCTATAGCTGTGGCATCGAGAAGGCAAAACATCTGCACGATCCCGCCATTCATCTCCCCTGCGCGGTAAAGATATTGTCTACATGGGTCAGTGCGGATCATGTAATAGCGTCATATAAGGGGAATAAAAGAACCAGGGGTGGGGGACGCTATTGGGCTGTGCTCCAGGAAAAAAATGGCCGCCTGCCTGCAATATCGCGTTTCACCAGGAATCTGCCCTTCTGCCGGAAGGGCTGAACGGATTCCCTGCTTGGCGCCCCGATTTGATGCTTTTGGGGTAGGCGGCATCATCGCTGCCAGCCGTTCACGTTTTTAGAACCTGAAGTTGTACTGGACGTAGAACAGGTCAGGCGAAACGCGTGGCGCCTGCGCTTTCAGGAAATCGCCGGCAAACAGTTTCGAATATCCTATCAGCACGTCTTCGTGCCGGTCGACGTGTATGTTGAAGCGGAAATCGATCTCATCCCCGACGTAGCTGCCGGATTGTCCGGTTGCGTCCCGAAGGGTGGCGGTGCCTGCGGCGTTGTACAGGAAATCGCGTTTGTTCGCCAGATAGAAGCGGTGGTACTGAGCGGTGAAATGGGCCCAGGTCAGGGGATGCAGATTGAGTTGGGCGTTGAAGTCGTGGATGTTCTGCCTGCCCACGCGATCGATCCATCCAAGGTAATAATTGCCGAAGGGGAAAAGCTGGTTGAAGGTTGTGCGGCTGCCATCGGTCAGATTATTGTCGCCGGAGGCAAAGTCGTAGCGCAGCCAGAATTGCGGGTTCAGCGGCTTTCCCTTGAAGTGGTAGCCAGCGCCGGAGGCGACAGCAAAGGCTGAGATATCCTGGTTTGAATATTGGCCGAACTGGTACATGCCCTCCAGTTCGTATAGGAACTGGTTGTAATCTCCGGCCACGCGGCTGCCAAGCGTATGTGTGATCGAATCGCCCCTGACACCGGCTCTGCCGGCAGCAAGGTTGCGGTTGTCATCTAGGCTTAGAAAATAGAAATCGGCCAGGTGCCCTTTCAGGGGCTTGTATGTTCCCCACAAGCCGAAGAATTCGCGCTTCTCATCCCAGTTATCGAAATTGTTTCTTTCCGTTACCATCGGACGCACCCAGAATGCATCCAGGTCGAACGTGGGCGTGCGCCAGAATCCCTTCACCCCTTGGAAAGTGCGGCGGGCGTTGACCCAATCGAGCGTGGAAATCAGTCGCTGCGAGCCGTAAAGCAATTCCTGCCGCCCTATGCGCAGATAAGCCGGGCCGTCCTTGATGTTGGCGATCTTGATGTCCGCAAAAACATTCAGCATATCCGTGTGGTTGACATCCGTGACCAGCGGCGCCAATGCCTGGCCGAAAGTACGCGCGTCCAGAAACTCCGCGAACAGCCGGATCCGATCCTGATACCAGAGGTCGGCATGGAAGCGGCTGCGGATCATATGGTAGTTGTCGCTGGTATTGGTCAGGCGCGAGTCGGATTCCCGCATATACCGGTACCAGAAGTTGCCGCCAAATGACAAAAGGAAGTCATCGCCCAGATGGATGCGCTTGACGGGGTCGAAAATATCCTTCTCATGTTCGGGCTTTTCGAGATAGCGGAAATCGATATCGAAAGCCGGCGTGGTCATGAGGGCATAGAGCGCATAGGGGGAGACGGGCGGGCCTTCACGCTTGTTGCCGGTTATATGATCCCAAAGCGAGTAGTATTCAGGCCCTGAGGGGGCGATGATAAACATGCCCGGGCGGGATGGGGCGGTTACAGGAGGGACCTTCGACCAGTCGAACCGTCGGCTGCTCCCGTCACTGCTCGTTGCAGGTGGCGATGCTTCCGATGTTGTCGGGACTACCGTGATGCTGCCGGCGGGAGCAGGGTCTGCCGCAGAAGTCTGGAGCGCCACGCCTAGTGTGCATGTCAGGCTGAATTTCACAAACGATTCCAATGCGCGTTGTGAAGAGGTTGAAAAGCAGTTGGGGTTTTTGGCAGGGGTGAATGAAGACGACAGGCAATCAGGCAGACGCATAGCGGGATTTCAGGGACCTCGGATAAAAATGCCCGCAACTATAGCAAAGTCAGCGTCTATTTTGAACAGATGGGCAAGTGTCACGGAATCCGGTTTCTGCCAAAAGCTATCCCCGGCGCGCACCACCTTCGGCAACTATAATGGTGGGTCAGAAATGGCGCGATCTTCTTTCTGCAGCGATGTTCTCATCAGCATAAGCCATCATCTTATGCCAAGCCGATTTGAATCGAGGTAAGAGGCTCACATGCACGAAGCGGATGGCGGACGCTCTCATCTAGCCCGGAATCGAGGCGAGGTTCTGCGCGCCTTTCTGAAACTAGGGCTTACCTCTTTTGGTGGGCCAATCGCGCATCTGGGATATTTCCGGGATGAACTGGTCACTCGGCGCCAGTGGATGAGCGAGTCGGCCTACGCCGATCTCGTCGCGCTATGCCAGTTTTTGCCAGGCCCCGCCAGCAGTCAGGTAGGTTTTGCGCTGGGGCTGTCCAAGGGGGGATTTATGGGCGCGCTGATCGCCTGGAGTGCGTTCACGTTGCCTTCGGTACTGCTTCTGCTGGTCTTCGCCCACAGCGCCTTTGTCTTTGGTCACCCACTCGGGCAGGGATTCGTCCACGGCTTGAAGCTTGTTGCCGTGGCGGTCGTTGCGCAAGCTGTCTGGGGCATGGCCCGCAACCTTTGCCCTGATCGGGGGCGCGCCGGTATCGCTATCATCGCCGTACTGATCGCGGTCTTCCTCCCTGGCGCACCTGGTCAGCTCGGTGCAATATTCTTCGGCGCCATGGGTGGGCTTTGGCTTTGTAAAAAGCTACCGCTCATGGACGACGAGGGGAATGACGACCGTATAAGCATACCGCTTTCAAAGCAGAAAGCGTTGCTGGCATTGCTGTGTTTTTTCATTCTGCTCTTCGCCTTGCCGCTTGTTGCGGTGATATCTTCCTCGCAGGCGATTGCACTGTTCGAGGCATTCTATCGCGCTGGCGCTCTGGTATTTGGAGGCGGCCATGTAGTTCTGCCGCTGCTGGAAGCAAGCGTGGTCGAAACGGGCTGGGTTAGTGCGGACATGTTTCTTGCAGGGTACGGTGCAGCACAGGCAGTGCCGGGACCTTTGTTTACTTTTGCTGCCTATCTCGGAGCTATAGTCGTGCCCGAACCCAACGGAATCTATGGCGCCGCCATCTGTTTGATCGCAATATTTTTGCCCGGAATGTTGTTGCTGGTGGGCGTTTTGCCGTTCTGGGACGATCTGCGCAAAAAAAACCGGGTACGGGCGGCAATGGCGGGCGCGAATGCCGCCGTGGTAGGCGTGCTTGCCGCTGCCCTCTATCATCCTGTCTGGACGAGTGCAGTACTTGCGCCGCCGGATTTTGCAGTGGCGCTCGCGGCCTTCATCCTGCTGACTGTCTGGAAAGTCTCGCCATGGAAGGTCGTTCTGTTGACCGCGTTCGCCGGTGCGGGCCTATCACTGGCTTGAGGAAAGAGAATGCCAGCTTTCTTCTCCAGGATTTTTTCCTGATGCGTCGCATTGCCTGCTGATTATTCTGACGAACATCCGTGAGAAACAGCGGGCCGAACGCCTATCGGTAGAATTTCCCCTCGCGCTCCGGCTGGTAGATGATTTCCTCTATCCGTACCTTGATGGTGCCTCCGCCCGGACGCGGCCACTCTATCTCGTCGCCGGTGGAAAGCCCAAGCAGCGCACTGCCAACCGGCGCAAGCACGGAAATCTTATCACCGGACCCGTCGACATCTTTTGGATAGACCAGCGTCAGACGGAAGTCCTGACCCGAGGAATCGATGCTGAACCGTACCGTGGAGTTCATGGTTACAACTGTGGGCGGTATCTGCTCGGACTCGACGATTTCGGCGCGTTCGAGCTCGGCTTGCAGTTCCGCACTGCCAGGAACCGCATTGGCCGGAAGCGACTCGAGCAAGGTCTCCAGCCTGTCCAGGTCCTGGGATGTCAATATAATGTGCGGTCTGCTGTTCATTTCAACCTCGTTTCAAGTTCTGTTATCGCCCTTGCCCTTTGCTATGCCGCCAGGCGCTTACTGCGGCGGTCTTCCTGACCTCCAGTGCCGGTTTCTCGTTGGAAGTTCTGATCGGGCCGATCGGATAGGATGCATCGGATAGGATGCCATTGATTCTACCATCAAATGTCATGATATTACCGGAGCAGCGGGAGTCCATATGCTGCTTTTATGGGCACTCCCGCTTTCAGGATGAATGACAAGTACCGCTCACCTTTGACCCCTCATTGTATTGAGCGTAGAGTCGAATAACGAGCATACGACGAGCACATAATTTCTTTTTTTGAGGAGCGGTGACCATGCAATCTCCGACTATTGTAAATCCCTCCCAATTAGACCCGGTCAATCCGGCAATCGAAAAGTATATTCGCAGCCTGGTGGGACGAACTGATCATCCCGTGCTGACCGAAATGGAAGCGGTGGCTGCCAAAAACAATTTTCCGATCGTTGGCCGCCTGGTCGGCGTTTTTCTGGAAACACTGGCGAAAACGATCGATGCCAAACGTATTTTCGAGTTCGGCAGCGGCTACGGCTATTCAGCTTACTGGTTCGCAAAAGCAGCCGGAGCGGACGGAAAGGTGATCTGTACCGATGGCGATCCTCAGAACAAGGAAAAGGCCGAGCAGTATCTCAAGTCTGCCGATCTGCTGGAGAGGATCGATTTTCGCACCGGCATCGCACAGGAGATATTCGGGCAGACCGAAGGAGTATTCGATATCTGCTACAACGATGCGGACAAGGGAGATTATCCGGAAATCTGGCGTATGGCAAAAGACAGGATCCGCCCAGGCGGGCTGTACGTTGCGGACAACGTGCTTTGGCATGGGCGGGTGGCGGTGGAACATTATGTCGATATTGTTCCCGGATGGACCGAAGCTATTCTTGAGCACAACAAACTGATCTTCAACGATCCGGAATTTGACGCTTTCATAAATCCGACGCGGGACGGTGTTGTCGTGGCGCGAAGAAAGGCACAATGACATTATTTGTGATCCATCCTCAACGCCAGGCCCTGATCTCTGGAGGGAGCAGAGCTACTGAAAAATATCGAAATAAAGTATCGAAGGCTCAAATTCGGCGGCTCAAATCGAAAGAAAATTTTTATAATTTTTTGTTGTATTTCTGAAGGGGATATGCAAAACTGTTTTCCAGTAAAGTTGTAGCGCGAAACTAGGGTTCCGGCTTCTTTTCTCGAAGTGTCTGGTCCGAGAGTTTCCGGCTTCGTCATGACGAGGCTCCACGGAGGGATAAAAGCCCGGGAGATCATGTAGTTATTACATTGATTCCCGGAGTTTAACCGCCGAAAAGGAGACTTGGTCGTGCATTTCTCTCCTGTACTTTCCCCCGCTTTTTCAGTTGCCAGCCTGGTTATAGTAGTACTGTCTGGCAAGCAGTATATACGTCATGTCGACGAAAGCCAGTATCCAATGGCGTGCGAGGCACACCCTTGTGGGTTCAGGCTGGACTTCGGGTCGTGCCTCGGAATGACGAAGCTCGTAGTATTTTTTCGCCGCATAAATAGCTGCGATAGCCGCGATACAAATAGCCGCAACACCTGCGACCCCAGTCCGTCACGGCTGGGTGTCTCTTTGCTCATTGCTTCCGGCAGCATGAAGAGACCGACAAATGGTCAGTCAGGTGGAATCATTCCGTGTGTCTCGAAAGGGATATCATGTCCATAGAAGAAACCCCGAATACATTTTCCCGTCCTGCCGCCACTTCGGTGACTGGCGACAAGCTTCACCGCAGCATGAGTGTATGGAACAGCTTTACACTCGGGTTCGCGGTTGTTTCCCCCGTGGTGGGGCTTTACGCCATCATCAGCGTCCAGACCACTGTGACAGGAGGCGGATGGTTCGGCGCGCTGGTTACCTGTCTCGTCATGCAGTTGCTCGTGGCAACGGTCTACGCCGAGTTGTCTTCACAATTCCCGATTGCGGGCGGCGCATACAAATGGTCGCGTCAACTCGGAGGCGTGGTCACCGGGCAATTTGCCGGGGTCATCTACGTCAGTTCCACTATCGCCATGCTCACCACCACCGCCTATACGGGTGGCGTCTGGCTTGCCCTGTTTTTCGGAGCCGAGAGCGAAACGGGCTCTGCATTCGTGATCTGGGGTGCAGTATTCCTCCTCCTGTGCACCATCATCAACGTGGTCCACGTCAATATCTTCAAGCTGGTCATCACAATGGGAGTTTATGCGGAAGTTGTCGGCTCCCTGGGCGTGGCGCTGCTGCTGTTCCTGTTTTTCCGGCAGCATTCTTTTTCCGAACTGTTCCAGCATCTCGGCACAGGCACGGCGCCAGACCAGGTATCCGCGTTTTTGGCAGCGCTGGCGATCGCTGGCTGGGCATTCATCGGTTTTGATGCCTGCTCCACCATTGCGGAGGAAACGCACGAACCCAAGCGGATGGTGCCGCGTGCCGTCTTCTTCTCTTTATGCATGGTGGGATCGGTGGTGCTTTTCAACTCCGCGGCGCTCACGCTCGTGTTCGATCGCGAGGCGTTGATTACTGCGAGTGCCACTTCCGATCCAATTACGCCTGTAATTACTGGCAGTTTTGGCGAATGGGCGGAAAAGCCGTTTCTAGCCATCGTCATGGTCGCATTCCTGGCTTGCGGCGCTTCAGTGGTGAAATATACCTCGCGCATCGTGTATTCCATGGCGCGTGAAGGCAATATGCCCGCTGTTCTCAGCCAATTGGCGCCGGACAAGACGCCACGCAACGCCGTTATCTGTACCGTATCGCTGGCAGGACTGGGATTGCTGTTCGGGTTGAATGATGGTGCTGTGGCTACCGTGATTGCCTTCGGCACGGGCGGGCTTTACGCCATGTTTTCCATGACAACCGGCGTGGGTTTATTCACCCGGCTCACCGGGCGCTGGAATCCGGCATTGGGTGAGTTGAAGCTTGGCGTCTGGGGGCTGCTGATCAACACGGTCGCTTTTGTCTGGTCTGTATTCGAACTTGTCAATATTGCCTGGCCGCGCCCCTATGCCACGGCTCCCGACGCACCGTGGTGGCAGCTTTGGGCGGTACCGCTGGTGCTGGGCAGCATTCTCGGCATTACAGCGCTATATATCCTGATAAATAAAATGCGTAAAAAATCCACTTCACACAGTATGCAGAGGGAAGCGAAAACACCGCATTAACCTGCAATTGAACTGGATACACCTGAAAAAATTATCTTGATGAGGAGAAAGACATGAACCAACCGGATGCCCATTTGTGGGAACAACATATTCCCGGCGGGTGCCACTGGTCCGGCATTCTGCGTCGCGGTACCACGCTGCGCATGACGGATGTCAACGGCGGCGCCAATGCCTCGGTATTGTTCTTCAATCAGGAAGAAAAACTGGAGCGCTACAACATGGCCGATACGCTCAAATCCCAGCATACCTTTCGCCTGACCAAGGGACATGCCTGCCATTCGGACATGGGAAGGATATTCTGCTGCATTACCGCCGATACTGTGGGTTGGCACGATACGGTTTGCGGCTTGAGCGATGCCGACCTGATACGCCGGAAGTACGGCACTGCACGGTATCAGGAGCATCGCAACCAGATGTTTCGCAATGGGCTGGATGGCATGCTGATCGAGCTTGGCAAATGGGGCTTGGGCATGCGGGACGTGGTATCCAATATCAATTTCTTCAGTAAGGTGACCGCCAATTCAGCCGGCGAACTCACCTTCCATTCCGGCAACAGCAAAGCGGGAGATCACGTGGATTTGAGTTTCGAAATGGATACGCTGGTCGTGTTATCTGCTGGGCCGCATCCTCTCGACCCCTCTACCACGTACCAGCCCGGTGCAGTCAATCTCATTGCTTTTGCAACCCCATCTTCGGTGATTGCCGAATGCGCACATATTTCCGAAAACCAGCGTGCCCGGCAAAACACGGAATGTTTATATGCTTGTCATGGAGGTGCGGCATGAACGGGAATTCAAAGAGCAAGAATTTTGTTGAAAGCAGGCTGGATCCGGATGCGGCGATAGTGGATGAAATCTGCCCCGCAGGCGAGCCCTGGGTCAAGATCGTCAGGGAAGGACAAATTTTCCGGATCGTGGACCTGGAAGGTAACCAAGCCGTCGATACCCTGTTTTACAACGCCTCACACGCGGTGGAGCGCTATAGCGCAACCGATACTGTACGTCGGCAGAAGAAAGTCTATCTGACTACCGGCAGCAAGCTGTACTCGAACTATGGGAACGTAATGCTCACCATCGTTGCGGATACATGCGGGCGGCATGACACCTTGGGTGGGGCATGCGCAGCGGAGAGCAATACGGTGCGGTATGCGCTGGAAAAATTCCCCATGCACAGTTGCCGCGACAACTTTCTGCACGCGCTGGCGCACGAACCGGAGTGCCAGCAACTCGGCATCAGCAAGCGCGATATTCCCAGCAATATCAATTTCTTCATGAACGTGCCAGTGACGGAAGAGGGTGGCCTGGAATTCGTGGATGGCGTCTCCGCGCCTGGCAAATACGTGGAAATGAAGGCAGAAATGGACGTGGTGGTACTGATTTCGAACTGCCCGCAACTGAACAATCCATGTAACGCCTACAATCCCACGCCCATTCGATTGCTGGTCTGGGACGATCCCAGTGAGATGAGCTTTACATAGTCCAGGTTCTATCCCGGCTGTTTTTCACTCAACGAGACTAAATCATGTTTGAAAAAGTATTGATAGCCAACCGGGGCGCCATTGCCTGTCGGATTATTCGCACCATGCGGCGCATGGGGGTGAAGAGCGTTGCAGTCTATACCGAGGCAGATGCGCTATCGCGCCATGTGATCGAAGCCGATGAAGCCTATTGCATAGGCAGCGGAGTCGCCGCGGAAAGCTATCTGCGCGCCGACAAGATCCTGGAGGTTGCGAGCCAAGCGGGGGCAAAAGCTATTCACCCAGGATATGGCTTCCTCAGTGAAAAAGCTGAATTCGCCGAGCAATGCGCTGACCATGGCATTTCCTTCATTGGCCCTACCCCCCACCAGATGCGTGCATTCGGCTTGAAGCACACGGCGCGCGAACTGGCGCTGCAGAACCAGGTACCGCTGCTGCCGGGCACGGGATTGCTCGAAGACCTGGAGGATGCCTTGCGCCAGGCCGCTCATATCGGTTACCCGGTCATGCTGAAAAGCACGGCGGGGGGTGGCGGCATCGGCATGCGTTTGTGCTGGAACAAGGAAGAGTTGAGCGGAAACTACGAATCGGTGAAATACCTGGCGCAGAACAATTTCAAGGATGCCGGTCTGTTTCTGGAAAAATATGTCGAGAATGCGCGCCATATCGAAGTGCAGATATTCGGCGACGGCAAGGGCGGGGTGATTGCGCTGGGTGAGCGTGACTGCTCGATGCAGCGGCGCAACCAGAAGGTGATCGAAGAAACGCCAGCGGCTAATCTGCCGCCGCGCGTGCGCCAGGCGTTGCTGGATGCGGCGGTACGTTTGGGCAAGTCAGTCAACTACCAGTCCGCGGGTACGGTGGAGTACATTTTCGATGCTTCGACCGCCGAATTTTATTTCTTGGAGGTGAATACGCGGCTGCAGGTCGAGCATGGGATAACCGAGGAGGTGACCGGGATCGACCTGGTGGAATGGATGGTTCGGCAAGCCTCTGGAGACCTGCCGTCTCTGGATTCATTCGACATCCAGCCCCATGGGGCCTCCATCCAGGTACGTGTGTACGCGGAGAATGCGGTCAAGGATTTTCAACCCTCCTGCGGTATCCTTACGGCGGCAGAGTTTCCGTCTCCGTCTACCGCACGCGTGGAAACCTGGGTGGAACGCGGTGTCGATGTCACCCCATTTTATGATCCCATGCTGGCAAAAATCATCGTGTACGCGCCGGACCGGGAGCAGGCCATTGCGCGGCTGCTGGAAGCCCTGGACGTGACGGCATTGCACGGGGTGGAAACCAACGTGGGGTATCTCAGACAGATACTGCGCAGCGAGGCTTTTCGCAGCGGGCGACACACGACGAGCTTTCTGAACAGTTTTCGTTATACCGCCCATACGATCGATATCCTCAGTCCGGGAGTGCAGACCACGGTGCAGGATTATCCCGGGCGGACAGGATACTGGAGCATCGGCGTGCCGCCATCGGGGCCGATGGATGCTCTGGCGTTCCGCCTGGCCAATCAGCTCGTCAATAACACCGAGAATGCCGAGAATAGCGAGGATAAGGCCGGCCTGGAGATTACGCTTTCGGGCCCGGTGTTGCGTTTCAACTGTGACAGCGTTATTGCTGTATGCGGCGCGCCGATGGAGGTGCGCCTGGATGGTGAACCGCTTGCCTATTGGCGGGCACATCGCGTCAAGGCCGGTTCGTTGCTGCAGTTCGGCAAACTTGTAAATCATGGGTGCCGCGCTTATCTGGCAGTGCAGGGAGGAATTCGGGTTCCTGATTACCTGGACAGTAAATCCACCTTCACTCTTGGCCACTTCGGCGGGCACGCAGGCCGCATGCTCCTCACCGGCGACGTGCTGCATATCTTTGAAACCAGGAAAGACGGTGATGGCGGATTTGAGCAGGGGCTGCCGGGAGAATGGGTACCGCGCTACACCGACAGCTGGGAAATAGGGGTGTTGTACGGGCCGCACGGCGCGCCGGATTTTTTCACTGAGGAGGATATCGAAACCCTCTTCGCCACTGATTGGGAAGTGCATTACAATTCCAATCGCACCGGGGTGCGGCTGATCGGCCCCAAGCCCCACTGGGCGCGCAGCGACGGCGGTGAAGCAGGGCTGCATCCCTCCAATATTCACGACAACGCCTATGCCGTAGGCACTGTGGATTTTACGGGTGACATGCCGGTGATACTCGGCCCGGATGGCCCCAGCCTCGGCGGCTTCGTCTGTCCGATTACCATCATCCAGGCCGAATTGTGGAAGATGGGACAGCTCAAACCGGGCGATCGCGTCCGCTTCCACAGGATGTCGATGGAGCAGGCGCTGGCGCTGGAGCTACAACAGGATGCAGGGATAAAAGACCTTCGGGTTCCACAAAACGTTTCATCCGGGGCGGAGCAGGGCGCAACCCCCGAATCCACACCTGTGCTCCACTTCATTCCGCAAAGCGATGGTCAGGTGCAGGTCGTATATCGCCAGGCAGGCGACAAAAATCTGCTGGTCGAGTATGGTCCGCTCGAGCTCGATCTCAATTTGCGCTTCCGCGCGCATGCGCTGATGGATTGGGTGCAGACAGCGTGCAATGACGGGGAACTGGAAGGCATTCTGGATCTGACACCAGGCATCCGTTCGCTGCAAGTCCATTTCGATTCCCGCGTACTGCCACGCGATAAGCTGCTGGAGATGCTGGTCGGCGCGGAAAAGAAATTGCCCGATATCGATGACATGGAGGTCCCGGCACGCATCGTCCATCTTCCTCTGTCGTGGGACGATGCTGCCACCCGGCTGGCGATAGAGAAGTACATGCAATCCGTGCGCAGTGATGCGCCCTGGTGCCCGAGCAACATCGAGTTCATCCGCCGGATCAACGGCCTCGACAATATCGAGGAAGTGCAGCACATCGTATTTTCCGCGAATTATCTTGTCATGGGGCTGGGTGATGTCTATCTGGGCGCGCCGGTTGCTACACCTGTGGACCCGCGTCATCGCCTGGTGACCACGAAGTACAATCCTGCGCGCACCTGGACGCCCGAGAATGCAGTTGGCATAGGCGGGGCTTATTTGTGCATATACGGGATGGAAGGTCCCGGAGGCTACCAGTTTGTAGGCCGCACGGTGCAGATGTGGAACCGTTACCGCCAGACAGCCGACTTCAAGGAAGGAAAGCCCTGGCTGCTGCGTTTCTTCGACCAGATCCGTTTCTATCCGGTTAGCGAAAGCGAACTGCTCCAGCTACGCAAGGATTTCATTACCGGACACTTCAAGCTGAAGATCGAGGAGACAACATTCAGTTTGAAACAGTACAACGCTTTCCTGAAAGAAAATGCGACATCCATCAGCGCTTTCAAAGCAAAGCAGCAGGCTGCGTTTGAAGCCGAGCGTGAACGCTGGAAGGCCGAAGGCAAGGCGGAATATATCAGCGAGACAACGGTTGAAGAAGCGGATGCGCAGGGCGAACTGGATTTACCCTCTGGTTCCCAGGTTGTTAGTGCGCATGTAACCGGCACGGTGTGGAAACTGCTCGTCAAGGAAGGGCAGCGTGTCGAAATGGGAAATCCAGTGATAGTGGTGGAGTCCATGAAAATGGAATTCTCCGTGGAGGCGCCGGTCAGCGGTACGGTACGACAGCTATTCTGCAAGGAGGGGAGCCATATATCCGCCGGGCAGATGTTGCTTATCGTTCAGGAGGAGTGAAATGAGCAAGTTTGGTCCCCTGGGTGATATCCCGTCCCTGCTGCAACGCTATGCCAATGGCGAGCTGACTCCTGCCGATATGGTGGAGGCGGTGCATGCGCTGATCCAGGACGACCCCGACAATGTGTGGATACACAAGCTGCCGCTGGGATCATTGCGGGAATATGCCCGGAAGGTGGAAGAAAAAGGGATGGCTGCACTGCCTTTATATGGCATTCCCTTCGCTATCAAGGACAATATCGACCTTGCAGGCGTTCCAACTACAGCGGCTTGCCCGGCGTTTGCCTACACGCCGCCACGCAGCGCAACGGTGGTGCAGAGACTGATCGACGCGGGCGCGATTCCCATCGGCAAGGCCAATCTCGATCAATTCGCCACCGGGTTGAACGGTACCCGCTCTCCCTATGGTGTCTGCCGCAACGCCTTCAATCCCGAATACATCTCCGGCGGATCAAGCTCGGGTTCAGCAGTGGCTGTGGCGAAGGGCTGGGTATGTTTCAGCCTCGGAACCGATACCGCAGGCTCCGGCAGGGTACCCGCCGCCTTCAATAATCTCATCGGGTATAAACCCACCAGGGGTTGGCTTTCCACGCGCGGTGTCGTACCCGCCTGCCGCTCGCTGGATTGCGTATCCATCTTTGCCTTTACCGCTGCCGATGCGGAGCGAGTGCTTGAGGTAGCCGCCAGCTATGATGAAGAAGACATTTATTCCCGCCGGAGGGAGGAGCATGCCTATGATTTCGCTCTAAAACGCCTTCCTGAGCGGCATTTTCGCTTTGGCATACCGCACCGGCAGCAATTGCAATTCTTCGGGAATTCCGAAAGTGCCCGGTTGTTCGGGGAAGCGATAACACAACTGCAAGCATTGGGCGGCGAGGTGGGCAGCAAAGTCATCGAGATCGATTTTTCGCCCTTTCTGGAAGCAGCGCACCTGCTTTATGGGGGGCCATGGGTAGCCGAGCGTTATGCTGCGATTCAGAAATTTTTTGATCTGCATAGCGATGAGGTAATTTCGCCGGTACGAGAGATCATTGCCGGCGCACACCGATTCTCGGCCGCAGATGCCTACAACGGCCTGTATCGCTTGCGTACGCTTAAGCGCCAGGCTGACCGTACCTGGTCTGAAGTGGAGTGTCTGCTGACACCCACCGCTGGGACCATTTATCGCATCGAGGAAATGCTGGCAGACCCGGTTCGCCTGAACACGAACCTGGGGTACTACACCAACTACATGAACCTGCTCGACTATTCGGCAGTGGCGGCGCCAGCCGGATTTCAGGATGATGGACTGCCTTTTGGCGTAACCCTGGTGGCTCCAGCCCATCAGGATGTCTCGCTGTTGCATCTTGCCGCACGTCTGCAACAGGCTTACGCACTACCCGTGGGGGCTACCGATATTCCACTGGAAAAAGAGGTTTCACCAGAAAAGGTATCTTTTCGACGCCCGGCACAACCTGAGCAATCACCTCTCGTGCGTGTAGCGGTCTGCGGCGCGCATTTGTCCGGTCTGCCATTGAATCCTCAACTGACCAGCCGCAACGGACGCCTGGTAGCAAGTACGACAACCTCCCCCGACTACAAACTCTATGCGCTTTCGGGAACACCCCCGCTTCGCCCTGGATTGGTACGCGTGGATAAGAACGAGCGAGGGTGCGCGATCGAAGTGGAGGTGTGGGAACTGCCAGCAAGCGAATTTGGCAGTTTTGTGGCAGGCATACCTGCTCCCTTGGGGATTGGTACCATTACCCTTGCGGGCGGCGAATCCGTGCAAAGTTTCTTATGCGAGGGCTACGCGGTAGCGGATGCAAAGGATATCAGCCAGTTCGGGGGATGGCGCCGCTATATGCAATCAATGGCTAATTCCATGGAAAGCGACGAGGCGGTGCGCCGAGTGGATACTGAATAAGGACAACGCATTCTTCCGCTCCCAAGTGGATTACGTCTGCTCTATCCCTTTCCAATGTGCAAAAGAAGGACAAGTAAGACTGAAGAAGACAACCAGATTCCGCTACGCTTAACCCCTGATCCTTCCCATGAGCGCAACCTCAATTTGAAGTCTAAGTCAAACTGCCTGCGTCCCTGCTTTCAATCATCATCAATTTCTCCATGAGCGAATAATCCATCTATCGAGATGTCTGCGCAAATTAACCACTACGCGATATAACTGTTTTAGCTGCTCTCATTTATTGGAAGCAAGAAGTGGCGGCGGGAATTCAGACAGGACGATAAGTGGGACGCTCTGGGTCTGAGCCGGCGATAATGTCGGTAGAGGAACCAGAAAGATGACCAGGAGAACGAGGCGAACGCACTCGGCGGCGTTCAAGGCGAAGGTGGCCCTGGCGGCCGTCAAGGGCGATCGGACATTGGCCGAATTAGCCCAGCAGTTCGATGTACATCCGAATCAGATCACGGA
>Ga0134128_10000817_pt1 | contig 42288 bp, 61 predicted proteins | sample KB31754_FD_96462 | JGI IMG/M metagenome (GOLD analysis project Ga0134128, IMG submission 96462) | Terrestrial soil microbial communities with excess Nitrogen fertilizer from Kellogg Biological Station, Michigan, USA - KB3-175-4 | ecosystem: Environmental > Terrestrial > Soil > Unclassified ...
CCGCTATGGATACCAGGGCCGCGATCCATCGCCCCTCGACCCGGAAGGCCACAACGAAGGTCTTGTCGCGATTCCGTCGGAGCAGGATGCAAGACAGTCCGTCGCCGAGGAACTCCCGGGAGAGATTCGCGAGATCACCCTTGGTCAGGTCGATCTCGTACCGCTCCTTCGCCTGCTCGATGGCGTGGCTCATGGCACACTCCTCTCGGCCTCGCCGGGCTCTTCCCAGGCATCGCCGCTACCGGGCGGAGGGGCGGAAGCGAGCTTGGCGGCTTCGAGCCTGTCTCTGGTCTTCTCCGCAAGCTCCAGCTTCGTCATGCGTTTCGGGGGCGTGGACGCTGGCGGAGGCTCCTCCTGGCTCTCGTCTTCGACGGGAGGGCCTTCCTCGTAAGCCTCGTATTCGGCGGGAAGTTCGAAGGACGGGTTGTCGGAGGCGAACTGATTCGCGAGGCTGGTCATCTCCTGGGAGAAGGCCCCTCGGACGGTGGCCTCGAACCAGCGAGGTTCCTTCTCGGCGATGATGGCGATCATCCCGAGCGTCTGCTCGACAGAGGCCCGAGGGAATGATTCGCCGGTCTCGGCGTCGAGACCCATCTCGACGGGCTGAAGCTTGCCCTGTAGGATTGCGGCCATCAGGACGATCCGCGAGACGACCACGTTAGGGACGGGCGACTCGGAGAGGCTGTGCGGGAAGACGCCCGAATTGCATTTCTCCCAGTTCTCGACCCACCGCTCCGAAGCCTCTTTGTTGATGTCGCGGATCTTGATCTTGCATTCCTTGACGAGGGCGGGCTTGGCGTAAGAGCCCGTCTTTCCGTGCTCGCTCCCCTGGTCGGGGAGCTTTTGCTGGGGCCGGCCGCCGGAGATGACCTCGACGTCGATTGCCTTGCCGTCCTGGTCGGTCATCGCGCCGAGTTCGTCGGGAGTATACATTCCGGCGATCACGTCGGGGAAAACGATGCGGGCGCAGGCCGCGACGGCTCGCCACTTCCTCATGGTCTTAGGCTGGGACTTCCAGTTGTGCTTTTGCGAGAGCGGGATCTCTCGCTTGACCTTGTTGATCCATTCGGAGGTCATGAAAAGTTCGGCGTCATCCATGCCGAATCGCTCGGTGTGTGGAGCGCGGCCCCTTCGTTTCATGGTGACGACGGCAGCGTTGCCGTCGTCGCTGATATCCATCTGTTCGCAAAATCCCGAACGATTGATGAGGGCGATCATAAGTTGCGGGGAGGCGCCGGGCTTGCCCTGAATGACAGTTATGCTGTCGAAGGCGTGCATGGGGCCGATGCCGAGTTCGCGCCCCTTGAGCATAATGGCGACGGCTGCCTCCGTACTCTCGACTGAGCGAGGGAGCATCCCGGATTTGACGAGGACCTGGGCGAGGTGCCAGAGGTCGTCCATGTGCTTGACGATCTCGATCACATCAGAGAGAGGGCTGGCGGAATCGGGAACGAACTTGGCGGGAAGCGAGTCCGGTCCGGTGCTCAAGACGCCCTCCGTTCGCGAAGGTTGAAGGGTGAGTAGAGGAGCCGGTCGTCGACCCGGCTCACGACGTTGCCGTAATAGCCGTAGCTCTGGCCCGGCTTCATGAGCCGGAGGGCTTGGAAGTAGGCGGTCCGCCACTCCGCCTGGCGATCGGCGCGAGCCTCGACCGAGAGAGCTGCGTAGATGCAACGCTCGGCGAGCGAAAGGCGGTCGAGGGCATCTTCGATGGCTTCGAGGCGGTTTGCGGTTTGGGAGGTCGGCATGCGTCGGGCTCTCCTTCGAGCCGTTGGATCTTGGTTGTGTCGGGCACGTCGAAACGAACGTGGACCTGGCCACGGTTGCCCATCTTGACGTAGTGGAGGGTGTGAGGCTCGCCGCCCTCGGGCGTGAAACGGAAACTCTCGCCATCCCTGACCTTGCGATAGAGCATTCCCATCCGTAGGATTCCCTTCAATTCGAGGAGTCGGCGCGGTCGCCGATGAGCCGGAGGACGAACGACGGCCGCTCCGGTTCGACCTGGGCGCGAGCATCGAGCGAGTCGAGATAGATCCAGATGAGGTTGATTTGCCGCCGCTGGATCACGACGAATGACGTCAGGACGACGATCGAGATCACGAGGAATGCTTCCATCAGAGGTGAATCCTTTCGAGCAAGGGCCGCTCCACGACATGCCCGAAGCGGCCGAGTTCGTATCGCTTGAGGTTGGCCCAATCCTCGATGGGGCCGTTGCCCTTGACCCATTCCGTGAGACGCCTTCGCGCCTCGACGAAAGCCCAATGGGTCCGGAAATCCGGATCTTGACGGAGAGCGGACCAGGCATGCTGATAAAGCTCAAGGAGGTGGCCCTGGTAGGTTCGAGCGACCATGAGTGATCCCCTAGAGCCGATTCGGAGTCATGAGCCACGCGATGGCCACCGCGACGAGCAGCGCCAGCCCGAGCCCCTTGAAGATCCCGCCGACGAAGAGGATCAAGCCGCCACCTCCGTCGTCCCGAGGGCCGCACGCATCGCCGCCAGGGCGGCCGAGTGGGCCCCCTTCAACGCATCGCCCCTGAGCTTGTTCGCCGCCGAGCGGTCGAAGGTGTAGAGCGTGCCCGTGAGCGAGAGGAGCCGATCCCAAGCCTCGCTCTCCTCGATCCCCGCTTCGAACCGCTTTTCGCGGTAAATGGGCGTGTTGTACTTGCCCCTGAGCCCCTCGGCCCGTCCGCGCCGCCCGGCCGCCTCGACATAGACCGAAGCGAGGGCACTACAATCTTCCGTGAGTTCGGCGATGTTCAAGGCCGGCCTCCCTTGGCTTTGATTGACGCTTCCTTCTCGGCCTTCTCCGCGCAGTCCCGGTGATCATTCACGAAGACAACGGGGCTGTGGCAGTAGAAGCAAATCCGGTTACCCTGGACCGGACGCCGGTGCCTGTAACTGAGATAGTTTCCGTTTCCCCTGCTCGGCATCGACGAATCCTTTCATCGGGAGAGGAGAGGAGCCCCGACCTTTCGGCCGAGAGGACTGACCTCGGAAGCCCTGAGAAGCACCACATGGACCACGCCGGCACGGTCGAGTGTGAACTTCCGCCCCAGAAAGGCGAACCGACGGGACTTCTTCATGCCGAGGAATCGGCGGATGTTCACCCGGCAGGTCGCCACGTATCCCGCCTGCTTGGCGACGAGTTCGGCGTCAGAGTTCTTCGCGCCCTTGAGGCTGTCGAGGACGGCCTTCGCGGCGAGGAACGCGAGGCAAGCCGCCTCGATCCCGGCTTCGGGGCCGAAGTCGCGTTCGGCCGAGGCGACGGCGTGTTTGGCGTTGAGGGCGCCGAGCAAGAGGCTTATCGCTGACATGGAGGCTCCTTATTCGATCGGGCCAAGGGAAGACACCGGCACGGTGTAGCGGATGAACATCTCCGGGTCGTCCATCGCCACGACGCGGGCAAAGCCGCAGGGCATGCGGAAGTCGGGGCAGACGACGCGGACGGCGAGGCCGTCGAGATGAGGGAGGCCGGCGAGGTGGCCTCGGAGCCGATAGGGTGCGAAAACCTGGGGCATGACTTCGCTCCGTCGCGAGGGTCGGATTCAGCCGACGCGGGTCATCGCCGCGTAGTTGGACCCCAGTTCGGCGTGATATTCCCGGTCCGACTGGCCCGGAGCTTCCGGCACGTCTGGCGTGTCGTCCACCGCGAGCATCACGCCGAGGATCTTGGCCGGCATCGGCGACGGCTCGACGCGGACGACCACATCGCCGCATTTGACGTGAGAGCCCGGCTTGTACCCCAGCCCGGCCAGGTCGATGCCGATCTGCATCAGGGCCGACCGCTCGGCGAGGCCGAACCTTGCGGCGCGGATCATCCTGGCGTTGACGCTCGCCATGTCGTTGGAACTGCCAAGGCCGCGACTCAACGCCTCGGAGATCCGGAGCGATGTGGCGATCTCGACTTCCCCGAAGCGATGGAGCTTCATCGCCTCGCGTGCCAGGTTGATGATGTCGAGCTTGTGCCGGTCCGTGGAGGTTTCCAGCGGATCGACGGCTTCTTCGAGCAGGACGAAAGTCTTCAAGATGCAACCCCGCTTTCTTTGGGTTTGGAAGCAAGTTCGGCCGCTCGATTGACCAGGATGGGAGGCGCGCCATCGTCCGCCTGGACAAAGGCCGCCAACGTGTCGATGGCCCATTGGAAATGACGGCTGGGACGCAGTGAGAGCCACTTACTCCAGCACCAATCGGGAGAGACGAGGATCAGCCCGGCGATCTTCCGATGCCCTATGTGGTTCCCGGCCGCATTGAGCAGGATTCGCGAAATGAGGGCGTGGGAATTCCAGTTGATCTTTGCCCCGTCGAGGTTGGCCCCGTCGAGGTTGGCCCTGACGAGGTTGGCCCTGACGAGGTTGGCCCCGACGAGGTTGGCCCCGACGAGGTTGGCCCCGTCGAGGTTGGCCCCGACGAGGTTGGCCCCGACGAGGTTGGCGAAAACCGTTGAGATTCCGGCATTGTGGGCGGCTTCGACTGCGTCCTTAAGCGACTCGTGCTCGCCCCTGTAGATCACTTCTTCCGATGCGCGACGAAGTATCGAGATGATCAAATCCGGCCTCCTCTTCTGGCGAAAGTCTTCATCGGCGTCCTCCGATTGGTATGGGTTGAGGGTCAGGCGGTTTTCTTCGCGAGGGAATCGATGGCGGTCTTGATCGCCGATGCGGCGCGTCGGCCGGCGTCGACGCATTCGACGTTGCCGTCAGCGGCCTCGGTCTTGATCAGTTTGCGGGCCTGGACTTCGGCCCACTCGATCGAGAGAAGCTCCGACTCGTCGAGCGCGTCCCTCGTCGCCGCCGACTTGGCGAGGCCCTTCTCCTCCCGGATCTCGGAAGGCGTCTTGCCGAGGATCTTGAGGGAGATGGCCCGGGTGATCTCCGCGTAGGGGTTGTCATTCCCCCGGATCTTGCAGTTGTGATCCGCCATCGTCGAGCAAAGGGCCTTGCGGGCGGTGATGCCCTTGAAACGCCGCTCGATCCACTCGACTTCCTTGCCGTGCTTGAGGTAGGCGTCGATGCCCCGCTCGATCTTGAGCCCCGGGTCGGCCTTCTCCTCGGCCCACTCCCGGAACGCCTCGTTGACGAAGCGGTGGAACTCGTGGCTGAGGTACTTGGCGTAGGCGACGGAAATCTGCCAGTGAGCCCAGGTTGCGCCGCCCTTGCCCCGCTCGCCGACGATAATGTGCCCCAGGGGCACATTAAGATTCTTGGCCAGGTCGGCAATGAATCCAGAGCCTTCCTTTCGTCGCCACTGGCGAGGGTCCTTGCTTGTCTCGCTCCCGGCCGCCTTCCACATGGCGGTCAGATTGATGAATCTGCGGTCGTCGAAAGTGAAGTCCACGCCGTTGTAGCTGAAAGCAAGTTGAGGGGCCTTGGCGGGGAGTTTCGGGTCTTCGGAGGATTCCTTGGACATCGAACTCTCCTGTGAAGGTGCGTACAGCGAACACTGCTAGCGACAGGCGCTAGACATTTCCGAATCTGCGGAATAGGATGGTCGTGTCAGTTAGATCGAGTAGAAGGGATGATCTTGGAGGAGGGGTTCTTGGAGAGAAGGTGGCGAATCCCGACTTCGAGGGCCTCGTCTACCAGTTCGGTGATGGACCGCTTCCTGTCGATAGAGAGGTGGCTGAGGGTGTCATGCTTTTCTTCGGTGACATAAAGGCGTTTGTTTGCTTGCGCGGTCGTCAAGGTTCTGGCCACCTTCGTCTCCTCATTCTCTTGATCTCTTGATCTCACGAGAGAACAATACATCGGCCCGGGAGCTTAGTCAACTGGGATATTGGGATATTGGTCTCTCAAGAGATCGAGATACGATTTAACTTTGCACCAGGGAGAAGGTTGTGGCAATATCTTCGGTCATGATCGACCTTGCGTTTTTCAGGAAGAAGTGGGGTGTCAGGGCCCCCAAATCAATGCGCGATTGGGTCAAGGCGGAACTCTCCGCCCTTGAGGGGAAGATTCCCTATATTGACGGGGAGGATCTCTCTCAGGAGGGGCTCATCGCTATCGCCGTTCTGGCGCTCATGAAGATCCAGGCCGAGGAACGGCGCGAATTGACCAAGAAACTGGCTTATGAATTGATGGACCTGTTCGAGAGGGAAATGCCTGGAGACGTCGCCGAGAATGAGGCGAGGTCGGTCTCGGAGCCCAACCCGCCCGGCCAGAAGCCTCGACCGCCCAAGAGAAAAGGGGAGTCGGCCTGATGCCCGTCGTGAAGATCGGCCCTCATCGGTTCGACCTGAACCGCATCGTTCGGATCACCGAGTCGACGAAGACGCAAGAGGGCGACGGAGAGCCGAGCATCACAATAAAGTTGGAATGCAATGACTGCGTGGATATCAAAGGCGAGGATGCCTATGTCTTCCTGGCGATGTATGATGAGTACGTCGCCGTCAAGGTCATAGGCAGGGCAGAGCAGATAGTCTCCGAGCCTAATCCGCCAGGACGTAAGATCTCATCGCCGCAATCAGCCGAGGCGAGTCCTAATCATTCCGGTCGTATCGAAGAGTCTGGCGTCCTCAGTTGACACCTTTCCGCTCACCTGAAAGAAGCAGAAATTGTCAGTCGCCACGCAAGAACCGGCCGGGCAGAGGCGGCATCGCCCCACATCCCCTTGGTTCCATACGCGAAGGATGGCCGTCCATTTGCCATCGAGTGTCGGCGCCACCTGCCAGGTCTCAGGCTCGGGCTGGAGGCTCAGGATCAGTCCGTTATCTTCGTGGTGGCCGTCAGGCTTGGGGTGTCTTGCGTGCATCGGCATGGGCAGCGGCAACGAATCGTCGAGCGGGGATGGGGTTGGGCTTGTCGGCATCGACAAAGACTCCTTTCGGCCTGGGACCGGGATGTTTGGGGGATCGAAGGTGTCTGCTCTTCCCGGTTCCGAGGCGGTTGGAGAGGCAGCCGGATTGCCATATTGGTGCGGGGAAACGCGCCAGTCAAGGCCAAAATTCCATGATCTCAAGGATGACGATTCTCAATCATCCAAGTATTATGTGTTCTGAATTCGAAGGGAAAATCATGAAGCACGCGATATTGATTCTCTTTCTGGTTACTTTAATATCGGCCCCCGGATGCGGGCCGTCCGTCGGCGACAAATATCACATCAACGGTATCGCGTGGCTTTATTACGACCTCAAGGACGCCCAGGCCGGCGGTCCCGGCGGCCGGATCATGGATCTGATCGGCGACCGCAAGGCATGCGGGATATCCGATTGCGGCGTGAAGGTGCTCGCGACGGGCAAGGACTGGGTCAAGGTCGAGGTGCTCAACTCCACCAATGAGGGTGCCACCGGCTGGATCGAGGCCGGCAAGCTCAAGGCGAGATAGCGGCTCACACCGCCGGCCAGTGCCCGACAGGGCAAGCCTCGGTCGCCCAACTTCGCTTGACCCCCATCGCCACGCATCCGCACTTTTTGCAACGGTCCCGCCCCTGGTCGAGCAACGGGCAAGCCCGACAGATCCGCTCGCGCTCGGCCTGGACCTCGGGCGAGGCCGTCGCGCGATTGCCCCTGGCGATGACATCGGCGCCGTGGGAGACGACGGCCTTGGCGAGACTCGCGGCCATTCGGATCGCTCCTGGTTTCGAGAGATCACTCCTCACCAATTCAATGTATTGCGCATTGAAGTCGGGATGATCGGGGTCGACCAACTCGCAATACCTCGAATGAGGCTTTGCGATAGAGGGGCAAGGCATCGCCGATTCCTTCAAAGGGCAATTGTCGCATTTCGCCTTATTCATGTTATTCCGTGATAGTGACAGTCCCGATCGGGACTTCGAAGCATGGTCCACCGACATATGCTTCGGAAATATTAATCGGCGAAGCGCAGGCATTCGTCACGGTTTGCGGCTGTCCCGTGCCTCCTCCGAGATTGGTCCCCGACTGGACGATCGGCTCGTTGGTCATACAGGGTCCAGTAAGGCATGCGACGGTATAGCCGGGGGGCGGGAATCCCGGACCCGATCCATAAATCCAGCCGGTAGCCATCGAGAAGGTGGCTATCCCTGCCGTCACTGACATGCACTGGAGGAAGAAGTTGACAGTCAGCGTCTCCGTCGTCGGTGCGCATCCCGGCCAGGTGAATCCGGGATAACTCGCGATCGTAAACGACCCGTCCCATCCCGTCCCGTTCCATGTCATCGTGGCTGATCCCAGTCCGCACGACGCGAAGAGGGTCTCAGGGAACCACCGGCACGGACAGCATCCACATACATAGCCCGTCGGCGCGGTTGACCCCAGATTCTTCGACACGATTGTCGTTATGCCGCTGCTGACCACCGCCGACCCCGTGACGGGAGATATTCCCGTGGTGGAGATCGAATAGTTGTAAGTCCCGCATGGGACGCTCCCGAACGAGATGGGGCTGCTTCCGCTCAGGGTGGCCGTGTAGGTGCCGCCCATGGTCTGCGTGATCGTGACAGTAACCAGGCACGCCGCGCTGCCGCAGGCCGTGATGTTGAAGTTGATCGTGCCGGCGCATCCCGCCCCTCCCGAGCAAGGGCAGATGACGTTCGCGAGGCTGGGCATCATCGCTTCATCCTCACGGGTTGCTCGTCACGAAGCAGTTGCCGCCGATCAGTGTCCATCGGCCGCCGATCTTCGCGACGAATATGTTCGTCTTGAGGGGGATCGTGGTGGCGCCCGTCCCGTCGCCGATATAATTGTCGATCGCCTGGAGAGGGTAGCTGGGGTTGACTGCGACCCCCGCGAGATTCTGGAGGATCTTCGCCTGTCCCGCTCCCGCCGTGTCTCCCGTTGAAGATACCGAAGTGATCGCCGTCGTCACCCTCGCCAGATAGATCACGTCGGCGATCGAAGGAGGCGGTGTGAGCGACGAGTCCTGTGCCGCCTTCCCCGCCAGGTGGCGGAGCGAGTCGATGGCCCTGGCCATCGCGTTCATGCGATCTTCCAGGATGCAGATTCGTTTCTCTTCGGACGTGATATCGTGCTCGGACATCAGGGCGATCCTCCCATGCTCCCGCCGTCGTCGGGCAAGTCGGTCAACCGATCGGGAGGCGCTTCCTCTCCGCCCATCGCGAGGCTCGATCCCGGCAGCGGCATCGAAGGCGGGGGCTCGGGCCTGAACGCTCGCGAGCCCGGGTCGTCCCGGGAGCGATCGACCGCCTTGGGTCCGTAGCTCGGCTCCTTGCCCCTGTTCGGGTCGTGATCGTCGCCGACGACGAAGCCCCCGTCCTTCCTCGGGGCCGAGCCGGTGTCGTCCGAGGACACGTTATCGAGCGGCCTCGGCCGATCGGAGCCGGCCGACTTCGCCGCATCCCTCTTCTTCGCGCGGGCCGCATCCCGCTCCTTCCTCGAGACCCATCTCCCATAGGTGTCATTTCCGCCCTGATCGACGCCGGCCTGCATCCCGCCGACATCCCCGTCATCGGCACCGGAGCCCGAATCCCCCGCCCCTTCGTCCGGCGATGGCGAAGGCCCTCGCGAGGCGTTCGCGCTGTAATCCTTCGCCGAGACGATGCCGCCCATGCCGTTGATCTCGCCGCCGATGAGCAGGTCTTCGCCCTGCATCCCCCACCCGTTGCCGCTGAACGCTTTGGGCGTGTAGAGCGCATCGCCCTCGAAGGCCCTGTGTCGCGTCGAGAAGTTGAATTGGAGCGTGTGGATCGCCGCGCCGACGTTCCACTCCATCGTGAAGGATCGGACCGGCAGTTCGACCCCGTCGATCTCCGAGACGCCCCCCGGCATCGCGATCTGGAGGGCATAGCCCAGCGTGAAGGGGTCCCAGGTGAAGGTGTACTCGTCGAAGAGGATCGAGATCGAGCCTTCGATGACCGGCTCCTGGACGACCGCGAGATGCTCTGCCGCGAGGGCCGTGATGTTCGCCGTGTCTCCCTTGTAAGCGAAGCTCCCGAGGGAGATGGTCTTGACCCGCTCCAGCCCGTATTTGGTGAACGCGCCGCCCGTGAAGCCCGAGGCCGGCGACCGCGCCGAGATCGAGCCCCGGTTGTACGGCACGCAGACCTGGACGTCAGCCCACAAGCCGCCGAGGAAGGTCGTCGGATAGCCGCTGTTCAAGGCCGACAACTGCCCCGCCATCGCCGCCGAGGTCATCACCGCCGGCTGGGAGAGCTGGATCTGCCCCGTCTTGGGGTTGACCTGGCAGCCGATCGGCCACTGCTGGAAAGGATAAGTCCCCGTCGGAGACCAGAGCACCGCCGCGCTCGGGTAGAAGATCGTGCTGATGTCGGCCGCCTGGACCCACGGGAAGCCGTAGGGGAACCTCGGATAGAGGTGCGACCCGATGAATGTCGCCGTCCCGAGAGCCCCCGTGGCCGGCTCGCGGACGTTGAACAGCCGGTCGACGTTGTTGATCGGCGAGTTGGTCGAATACAGCCGATATCGGGAGTAAGCCGTCGAGTCGAGGGGGAGCGACGAGTCCCAGGTGATCGTGGCCGTGCCCCCCGGCGTCATCGCCGTACAGCTCGTGACCTGGCGGAAGGTGGTGATCGTCGCGAGCCCCGCGATGAGCGGATTCTCCAGGACGATGACGCCCCCCTGGCCGTTCCAGAAGTTCGCCAGCCAGTGGACCGTGGAGTGGTCCGAGGTGACGACGCACGAGGCCGCCGTGACGGTCGAAGTGTTCCCTTGGTCGTTCGTGTTGGTCGGCGAGTTGAAGGACGCCAGGGTCCAGGCCGCGAGGTCCGGCGCCGTCGCCGCGCTCTTGAGCGTCCCCGCCAGCACGGAGAGCACGGCCCCCTGGATGTCGGTCCCGATGATCTGGACGGCCGAGAAGCATCCGGTGAGGTCGGGGCCCGTGTACGCCAGGCCGAACACCGGATCTCCCCCGGTGTCCCCGGGCACGTTGAGCGTGTGCTGGGTCCGGCCGAACAGCGGGATGACGCGGTACGTTCCATCCGCCTGGACGAAGCTCGTGTACTGAGGGCACCACGTCGTGAGCAGGCCATCCAGCGTGGCGAAGATCGACTCGCCCGCCAACTGGATCGGGACGGGAGGCACCACGGTCAGAGCCGCCAGGTCGGTCAGCGTGGTCGAGGGCAACGTCGGAGGGGTGAGGCTCGTGTACGCCCCGATCCCGAGATTGCTGAGGGCCGTCGCGTTCTCGATCGTGCAGAGGACCGCCTGGATGATCTGGCCGGCCGTCTGCCCCGCCAGGTTGAACAGGTAGAGCGGGTCGTCCGGCTGGAGGTTGAACGACGCCGTGCCCGTCCCGTCCGGACCCATCACCGTGACGTAATCGCCCCGGCGTTTCAGGTCCGTGCACGAGTAGGCCCAGGCCGGCCCCTGGTCGCTCGGCTGCATCTGGGGCCGTTGCAAGTCGCCGGTGAACCGGAGGACCGGGCTCGACCCGTCGTCGTTGGAGAAGACGAGTTGGACCGACAAGCCCGGCACGAAGGGGATCGCCGGCCCGCACGCCAGCGCCGTGAACTCCAACGACGCATAGGCATCGTCGGCCGGCGTCCACCTCAGCCCCGAGATCCGAGCGTCCGCCCACGCCAATGTCCCGCCCGCGCCCGTGAACCCCGCATAGGCCACGCCGCTGGAGCTATAACCCGTGTTGCCGATGACGATCGTGGTAAGCATCAGTATTGCCCACCGTTGAAGGTGGCGCCGCGAGTGACGCCCCGCTGGCGATTGCGGTTCGACTGCCCAGCCTGCATCTGGGCCTTGGCCATCACCTGTTGAAGGCCCATCCCGAGGGCACGCTGGTCGTTGATCGCGTCCTGCATCGTCGCCACGAGAGCCTGCTGCGTGTCGCCGATCGTGGCGAAATGCTGCTGGGCGACCTTGTTGAACTCCGCCAGCCCGCGACCGACGACGTCCGCCGCGACCCCCGCCGAAGCCCCCTGGCTCCGGAGATACCCCTCCATCTGGGCCAGCAACGCCGCCTGGTTCCCGCCTTGCATCTGGTTCTCGGCCAAGGCCCCCTGGATCTGGGGGATGTACCCCTTGCCGACCTCGCCCCCGGCCTTGTGGGCCTCCGCGCCCGCCGCACGAGCCCCCTTGGCCGCCTGGCCCGCGATCCTGCGCCCTTCGACGCCCTGAGCCGTCGCCGCCTTCTTCGCCTCGGCCTCCGCGTGCTTGCGGTCGAGCCGGCCGACGTCCTCGATGTCGTGGTTGTAATCCTCGACGGCCTGGTCAACCGACTCGTTGGACGTCCGCGTCTTCTTGTCGTCGGCCCTCTTGTGCTTGAACCGGGCCGAAGTCTCCTTGTCGTGCTCTTCGAGGTCTTTCAGCGTGTCGTCTTCGTCGATGCGCCTGAGCGTCTCCTCTGGCGTGGAAGGGACATTGGCGATGGCCTCCGCTGTCGTGATTCCGCCCGGCCCGGCCCTCGCGAAAGCCCCGGGCGTCTTCCTGGCCCTCGCCTGCATCCGCTGGATCGCCTGGAAGTCGCCGGTCTCGAAGGCGCCGACCTCCTGTGTGGCCCAATCCGCCTCGGCCTTCTTGATCTTGTGATCCAGATCCTCGATCCGTCTCTTGGCGTGCGCCATGGCCTCGTAGACATGCTCGTCGGCCTGCCCGGCGGCCTCTTTCTCCTCGGCCCTCTTGAGTCCCTCCCTCAGTGCCTTCAACTGGTCGACGTCGCCTTGCTCTGCGTGAGAGAATCCTCCAACAGCCTCCGTCTCGGCGACGGCCTTGCGCATCGCCTCCGTGCCTCCCCCGTAGGAGTGCGTGGCGTCCTTCGCCTGCCTGGATGCCTCCTCGGAAAGATTGTCCTTACGCCCCGACCTGAAGGCGTTGAGCCTCTCCTGCATGATTTCTAGCGTCCGTTCGGCCTGGGCGATCTCGTCGTAATCGATCGAGACCTTGTAGGGCTTGGCCTGGAGGCCCTCCAGTTTCTTCTTCGCGTCCTCGACGGAACTGACGAACATCTTGGAGTCGTCCGTCATCACGCCCCAGTCGCGGGCGAACTGCTCTGCCACCGGGGCCATCGCCTTGCCAAGCTCGTAGACCGCGATCGACCCGATGGAGATTGACGCCGCCCATGTCGCGCTCGCCCCGAACGCCTGGGTGAGCATCGGCACGTTATTGATGACCGCGCCGATCCCATACCGGACGTCGTCCATCGCGTAGGCGATCGACATCATGTTCTGGCCCATCCTCTGGGCCTTGTTTGCCGCCTGATCGGCCGCAGTCGCGAACCCCCCGAACTGCCCCTTCCCGGCCGACACCTTGGTCGTGACGGTCTCCTGGATGACCCCCATGTCCTTCAGGGCCTGGATCTGCTCGCGAGTGGCGCGGGTCGCCATCCCGACGTCCTGGGCGTGAGTGATGAGCCCCTGATTCAACTGCTCGAGCTCCGCCTCCTCCTTGTCCATCGCGGAGGCCGCCGAGAGCGCCGCGGCCTGGATCGCCTGCCCTTCCTCCCTCGCCTTGACGATGTGGTCGGCGATCGCCTCCGTGCCGTGCTGGCGGGCCGCCGTCGTGGAGTCGATCCCCTCCCTCGCCTCCTGCTGTGCCCTCTTCTCCATCTCGCCGAGCTTGCGCTGCATCGCCTCAAAGCCATCGGCATCGGCGAGGGCCTTGGCGTTCGCGGCGTCCTTCCTCGCCGCGATCTTGTCGAGCGTGTCCTGCCACTTGAGGCCGGTGACGATCAGTTTTTCGAGGGGGATCAGGGTCGCCGAGGTCGCCGCCGAGAAGCCCTCAAGCTCCTGCTTGGTGATCGCGATCTGGTCCTTGAGGCCCCTCTGCGCGGCCAGGTTCTTCGAGGCCGAGGCGATGAACTTGTCGCCCTCGACGGAGCCCTCCGAATAGGCTTCGCCCAGGACGTCGAGGCTGCCCTGGAGCCCCTTGAGCGCATCTTCGAGCTGGCCGACGACCTCGGTCCCCTGGGACTGGAGGGCGATGACGATCGCCTGTCGGATGTCGGCGTTGAGCGGCACGGTCGCGCCTCCGGGTCCGATGGATAAGAGTCAGACCACGGTGATGGCGAGGTCGATGCCTGTCGCGGGGTCGATGAAGTTCTGGAGCGTGATCGACTGCATGAACCAGCCGTCGCCGACCTTGAGGTCATCCTGGGGCTCGTCGAAATAGTTGTTGGCCCCGAGCGCGAAGGCGATGGAGTGGCCGCCCTCGGTGAAGGTGAAGGAGACCGCCTTGGGCGTGATCGCCTCGTAATCGAGCCGGTCTTGCTTGCTCTTGTAGAGGTTGTCGATCGTGACGCTCGGGTCTCGGCTCCTCCAGTTCAGCCGGGAGATCTGCGCCGTCTCGCCCCGGTAGGGGAGGATCTTGTTGCCGAAGTTGAAGCTGATCGAGTTGAAGTCGGTCCGGCCTCCGCCGACGATCAGTGCCCCGGTGCAGTCCTGGAACGCGTAGGGGACTTCGTTGTCGATCGCGGTCAGGTCGGTGGCGACGGGCACGGGGAAGATGGTGGTGGTGATGACGGTCGCCAGTTGACCGATGATCGTCAGGTCCGCCTTCATGTTGGTGCCCTCGCCCGTGTTGGAGGCGGTGAGGACCCCATCGGCCATGCAGCCGGTGTAGCGGGTGATGAACGGCGTGCAGGAGCCGTCTTCGAGCATGAAGCCGTGGTCGCAGGTGAAGCTCGGCAGCGTGGGGCAATCCCCGGTCGTCAGGCCGCCGAGGAGCGTGGCCAGTAGCGCCGCCTGGCTCGGCCGGACATAGGTCATGAGCTTGCCGCCCACGTCGAAGGTCCGCGAGATCATCTTGACGCGGCGGTTGTTCGCGCCCGCCGATCGGATCGCCATCGAGTTGATCTTCTTGCGGACGGTGAAACTGTTGTCCTGGGGCAGGCTGATGAGCACCTGTTCGCCCGTGGTCGGCGAGGCGTTGAAGGTCCCATAGACGGCCTCTTGCGTGATCCGGAGGAACTCTCTCACGGCGATGCTCCTTTGCCTTGCGGTCGGCTTACCTTGGACGCTGGAAGAAGAACGCGATCTGCCCGAGGCCCCACTGCATCGCCGGGTTGCCCTGCTGCTTGAGGGCGCCCGAAGGCAACCACTCGAAGAAGGCGGGCTCGCGGAGCGTGGGGTTGATGATCGAGACGCCCGGGATGCCGCACCGGAGGAAGCCCTGGACGTTCCCTTCGCGATACGGTCGGCCCATCCGCATCGCCTCGCACACCGCATCCCAGAGGTTCAAGAGGTCGTCGACGCAACTCCCCTCGGCCCAGACCTCGACCGCGATGACGAAGTTGACGGTCGCGCTCTCATTGGAAAGGAGCGTGTCCGGCATCGGCCTGGGAGAAAGGGCGATCATCGGCAGCATGCCCGACGCCGGGATCTCCATGTCTTCCCCGGACCCGGCCCGAGACCGCCAGGTGGCGACGACGTTCACGAGGCTCGGGGCCTCCATGAGCACCTCGACGACGCCCCGGTAAGCCTTCGAGCGGAGCCCCTGCGGCAACCCCAGGAGAGTGTTGGGCCGCCATTCGTTCTCGCTCAAGCTCGGCCTCCGATCAGCGTCCGGGCGAAAGCCCCGGTCGCCTCCGCGATCAACTCGACGTCGCTAGGACGGATGTCGACCGGGTCGCGAGCGACCATGTTGGCGGTGCCCGTGGCATGGAAGTGGACGTAAGGCACATTCCACGATCCGATGATGAGAGTCCGGTCCGGGGACGCCTGGACCTCGAAGCCGAACCCCGCGATGAACGAACTCCCCTCGCCATCCGGGATCAAGGGAGGCCCATCGCCCTTGCGCCTCCGGAGCGTGCTCGGCCGAAGGTCCGTCATCCGGTCGCCGAAAGAGTCGGTCCCCTCCAGGAGTCCCCGACGGTTCCCCTCGACCATGATGGTGCCGATCGTGTTCGCCAGCGGCGTCAGGTCCGGGTGCGCGACAGAGTCGAGCAACCGGAAGATCGGGTCGAAGTTGCCGCCGGAGACGCGGAGCCGGATCATGGCGATGTCCCCGGCGGCAGGAGGATGCAATCCCGATCGATGAGGAAGTCGGACACCGGCCCGATGGGCGACGGGCTCACGATCGGCGAGGCGGTGTGGATCTGGGCCTGGTAGCACTTGAAAAGTTCGTCTGCACGCGACCGCTGCTCGGCGGCCTCCTGGCGGTAAGCCTGGCTGTTGCCGACCGTCGTCTGCCTGCCGAGCACGAGGGCGATGGCGCCCCTGGCGATGATCTCGCGGAGCTTCTCTTCGAGGACGATCCCGCCCACGGTGGCCAGGGCGGTGGTCAGATCCCCCTTGCTCAACGCGACGGCCGCCGCGTTCGCCGGGTCCTGGCCGATGATCGGGTCCGGGGTCGACTGGCGGACCCTGGTGTAGCCCGGCCTCTGGCGATACCGGATCACCATCTCTCGCGACCGCTTGGCCGTCTCTTCCGCCCGCTGGGCAAGGAACGCGGTGAGGTCGACGCCCCTCGACCCGCCCAGCGACTTGATCGCGTCGGAGTAGAGCAGCATGTCCTCGTAATCGCACCAGGCCAGAGGAGCCGCGACGTTCCCCGGCGAGTCGCCGACCTCCAGCCACCCGTCATACGCCAGCGACCGGACGCCGCCGACCCCCGTGACGCCGACCTGGAGGCGGTACTTGCCCTGCTCCAGCCCCGACGACTGGCCGACGGCGATCCCCAGGGTCAGCGTCCCCATCGTGGCGTCGATCCAGGCCACGGCGGGCGAGAACAGGCTGGCCTCCTCGCCACCCCGCCAGACCGAGGCGTCGAGCACCGCGCCCGACGTGTACGGCACGACGACGCCCGCGTTGAGCAGCACGGTCGCCAGGCCCATCGCGAACCCCGGGGCCACCGACGGCGATGCGACCGCCCCGCCCGCGCCGAGCGTCCAGGCGGTCTCGGCCGGGTTCGGCTCGATCCCGCCGGGAGTGGGCGGAGGCGGAGGCGTGGGGGGAACCGGGGTGAACGGGGCCGAGGCCCTGGGAGACCTCGGCCGGATCGCGACGACGAGCGGCATGCGATCACTCCTCGATCGAGGCGACCATCAGCAAGGTCGGGGTTCCCGGGGAAGTCGCCTCGAAGCTCACCGCCTGGCCGCCGGGGATCTGGATCTCCGAGCCCGGGGGATAGAACTCGATCACCCCCGATTGGGGCTGGACCTCCCACCAGAGCCCGCCGTCCGCCGGGCTCGTGGGCTCGACCGTGAAGTTGGCCGAGGCCACCGTCTGGACGGTCTCCGGGTCGCTCGGGTCGTTCTTCGAGGGCGGTGCCGACGAGCCGGTGCCGAAGTTGGCCGTGCTCCGGGTCATGCGGACTTTCACCACCGCGTCGGTCCCCCCGGCCGGCTGCTTGCCGAGGATCTTGAGCGACTTCACGCGGACCCGCTGATTCGTCGGGGCCTTGATCTGGAGCAGGGTCTTGGGGGTCGCCGCCGCCAGCGCGACCTCGCCCGAGTTCACGTTCAAGAGCAGTCCGGCCATGAGCGAGCCCCTTCGGCTTAACCGATGAAGAAATAAGAGTTGGACATAATCGCCGAGGATGGGGAGGCGATCGTGACGACGCTGCCGCCCGAGCCGTCCTCGGCCATGACGATCCCCGACGCCCAGAGCATCGAGAGCACGGAATTGCCCGTGGAACTCGGGTGGACGCCATCGGCCGACAGCGCGGGGTTGAGCCGCCATGTGTCATAGGCCGTCGTGCTGCCCAGGACGATCGTCGTGCCGTTGGCGATCGAGCGGAGCGCGGCCCCGTAAGCCTGGATCGCCGTGTTGCTCGTCTCATCCCAGAGGCCGCCGGGACCGGGCGGGATGATGTAGAGCGGTTGCTGGAGGTAGACTCGCATCCCTCGCCCGGCCCACGTATTGGCGATCGTCGTCATGTCGGACAGGTATTGCGACTGGGTCGACTGCCCGGCTCCCGCCTTGGCGTTGTTCGCCCCGAGCATGATCGAGACGCCCGTCACGACGTAGCCGAGCCCGAGGGCCGTCGTGACCGCCGCCTGAGCGGCCAGGTCGTTCGTCCCGCCCGGCAGCCAGTCGCCCGTCTTCGACCCGATGACCCCCTGGTTCAAGGCCGGCACGGTGGTCTGGGAGATGCATGGGTGGAGCGGGTCGAGCTGGTTCATGTCGGCTTCGAGGTCGACCCCGCCGCCGAAATTGGTGATCGAGTCGCCGATGGGGAGGATGACCCGCAAGGATTCCGCGAGCCTCGCCGGGAGCGACGTCTGCGAGGAGTTCTGGATCGAGAGCCCGGGATTGCCGAGGGAGTCGGTCGCCAGGGCTCGATACTGGACCTCCCCCGATCCGGGAGCAGTGTCCTTGAGCGTCGTGCTCGGCATCGCCCCGACGAATCGGCCCTGGCCGGGAGGCGTGAAGGGGGCCGTCGCGAAGCAATAGAGCCCGTAAGTGATCGTCCCCGTTCCGCCCGTCGCGACCGGCCTCCGGATCGTGATCCCCGTCGGATCGTTGGCCGCGATCGAGAGAGCCCCGAGCACAGGGTTGGTCGAGTTCATGGTGACCGACACGGCCGTCGATGTCGCCGCGTTCGATCCGCTGTCTCCGTAAATAGTCCGGAGCCAGTAGGTGTTTCCCGGCGTCAAGCCGGTCGTCACGTTGAAGGTGTTGCTGCCGGCCGCCGCGCGGATCGTCGCCCACGCCCCTGGCGCCCCGAAGCCGTTGTCCGGAGCCTGCTGGAACGCATAGGTGATGCCCGAGCCCGTGCCGCCCGTCGGGGCCGTGCTCGACACTGTGAGGGTCGTCGTCGTGACCGAAGACGTCGAGGTCGTGCCCGGAGTCAAGGCCCCCGAGCCTTCGTTGTTGAGGACGACCCGATTGACGTACATCGGCGTGCCGATGGACACCCAGCCGGTGAACGCGATCGTCCCGGCGGATTGCTGCGGCCCGGCCGTCGAGTCGGTGATCGTCTGCTGGAACGCCTGGATCGAGGCAGTCAGGTCGAAGACGGTAACCGTCAGCGTCGTCGGGTTCGAACCCGACGCTCGGAAGTTGGCCCTGTAGTTATGCCCGATCGTGTAGGTGAAACCCGTCCCGTGGCTGTAATTGCCCCCGCTCAGGTCCGCGTACGGCATCACCTGGATCTGGAGATTATTGCCCCGGAGGGACCCGGTCGGCCCGGTGCCCAGCATGCACCAGTAGCCCGAGAGTCCATTCGCCGCGCACCGGAGTTGCACCCCAAGGATGTTGCCGTTGCCGTCATATGTGAAATAAACGTCCGCCGATTGTTCGAGCAACGCCTCGGAGAACGGCCGGATGAGCCAGTAGGTCCCGAGGTTCGACCCGAACGTCCCCACGAGCTGGTTGGACGCGTTGACCAGCCACGACGATCCCGCCAGGTCCTTCCAGTTGGAGGCCAGCCCGATCGAGACCGAGTCGGCGGCGCCCGTGACGCTGCCCGCGCCACCGGCGGAAGTCGGCCCGACGAAGATCCCGTCATAGTAGGGTACGGTCATGATTCCACCGTGGTTCCTTTGCGGGAGGCTTCAGGTCGGCTATCGTGGGCGATGGCGAGATCGATCCGGCTTACTTTGCAGGGGCTGAGCACATGGCCGTTCCGGGCGACGAGATCATCGACAAGCTACTCCGCGAACTGGCCGCCCTCGGCCTCGGCCGCTCCCCGCCGGAGCCCAACCCCGAGACGCTCCGAGGCGCCGTGAGGGATTGGCTTGCCGGGCTCGAAGCCACGCCCGAGCCCGACTTCGACGCCGAGGTCCGGGAGTTGGAAAACCGGGGCCGGATCTGGTGAAGAGTCACGAAAGCACCGCCGACGCGGGCACGGAGCCGCTGATGACCACGGTCAACTGGCTCGGCCGGAACGTCTCGTCGTCTCCCGCCCTGAGAGTGGAGACCAACTCGGCGACGACGCTCGGCTCGGAGGCCGCGAGTCGGACCTGATCATGGATCGTCACGACGTAATCGCCGTCCGCGAATGCGGCGTTGGTGGCCAGGTTCGCCTTATATCGCCCGCGAAAGGCCCCGGCGTCTTCCGGGAGCGGGAACGTGAGTGAGCCCGGAGATGCGGAGAAGGCCATCACGCCGGGGCTGAAATCAAAGAACAGTCCGTCCGACAGCCTCTCGACCGAGAACGAGAGTTGATTGCCGCTGTCATATTGGAAGCGGAGATGCAGCATCGGTCGGTCACCTCGACAGGAGTTTCCGTGCCAACTGGACTTGCCGGGAGACCTCGGAAGGTGCCCATCCGAGCTTCGTGCCGGCCTGGATGTGCGTCAGTCCTTCGAGGTAGACCGCACGGAGCGCGGTCGCGGCCTTGGGTGGGATCTGGCGAAGGATCGCCTCGACCTCATCGGGGGCGTCGTCGTCGCGGTCGACGACCGCCGGTTCGGAGTCCTGGAACCGGAACCCCGGGGCGACCCTGCTTAGCCCTTCGCCCTCGCCATTGAAGACCCACCAGCGTCGGGCATCCCGCGCGAGGCCGCCTCGCTTGAACAGGATGAGCGAGCGGAGGTGATGCTTGGCGGATTTCCCGATCTCGCCCACGATCCGGAACCGCGCGAAGGTCGCGAATGCGATCCCGTTCTCCGGGTCGAAGTCGCGAGCGGCGGCGACCAGCGCGGCCTGCATGACCGAGAAGTATCTGTCGCCGTCCCTCCTCTGGAGGTCGCGGAAGCAAGGTCGTTTCCGGATCAGGCTCGCGATGACTTTCTTCCCCCACGGCAGATAATCTTCCGCGAGTCTCCGGATCTCGGGCGTCATCGGCGCCCTCTTGCGCCTGGCGAGCTTCACCATGACCAGGGCCCTCCGAAGGGGCCTTGGCCGAAACCGTAGGGGTAACCGAAGCCGCCCGGATAGGCCGGCGGCTGGCCCGGCTCTCCGGTCGGCGAGACCTCGCGGAACGGCCCGTTCATCACCACGACGTCGCCCACCGGCTCGCGATAGGGCACCTTGCAGATGGCGTCCAGTTGACCGACGCGGGTCACGACGGCCGCCTTCTGGTCCCGCGCCCATCCGCTGACCACGGCGACCGATGACACCGCCTCCTGGTGGGCCTGGGAGGCCCGCCACCAGCCGGCCAGGGCGAGCTTGAGCGCGTGCCACTCCGCCTCGTCCATCACCCTCTCCGCGCCGAACGAGGAGAGGGCGGCGAGGTCGGAGTCCGCCAGGACCAGGGGGCTCGCCAGGGCGAGCCCGACCGCCTTGGCCCCGATCCGGAGCCCCTGGCGGATGACGGGGATGGAGCCGTCCGCCGCGCGGGCGAACAGCCCGGCGGCGTCGAGCAGCAGCCCGCATCGCGCGGAGACTTCGGATTCGAGGTCGGCGACGGCCAGGGTCATGGTCGGCTCACTTCGGTTTCGGGGCGGCCGGGGCTGCGGTGGGCGCCGGGGCGGTTGCGGCGGCGACGGGAGGCACGGTCGCGGGAGCGGCTTTCGCCTTCTCCTCTTGGAGGGCCTTGATCCTGGCGGCCTCGTCCGCCTTGGCCTTCGCCTCGGAGTCGGCGTGGAGCTTCGCCTTCTCCTCTTGGAGGGCCTTGATCCTGGCGTCGAGTTCTTCCTCGGTCCGTTTGATGACGGCGGGGTCGCCCGAATCGATGGCGGCCTCGGCCGAGGAGGGCAAGTGCTCCGGGAGCGTCGCGACGACCCGGGAGTTGAGCATGACGCTCGCCCCTCGGGCCTGGATCTGCCTCATCTGTTCCAGGCTGCGGTCCGGCACGGTCGATCTCCCTGGGTTCGGGTGGAGAGTGAGCCGGGGCCGAATTGCCCCGGCTCGCCTCGGTCGGGATCAGACGATGGCGATGTCGGTGAGGGGGACCGGATCGACCAGGGGCCCGAGGAACAGGACCGACTCGCAGACCTCGTCGAACTTGCGCGGCCAGCCCCGCATCGTGGTCCAGATCGAGAAGGTCGCCGGGTTCATGCTGCTCGGCATGTCGAAGTAGCTGAACATGCCCGGCTCTCCGGGGGGCAGTCCCCCGGGCACGACGCCGTTGGAGAAGCGGATCGAGTCGGCCCGGGACTCCATCGTGGTCCCGATCCCGAAGTCGTGCACGGCGTCGTTCCGGTCGTTCCGCTTGTCGTCGAGGATGATGCACGCCTCGGGGGCCAGCGGGAGGAACGGGTAGTAGATCGAAGGGGAGCCGTCGCCGTTCTCGCTCTGGTAGACCGCGTCGTAGGAGACGACCTCCAGGTCCCGGCTGCTGTTGCCGACCCCCTTGAGGACCCGGTTGAGCAGGTCGTCCAGGAGCGGGTAATCGGCCGGGGAGATATTGTTGAAGGTGGTGAACGGGGCCTGCTGGAAGACCGCCAGGTTCTTGAACTCGGTCGTGAGCTGGATCCCCCGCTTGACGGCGGTCGGCATCGTGAGGCGGTTCGTCTCGCGGCCGTAGCGACGTCGCCGGGTCTCGATCATGTTGAAGATGTAAGTGATGATCGGGCACGCCACGTTCACGGACCCGTCCGGGTTGCCGAGCGGCGTCTGGACGAACGACTTCATGTCCGGCTTCATGCCCCAGGTCGGGGACCGGCCGGAGGCGTCGGTCATGGAGAAGCCGAGCCGGTTGTACGAGGAGGTGCCGTAGAAGCCGTCGGTCGCCATCGCGACCGCCAGCCACTCCTGCCGCCACTCCGTGCCGATGACCTGGTTCATCACCGTCCGGAAGAAGACGTCCTTCGCGAAGATCCCGTCCGGGTCCATGGTGATCGCGGCCTTGACCTCGTAATACTCCTCGACCTGATCGGCACTCCAGACGGTACCGACCTTCATGCTCTGGAGGTTCGAAGCCTCCAGGTACACGCGGGACGCCTGGTAGGCCACGCCCGGGGAGTTGGGCGCGATGAGGTCGGCGATCTGGAGGTTCCCCTTCCATTTCGCCATCAAGTAGCGATTGGGGCTCTCATTCTGCTTGAGGCGGTTGAGGAACAGGAGTTCGCCCGGGATCGTCCGCGCGTCCTGGATGTCCTTGCGGATCTCGTTGACGCGAAGGCCCGGGAGGAAGTCGGTACCGGCGGCGGGAGGCATGGTGGTTCCTTTCTGCGTTGGATTCCCGGCGAGGGATGTCCTGCCGCCGGTCGCGTGACATCGTTCGAGGTGGCTTCGGTCGGGTCGGGTCGGATCGGGTCGGATCAGACGAAGACCATTTCGAGGCTCGGGAAGGCGACCCGGACCTCGGCGACGGTCGGTCCGACCGCGAGGCTGTGAGTGCCCGATGTCATGATGATCTTGGCGCCCCAGACCCGGCCGCCCACGACGCACTCCCCTGTGTGCATGTCGTCCTGGAGCGGGAGCTGGAGCGAGCCCGCCATGACCTTCGTCCGGTTGAGGATGAAGCAGTCGCCGGGCACCAGGACGTCGCGTCCCGAGCCCGTCGCCGATGGGTCGAAGGGGCCGAACGCCCGGGGGATTCCGCCCGCGCCGGTGGTGAACACCGCCGTCGGGGTGCCGCCCGTCAGCCCCGCCGCGCTGGCCGTGAAGGTGGTGGTGCCGAGGATGCCGGAAGGCGTGATGTAATAGGGGCCGCCCAGGGCGCCCGTCACGACGATGTTCCCCGTCCCGACATTGAACAGGGCCTCCAGGGCGGTCTTGACCTGGAGCGGGCTGGCCCCGAAGGGGATGTTGGCCGTGGTCTGGGTCGAGCTGGCCCCGGTCGCCGTGTTGGTCGGCGAGATGGTGAAGTTGCCGCCCGTCGCGCCGCCTCCGATGGTCAGGACGTTGGCCGCGCCGTTGTTGATCCGGCACATCACCTGCCCGAAGCGAGCGTACCGCCAGCCGGCTCGCATCAACTCCGTATCGATGAGCGTGAGATCGGACCCGAGCGCCGAGAAGGTGCTCCAATCGATCGTCGCGCCTCCGGGGATGCCGAAGGTGCGGACGTCGACCCCCGCGATGACTTGGGCGCCATACCCCGATCGGTAAGGCAGTAGGTTGCGGCCGGGGATTCCGAGGTTGCCCAGGGACATTGCGATTCTCCTTGGTTCGTTCGTTCGATGGATCGAGGATCGAGGATCGGGGGACGCCCGGGTTATTTGGGAGCGGCCACGCCGTTGTAGCCCCTGGTCCTGGCCTGGGTTTCCTCTCGCCGCTTCTCGCGAGCCTCGGCCCGTTTCTTGTCGTCGGCCTCGTCGCCCTCGGTCGCCGGGTCCATGCCCATCGCCCGGGTCTGGTCGGCAGGGTCGGAGCTTCCCTTGTCGGCGAGGAGCCCGTGCGGCTTGCGGGCGCCATAGGCGGACTTGATGGCCTGCTGGCGGAACTCGGGCGAGCCCGCGACGGGGTTGGCGAGGTCGTCCCGCGCGGCGACGACGTAAGCGGCCTTGATCTGGGCCCGCTCGCCGGGTGTGGCGACGGCGCCCTTGCCCGTGACGAGCGAGGCGACGAACGATTCCGCCGATGCCTCGATCCGATCGGAGATGGCCTTCTCGGCGGTGGCGCCGGCTTCCTCGGCCTTCTTGGCGTTGGTGTCAGCCAGGGCCTTGTAGTGGTCGACCTGCTTCTGTAGCTCGGCCGCCTTCTCGGCGGCAATCGTCTCGGCGCTCTTCTCGCTCATGGCGGCGCTCCGGGGTTGGGTTTCCGCCTTCTTGGGGGCGGCCTTGGGTTGCGGCTTCGGCGGCCTGGGGGGGCAGGGCATCTCGCCCCGCGAGAGGGATGCGATCACGCCTTCGAGCGAGCCGATGCCGTCCGCCATCCCGGCGGCGACGGCCTTCGAGGCGACGAAGGAACCGCCCTGGCCGAAGTCGGAAAGGACCGTCTCGCGGGGGACGTCGCGGTTCGAAGCGATGGCGTCCACGAAGAGGTCGGCGAGGTCGTCGGCGGTCGCCTGGACCTTGGCCTTGCCCCTCTCGGTCTCGACGTCCACTCGCTTGTAGGGGCTCTGGCTCGAAACGATCTCGATGGGGTCGCTCGCCTTTTTCCTGGGCATCCCCACCACGACGCCGATCGAGCCGAGCATCGCCGTGGAGTCGGCGACGATCTGATCGGCCGCGCTGGCGATCCAATAGCCCGCCGAAGCCGCCTGGGAGCCGACATAGCAGACGATGGGCTTGATCCCCCTCGCGGCCTTGACCTGGGAGGCGAACTCGGAGATCCCCGAGACCGTCCCGCCCGGGCTGTCCATGTTGAGGATGATCGCGCGGACCGAGCGGTCATCGATCGCCGAGCGAAAGTCCTTGGCAAGGGTGTCGATGGAGGTGGCGCCGCTGATCACGGTGAAGAAGTCGGCATAGCGGGCAATCGGGCCGATCACGGGAACGATGGCGACGCCGTCCCTGACCGTGACCGAGTGCGAGTTGTCGAGGGGGCGGCCGAGCTTGGCCTCGACCGCCTCGACCGCCTCGTTCCGGCGCTCGGCCACGGCGAGGATCACGCCGAGGGCTTCCTCGGTGATCGCCCACGGTCGAGACAACACCCAATCGGCTGCTGATCCTTTCACGCGGGCATCCCCCGTTCCATCAGCAGTGTCTTGATGTCGGCGAACATGCCCTTGAAGCTCTCGAACTGGAGGATCATCGCCGGGTCGGCCGAGGCCGCTGCGTTGTCCTTCTGGGGGCCGATCCGGGAGTCTCCCGGCCGACGGATGGGCAGGCCCAAGTAGCCGTCGAGCCAGATCATCTGTGCCTCGGTGAAGAACCCGGACTGATAGAGCACGCCGATGGCCTGGGCGATGGCCGCGAAGTTGCGCGGGTCGATCTTGCCGAGCCCGACGTGAGGCGTGTGGCGTCGGGCGATCTCGGTCCCGTGATTGGCCTCGACGAGCGCAAAGAACGCCTTCCGGGGGACGGCGCAGAGGGCCTGCCTGACGACCTGGGCGAAGGTCGTGACCACGTTCGTCCCGTTCTCGGCGTCGGCCTTGGAGCCGAACTGGGCCTCCTTGGTCGATCGCGTCGTGAGCAGGATGCAGATGGTGATCTCGGCCGAGAGCACCTCCATCGCGGCGTTCATCCCCGCCTGGTCGCGGGTCGATTCGAGCACCTTGGCGGTCGAGCCGTGCGTGCCGACGACCGTGGAGCCGTTCTCGGTCTGGGCGAGTTGTCGGGCCATCGCGTATTCCTGGGTGACCGGCTTGGCACCCTGAATCTCCTGGCCCCGCGAGTCGCGAGGGGTCACCGTTGGCGCCGACTTCTCGCCCGTGGTGCCGAAGGTCCGGGGCGTCCCGAACTGCTTGTTGCCCTTCCAGAACTCGGGCCAGAGGCGTTGGAGCATCTCGAACGCCTGGTAGCACGAATCGAGGACCGACGAGCCTCGCGGGTCGCTGTCCTGCGGCTCCCAGGCGAACCAGGCGAAGTGGCCGGGGTCGAACGACTTCCACTCGCCGTCCACCGTGTAGCAGTCGATCGCCGTGACGTTGAGGGCCCTGTCGACCCGGAAGCGGTACGACCATCGGGGCTTGACCTTCAGCGCCTTGAGGCCGTATTTGCCCGAGTCGGGGCCGTCCTCGATCGCCTCCATGACGATCTCCGACATCTTGTGCCGGAGCGCCATCGCGTCGAGCATCTCCCAGGCCCAGACCTCCATCGGCCGGTCCATCCGCGCCGCCGACCGCTTGCACTCCTCCAGGATCTGGAGCGATAGATCGGCCTCGGGATCGTCGGCCCCGTCCTCGGCCGGCTGGACGCTCGGCGTGAGCTGGAAGCCGCCCGCGAGCACGGTGGACTTGAGAGCCGCGAGGCTCGACTTGACGGGAGGGCACCGCATCATCGCCTTGAGCGTGCGATGGTCCTGCAACCGCAGGAACGGCTCGTACCTCTCGAACGGCCACGGCGTCATCCAGGTGTCGACACCGTAAGCGGCGACATGCTCGGAGTCTGGCCGAGCCTCGGTCGAGGCCGGCGAGTCGCCGAGGTCGAGGAACAACCCCGCGTCGATCGCGCCGCCGAAGTCGGAGCCCGAGACCATGCCGATGGAGGAGGAGGCGCTCAAAATGTCACCCCCTCATACTCGGCGAAGAGGTCGTTGGCCGGGTCATAGATGGCGGACTCGCGGCCACCGTCGGCCAGGGCGAGCTTGTTATAGGCGCCCGAGGCGGCGTCGACCTGGTCGTCCTTCTTGCCGAAGGGGAACGTCGAAAGCTCCTGGACGAATGCATCATTCCAGTCCCCTTCGACCATGCGGACCTCGCCGCGACCGCAGGCGCCGGCGAACCCGTCGGCGCGGACGACCTTGCTCCCGGTGGACTGCTCGCAATGCGCCGCGTAGGGGGCGAGCATCCTCTCGAAGGCGAGCGCGGCGTCCTTGCCCGAGGAGCCCGGCTCCTGCTCGCCCCATGTCGTGATGGCGTTGGGGTGCCTGTCGTTGTCCTCCTTGCCCTTGGCCCGGATGACGCGGTCGCGCTCCGTCGTCGCCCATTGGCCTCGCTCGACGTGTTCGATGTAATAGATGTCGCCCTTCCGGGACATCATCACGCCCGCCGTGAAGTCGCCCTTGCCGTCCGACGCGGCGCGATCCCACCAGCGGATGCGCTCGGCATCGCTCGGCCGATAGCGGACGATGTTGTCGGTGAACCATTTCGCCTGGAACATCCCGCCGCCCCTCGGGACGGGCCTTTGCTGGTACTGCGCCGCGAACCAGAACGGCTTGCGGGCCTGGAGTTCTTCCAGGTATTCGATGGGCCACTTCTCGGGCCAGAGCGCCTCGCCGGGCTTCCGGCCGAGGAGGTCGTCTTCCTCGGCGATGGCCGGGAGATTCAGGGTCCGGCCGTTGGCGCCGCTCCACCGCTCGGGATGGTCGAAGACGACCCGTTGCGCCGGGTCGTCGGCGTGCCATCGCTGCATGGTGAAAATCTGGGAGCCGCCCGCGTTGACGCGTGTCTCGGCCGTCGATTCGTACCAGTCCATCGTGCTGTTGCGGACCGTCTCCGAGAGCGCGGAAGCGGCATCGGCGATGATGTCGTCGAAGATGAAGAGGTCGGCACCGTGCCCGACCAGCGACCCGCCGACGCCGATCGAAAGGAGGCCGCCGCCGTCCGTCAATCCCCAGTTGTCGATGGCCCGTCGGTCGTTCCGGACCTCGACCCCGAAGATGGGGCCGCCGAACTCCTCCATCAGGTCCCGGACGTTCATCCCGAAGGTCGAGGCCAGGGTCGCCGAGTGGCTGGCGATGATGACCTTGCGAGTCGGGAATGTGCCGAGATACCAGCCGGCGAAAATCTCCGTGAGCAGCCGAGTCTTGCCGTGCCGAGGGGCCAGGAAGACGCCGAGGTTGTAGGGCCGGCCCGCCGCGGCGGCCGAGGCCAGTTGCATCAACTCGCGGTTGAGCAGGTCCAGGTGCCTGGTCCGCTTCCAGTTCCCTCGCCCGGCGATCTGGGCGAACTTCGCCGGACTGATCGTTTCCGGGATTGTGGCGTTCATTCGACGTCACCTCGGTCCGAGGTGACGTCGATGACGCGGGATTCCTCGGCCTCGGGAGAGCCCTGGTATTCGCTGAGCGCCTCTTCCATCGCCAGCATCGCCGCGATAGCCTTCGGGGTCTTGAGGAACCGCGCCGTGACTTCGGGGTTGACGAAGGCTTCCGCCTTCAGGTCCACATTGACGGTCTGCGTCGGCGCGTTGAGGCCGTACATGGCCATCAGGAGCTTCACGGCCGAGTTGCCGTGAGTGTGGGCGCGGGTCTTGATCTCGCCCCGCTTGCGGCTCTGGCGGACGGCATCCTTGGTGTCGTCGAGCACCGTTAAGAGGTGGTTCCGGAGGTCGACCTTGAGCCGCTGGCGTTCCTCGGTCGTGAGATCCCCGTAGGCGGCCTGGATGCCGTGCTGGTACATGTCGTTGCGGAAGCTCGTCGCCTGCTCGACGCTGATCTTGGCCTTGCGGGCGATGGAGATCGGCTGATAGCCACGGACGACCAGCGCGGCCACGAAGTCGACCAACGCCTGCCCCTTGAGCGGCTTCCGCCGGACCCGCTTGGGCTCGACGGAGTGGTCGATCGCGATGTCTTTGCCGTCGCTCGTGGCCGCTTCGCCCTGGCTCATCGCGCACTCCGTACCCGTGGGTTGCTCGCCCTACGGGTCGGGAGCGTGTCTCATTTTCGGGGCTTCATCGCCCCCTCGCTCACACTCGGGATCGGTGTAACTTCCTGCGGCAAGCGAGCCTGTAGAGGCGATCGACCGTCGGCCTGGAAATTCCGAGTGTCTCAATCAGGGTGGAGTATGGCACCGGCTGAGGGGCGTTCCGGCACGCCTCGATGATCGCCATCAGCCTCAGCCGACGGAGCTTCGCCGGACTCGTCTTGACGCCCGAGACCTCCGATGAGGCGCGGGCGCCGGAGACCGAGTCGACCGAGGCGAAGAGCTTCGGGGAGCGGCTGGTCGGGCGGTCGTCGTCGAAGCTGTCAATGGCCATCGGATCTCCCCGGCTAAAGGTCCCGCCGAGTCGAGTCGGCCCCGTCTACCGAAGGCGTCCACGTCCGGCGGGGCTTCGAGCCCGGCAACGAGCCGGTCGATTCGATGTGTCAGTAGGCGGAATAGGTCCAGACGCCGTTGATGCAGGCGATGCCGTAGGCGGTGATGGAGCGGTCGAAGAGGGCCGCCGCGTGGAGAGGGCTGGCGATCCACATGGGCCAGACCTGCGAGCCTTGGCCCAAGCCGGCATTCTGGCGACGGGCTCGCCCCATGAAGCTATGCCCGAAGCCTCGCGAGCTATTCACCGCGGCGTCATTGCTCAAGCCCGAGTCATGGGCCAGCGGATGGAGTCCTCGCGAGGCCCGTTGGCCGTTGAGCCAGGCTCCGAAGCCATAGGGGTCGCCATAGGCAACGACGGGCGCCGGCTGGGCCTGGGGCGCGGCGACGGCCACCGGGGTTGCGGGCGGTTGCGGGGCCGGGCTGGCGGTCTGGGGCGAGGCGTAGACGCGGACGACCTGGCCATGCTCGATGATGTCTCCGGGCTTGAGTTCGCGGAAGACGGGCTTGTCGGCGAGGGCCACGGCGCCGAGGGAAAGGGAGAGGACGCAGGCGACGGCGAGGATGAGTCGTGTCATTTTGTTCTCTGATTGGGATGGTTCGGGTCAGTTCACTTCAAGCAAGGCGTCGGACCGTCGGACTCTCGCGGAGGGTCTCCATGCCTCGCGAATCGGCCTTGTGGGCGTTCTGGCGGGTCACCCCGAGGGCTCGGGCGATCTCGCAAAAGTTCATGTCCTCGGCGAACCGGAGGCGGAATACCCTGGCCTGCTTCTTCGTGATGAGGGAGAGGATGCCTTCGAAATCCACGGTCTCTTCGGGGAGCCTGGCGGGCACCGAGAGCGACGTCTCGTCTCCGGAGATGTCGGACCATTCCAGCGACCATGCTTTCTCGCCGGGATATCGCTTGGGATTGCCGAGCGTCCGATTTGCGTTCTTGATCTCCTTCGAGGCGTATTCCAGGAGCATCCCGATGAAGAGATAGCCTCGGTCATGCTCGGGATAATAGTCCGGGTCGAAGTCGCGAGCGGCCTTGATGAGCCCGTCGATGGCCGCATCGCGATAGGCGTCGGCCCTTCGTGGCCAGTTGCGAGAATGGAATCGCGAGATGGCCACGGCGTTCGGGAAGTAAGCGGCCGCGAGCTGCCGCTGGGCCTCGGTGAGCGGCGGGAATTCTGTGCGTCGGGCTCGCTTCGCGGCCACCATGGCGCCCTCGTCTCACTTGTTGACGAAGCGGATCATCGCCGGCCACGCGATCACGTCGGCGGCCGATCCGGGGGCGAGCCTGCCCTTGAGGTGGCTGGAATCGTCCACATAGAAGACGACCGGGTAGGACCCATTGGCCTCGGCCCCGAACTCGACGACCGTTGCCACGCTGGCGGGGACGGCCGACCAATCGACGTCCTGGGCCTTGAGTCCCGCCTGGATGATCGGGTCGTTCAGCCAGTCGGGCTTGCGATTCGGGTTGTAGACCAGCGTGGCCTTCAGGTGGGCCGGGGGCGAGGTCGGCGCCGCCGATGGGGCCGGTGGCGGCCCGGGGGTCACGCCGGCCGTCAATGTGGCGAGGGACCTCTCGATCGCCGCGAGCCTCAAGTCGATCGCGGAGACGACGGTCGGATCGATGAGGGCCGGGGGCTGGGACGACGGCGCGACGACGGGGGGTGCCGCCGCGAGCCTCTCCAGGTTGGCCTCGACGGCGGCGAGCCGGGAGTCGATCGCGAGCGCGTCCTTCGTCGCCGAGGCTTGCGGAGTCGGAGTCGGAGTCGGAGTCGGCGGGCGGAGGATGACGGGCCCGGCCTTGGGGACGGCGGGCGTCACGGGGAGCGCCGGGGTGTCGGTCTTCTGGCCGAGCAGGATGGTCGCGAGTGCAACCGCGAGGATCGTGTTCAAGTTCTTGCCTCTCACCGGGGTGGATCGAGGAGAATCCCCCGCGCCCGGTGAGACGCGAGGGGTTGTCTCGAGATCGGCCTCGGGCTCGATTCAGTGGTGGGCCTGCGCGGGGGGCACCACGGCGGGGGCGCTTCCCACTGGGATCAATCCGGCGTCGAGCGGGGCGGTGACGACCAGGGTTGGGTTCGCCGGGTCGGTCATGTCGACCTCGTAATCGAGGCCGTTGAAGACGATGGGCGGCAGCACGGCGAGCGTCTTATCGGTCTTGTACTTCTCGGCCGCAGCCCCTCCGTCTTTCAGGGTCCTGGACACGAGGCCGGCGAAATCGGCCGAGAGGGTCGCATCGCCGATCGCGTCGATCTGGGGCTGGAGCAGGAGGAGGTACGCGTGGTTGTTGAGCAGGTCGGTCAGCACGACCGGGACGAGCGTGAAGGGCGGATCGGAGGCATCGCCGGCCTTGGGCTTGTGCGGGCCCGACGATGACGCCGGGGTCGGGAACCACTGGGAGATCAGGGCGATCGCGGCCTGGAAGAAGGCGACGATCTGGGCCAGGCTGAGGGTCGACTTGGTCGCGTTGGACATGGTCCATCCTTTCGGGATGAATGCCACCTTGAAGGCGGCGAGGAAGGCCAGGACGGGCGACTGGACGACGATCCAGTCCGCCGGGATGCTCGCGGTCATCGCCGTCTGGTCGTAAACCAGGGACGTGGAAGAGGCCGGCGCCGGGGGAATCGGGACGGGGACCGGGACAGGTGCGGGAGTCGGCGGAGGAGTCGGCGCCGGTGTCGGTGTCGGCGCGGGCGGGATCGGGATCGGCAGGACGTTGCCCGTGAGGGCCTGGTACGCCGCGGCGAGGGCCGGGAGGTTGATCCCGGCGAGGAACTGCGCGGTGCCCAGGTGCTCGGGCCAGATGACGACCCAGCACTCGTCGACCTGATTCTGCCAGAAGGCATCGGTCATCGAGGTCTCGTCGGCCCAGGTGATGAACTTGGCATCACCCTTCAAGGCCGGGCGGGTCGAGGTCGTCGCACCATAGCCCCCGCCGAGCACGCTGTGACCGCCCTCGACCGGGGAGGTGGGGACGAAATCCCAGGGCTTGCCGTCCTCGAATTCCTGCTGGTTGGCGTCGGTGACATTGCAGCCGATCCAGACGCCTCCGAAGATCGCCATCGCGGCCTTGACGTCGTCGAGGCTCTTGAAGTTGACCTTGGCGAAGGCCAGGGCCTTCACGCCATCGGGGCCGCCGGTCTTGACCAGGTATTCGAGCAGGGTCTGGATGTCCATCCCCTGGTCGTACAGGCTCCCGGGGCCGTTGGTGCTCGCCGAGCCGTTGGGGTCGAAGCCGGGATTCTGCGTCTTGTAGATCGCCCAGACCTGATCGATGCTCGGGTAGTAACCGGCCGAGGTGAGGGCCATCGTGACGAGCCGGCGGAAGTTGGCCCATGTCACGGCAACGCAATTCCCGGCGGCATCGTTGCCGAGCATCGCCCAGCCGGGCATGCCGAGCAGGTAATCCGCCGACGCGGGATGGGCCGGCGTGACGGCCGAGAGGATCGAGCGGAAGTGGATCGCGGGCGCGTTCTTCGGGGGACGCTTGCCGGTCTTTCGGGCGGGATGGGCCATCGGGTCCTCGATCGATCAGAGTTGGGGTTTGTCGGAGGCCACGACATTGACCTCGGTCGGGACTTCGACGGTGGCGGACGCCCGTCCGGTCGGGTCGTCCTTGGGGTGCATGGCCTCGCCGTGGGACTGCCTGCGCATGATGTCGCCGAGGGCGGTCAGCGCCATGGTGGCGACGGCCGCGAGCATCGGGTCTGAGAAGATCGCCGGGACGTGGGCGAGGAGCGAGGCGAGGAGCGCCTGGATGATGGCGAAGAAGGCGCCGGTCACCACGCTGGAACCGACGGCCGTCATGATGGACCTGTGGAACTCCTCGACGTTGATGACGCCCTTAAGCGAGCCGTGGGCCGGCCCGAGGAACTTCTTGATCGCTTCGAGCATGGGCCACCTTCACGGCTTGGGGCTGAGGCCGGATTCGGGGTTGCCCGGCAACTCCGGGAACGACCGGATGCCGGAGTCGGAGTCGGAGATGATCGGCTCGACGTGGGCGGCATTGACGGGAAGGTCTGTGCCGGTCCGCTGTGCGATCGCGCCGATGTTCTCGCTGTTGGCGTTGATCGCGGAGGCGTGCGTCTTGTCGGTTTGACCGAGCTGGCCTTCCAGCCGAGCCACCTTGATGTTGGACTCGATCAGTTGGACCTGGACCTCGGCGAACTTGGCGTTGAAGCGGTTCGCGTCGTCGTGCCGCTTCTTGCGGTTGGCTTCCAGTTCCGCGCGAACCTCGGCGAGTTGCCTCCCCTGGCTCCGGGCGTCCATGATGACCTTGAAATACTGGAAGCCCGCCATGAGCAGGCCCGCGATCGACGCGATGAGACCTGCGGCCCCGACCCCCGTTGTGGGGGTGGCCTGCGCCACGACTCCCCCGACCGTCGCGATGATCGCCCCGATGGGCGCCGTCGGGAAGATGTTCGCTCCCTCGTGTGGCATGCTCACGCCTCCACCCCGATCCCGGGATCGGGGCAGGAATGGACAAGTTTGCCGGGTTCGGGGATACTGCCGGTCGTCATGCTCGGCCCTCGTTCAGGCGGGGGTCGGTGTGGCTACGTCGCGGAGGAGAGTGCGGCGGCCGGGAGTTGCGATCCCGGCCGTCGCGGTTGATTCGCCGGTCAGGAAGGCTCGGGCGTCGCGCCCGGGAAGTCCTCGCACTGGAGCAGGATGTCCTCGACGCGCTCGCCGAGCTCCTCCTGGCCGCACTTGCGGATGTGCATGGCCACGACGTGGAGGATGCGGCGGTTCAACTCGGCGGTCGGGAACTGGTGGGAAAGGAGCGCCGAGAGCTTGCGGTCGGTCTCGGCGGTGATCTCCTCGGTCTCCTGGAACGTGACTCGCTTGACGGCGCTCAAGAGGCCACCCCTTCCTCTCCCTCGAAGCGTTCGAGGGTGATCCGGGAGTTGACGGGCATCGAGGCGAGAAACTCGATCAAGGGGTCTTGGGCCTTGATCAGGGATACGCCATGCTGGGCAAGGATCGTCGGTCCGGGAGTGAATTCGAGGTCTTCAAGGATATAGATCGGCGCCGAGATCCTCGACTCAACGGCGTCGAATTGATTCCCCTTGAAGGGACCTTCCAACGCCTCGCTCCAGTATTCGCCCCTAATCGCATCGCGAAGCACCCTGATATGGAAATCGCGATTGCTTTCGGCTCGGTACAGGTAAGTGAATCCGGTTCTGATATTCAACGTCGTTCTCCTCGCGGTTATCGGTGGATTCTGGCACGATTGGGGTTGACGGCAAAGGCAGCATTCGGAATTCCCGACGTCTGCACCCCTGAACATGACGGAGGAATCGTTCGTTGCGCTAGACCCGATGCATCCTTAGCATCTCGTCGTAGCGGTCCATAAGGAGCGAGTGGGATTCGGGGGAGAGTCGCTCCGTTCCGTTCTTCATGACGATCCGGCTCCGGCAATCGGTCCCATCTCGCTTCTCGATCACGCTGATATCCGAGACCTCGACTCCGATCGCGATGCGGGATGTATTCTGAAAGCGGAACATGCCGATCGGCTTGCCCATCTCACTGGCTCCCGACGAGGTAAAGGGCCGAGAGGAAGCCGAGGGCGAATCCCACGGCGCCTGCGGTCCCGGCGGCGAAGGCGAAGGTGACGAGCTTCACGGCTCGATTTCTCCGGTGTCCTCGATGAAGCGGACCTCCTCGTTCCGGGCCATCGTGATCTCGGCGTCGGGCAACACGGCGCCGATCCTGGCCAGTTCGTCGAGGATGATGACGGTCTCCTCGGCGGTGTAGGCCGAGCAGAATTTGAGGAGGTTGGTTTGCAGCGTCGATCGGAGCGTGATGGCCACGATGATCCGATGGCCGGTCATCGTGGCGGACACCCATCGCTCATTCGGGTCGACCTGGTGCCAGCGGCCGATGCCCTCCATGACGGCGGGGATCGAGGCCACGGATCGCTTGGCCTCGACGAAGCCGGCCGGCGCGAAGTCCGCTTTCCCGGGCACGGCCTTCGCTTGCGGTACGGGCAGCCTCTTTCGGAGCGACTCATTCTCGAACTTGGCTTGTGCGGCCTGGCGTCTCCAGTGCTCGGAGGTGGTTTTGCATCTGTCCAGGTCGAGCTTCGCGGCCTCCCGTTCGCGGGCGGCGCGCTTGATCAGCGTATCGCGAAAGACCTGCGAGTCCTTGCAAAGCGCCTTCCAGTGGTCGACCGCTCGCTTCCATTCGACCGTCAGTGAATCCAGATCCTCGGCCGAAATTTCGACCTTTTCGGTCGAGGCCGAAGACCGCGAGGATTCGGGTGAGGCCGATCTCGGGCCAATCAGGACGTCCAACCCCTCGGCGAATTCCCTCTCCGTTAACGGGCTGGCGAATAGGGCATCGCCGAGGCTCTCGGGCCGATTCGGCTTGGACGGGTGCTTGGTTGCGGCAAGATATTCCGTCGCCTTCAGATTCGACCGGGGGAACCAGCGGGCGCCAATGATCGCGTTGCTGTCGAAGCTAACCCGATAACTGTCGTCTCGCTCGTCACGCGCCACGACTCGGCCAATCTCGTCCATGAAGATCCCGTCAATGACACGGACCTTCGCTTTGGCGGGGAGCGATCCGGGGTCGTGCCTGATCGTCGGCCAGAAGTGGGGCGCCTCCGGGTCGACCTCTTCCTCTTCGCCGATCAACTCACAGACCAGGAAATGCCCTTCGGGCCAGGAATTCCCGTCGAAACGGACGAGGCGAAGAATATCGTCATTGGCGACGCCGATGACTTCGCCCCGGCGATCGTACTCCTCGCCGCCCAAAGATCGCGAGCGGATGCGGACACGGGACCCCACGGGAAACCTGATGCGCTCGGGCTTGAGGCTCGACGTGTTCGCCTGGCCGTCGTGGTCGGCGAGGAGTCCGAGGTATTCTTTTTCGGTGATCCATCGGCCATCCTTCAGGCGAACACTGGCGACGGCCGCGCCCGATAGAGATCGACCAAGCTGGCTCTCCAGGAAGGTCAGGCTGGCGGACCCCGCCTTGTGCGTCCTGGCGGTCCAGTGATACGGAGCCGAGAGCTTCGTGCGGCCCCTCGCGGAGAGGTAGACCGTCTCGCCGTGATAGAACGAGGCCGGATCGATCACTATGGCTTCGTCGTTCGGCTCCCAGTTGATGTCGCTCACTTTGCCTCCGATGTCTTGCCGCTGGCCATGTTGATGAAGCCGAGGAGGTGGCCATTGCGATGCCCCCGGATTCGCCGCTGGCAGGCCGGGCACTGGACCCAGACCGAGCCCGCTGGACGCCTCACGATCTCGAACACCACCTCGCCGCAGCCGGGCTCCTCGCACGGGGCCATCGTCTCGCGCACGAGGGTGTTGCCGCCGGGCAGGAGGATGTCGTCCTCGGCGAAGACTTCGACCTCGGCAATCATCTCGGGTCGCCTCCGATCTCGAAGGCCAGCCAGACGAAGAACGCCAGCACGCCGAAGCAGATGAGCAACTGGATGGCCGAGGCGAAGGGCGATGGCGGGTCCGGCGGATCGGCCGGTTCGAAGTCGTCGTTCATGACGATTCGCCTTTCAGGTAGATGCGGACCGACCCACGGCTCCGATTGTGCTCGTGCCAGACGTTCGCGGACTCCCGGAACGCGAGAGGCACTTCGACCTCGACGAGCAAGCCGAAGTCGTCGCGACGGGGGTTGACGTTGGCCTCGAAGCCTACGAGTTTAAGGTCCGCGCGGATCGACTCGGCGGCCCTGGCGGCGATGAGTTCGGCGTCCGAGGGGCCGGACCTGGGGTTGTTGCCGTTGTTGGGCATGACGACGATCTCGGTTGTGCCTTGCGTAAGATCAACCTTGATGTCTTCGGCTTGATGGGGGCGTGGACTCTTCGAAATGTTCAAGGGGATGGCGGATTTCGCCGAAGGGCTTCGAAACGACCGGGGCCAGCCCTTTCGAGCTGGCCCCGGCGTGCGTGCTGGCGTCCCGGAACTGACGGGCGGAACGGGACTGGACGCGATCGTGTGGCGCCTCCCCACCTGAGACCGTTTCCCGCCATCCCTTGCCCGGATTCATACCGAAAGGATGGGCTCGGCAATACGGCCAATCGTCGGGAGAGGCTGATTTGGTAGTTTGCCGGGTCGCGTCGATTTCCGCGCCTAGGACGCTCGATCGACTTGTTTTCTGGGCTCCCGGCGAGCCACGTCGCGAGGGTTTTTAGTGAGCTTGGAAGTACCGGCATGCCGAGTCGAACGGCCTGCATTCGGCTCATGATTTCCGGATGTCACCCACTGAAGATGCCGGCTGGGCTTGTTGGGGCTCTGCTGGCCAGCTACCCCCTCATCCCAGGGTGCCTAGCGGGACTCGAACCCGCACCAGCGGCTCCACAAGCCGCCGCTCTACCGTTGAGCTATAGACACAGTGTCGGTCCCAGGGGTTGCACCTGGCGTCCCAGGCTTATGAGGCCCGGGTGATCGCTGGCCCGACCGGCATTTATGGGGACCGCTCTACCGTTGGCGTAAGGGGCCGGAGCCCCTGCGGGAGTCGAACCCGCAACACTCCCCTCAATCTGATATTATCGCGCTTCGAAGCTTTGTCAAGTCGCTGGCGGCTTCGCGGCGTCCGACTTCCCCTCTTCGTCGCACAGGGCCCTGATGACCGCAACGTCGGAGACCGAGAGTTCGCCGGGGCCTGCCCCGTGCGACCCATCGCACAGCGCCAGGGACAAGGCGAGCCGGATGGAGCCCTCCCGGTCGGTGAGCTGGCCGGTCCTGACGAGGCGTCGGATTTCTTCCGGACCGCCGCGTTGCCCGGGAATTCCCTCCCTCCTGAGAAATTCGGCCTTCAGGGCGTCGGTCCTGGCTGCGTGAAGCGCGGCCATCGCCTCGCGAGCCTCGGAGCCGCTGGCCTCGGCGTTTCGAATGCCGGCCTCAAGGCCGGAAGTGAAGGGTTCACCAGGATCGTCGATGATGATGAAGTCGGCGGAGTGGCCTTGGATCAGGCTGCTGAGATTCCCGAAGGTGATTCCAGGCCAATTCGAATAGCCCGGTATCCGGGCGAAGGGTCGCCGATGCCTCTGCTCGATCTCGGCCTTCCATTCGAGATCATTCTTCGAGAGAGCCCCGGCGAATTCGAACTGCCGGTTCTTGGCCAATCCGGCTTTCAGGTGATTCAACGCCGCGCCGAAGCTATCGAAACCCTCTCGCTTGAGATATTCGAGGGCCCGCACGAGGGCTGCCTCGCCGGGCTCGCCGTTCTCTTCGAGATGGTCGCCGATGATCCGGAGCGGGATCTCATCGTCGGACCTTCCTTCCTCATGGCTCATGGTCGCCTCATGTGTCCGAGAGGTAAAAGGCCCCCGGCGCGATCGCCGGCGGCGGGTCGCCCGCGTAGAACGTCCGGCAAAGGCCGGGGATCTCCATCATCGCCAAGACGTTGCCGCCGGCCGGCGCGTCGGCGACGAAGACGCACCAGATCGACGGCCACATCTCCAGCGGCGACGGGAACACGATGGGCTTGATGTTGCACTTGGCGCCGTTGGCGGCGGCCGTGAAGTGGGCGAGGTCGTTGGGGACGACGGCGCGGGCGTAGGACTTGCCGGGCGGCTCGGAGACGACGCCGAGGCGGTTGGCCCTGGTCCCGGAGAGGCCGAGGTAGAGGATCGGCGGGGGCACGAGCGGCGATCCGCCGAAGAAGCAATCGAGCTTGCGGTCGTTGGCCAGGTCGGTGAGGGCGCCGATCATGTCTCGGGCTCCGGGGTCGGTTTCGGCCCCGGGCCGTGAGACCCCGAGAAGCCGGGCGACCTGGCTTGGCCGGTGCCGTCCAGGCGGTATTCGCGCACCCGCTTGACCCTCTCTTCCAGGCACCAATCACAGATCACCACGACGAAGAGCGAGCAGTCGGGACCGTCATGGACCGTGCTTCCCCAGTTTCCGGTGGACTCCCAGTAGGTCCCACGGTCAATCGGGACGCGAGGGCCGGGCGTGAAGCCGGGCTCTGGTTCGAGCTGCCGGTTGCAGACGATGCAGCGGAAATGGGGGTCGATCATCGATTCTCCTCGGGATTGCGATGGTCGGTCAGCGACAGGAATCGCGATCGGTGGGGCGATGCCCGCAAGATGTTCGACGGCGGAAGCGGCAATGGCATCCAGTGCGTCACATTCAGGGATTGATTGTCGTCGCTGAACCAATCGGGCTCTCCATCGCGATTCGCCCAGACGCCTATGAGGCAGGAGCCTATCAGGCTGCCATTATCGCCCCTGAATCCATCCCAGACCAAAACCTTGACGCCCCTCTCGGGCATCCCGTCCTCCACGGCGATCCAGCCCGGATCGCGGCGGTTCCAACCCGCCTCGATCTCGGTGTCCGTCCGGGCAAATGGGCCACGGGTCTGGCAATCGGAGCAATTCATGTGTCCGCCGACGCTGTTGCCGTCGCGGTAGAGCATGTCCGACCCGCAAAATGGGCACGGCTTCAACGATTCATTGCTCACGATTGATCCTTTTCCTGTCCGTTTAACTCGGTCCTCTCGGCAGCGAACGCCCTCGCGTCGGCTTCCGTCCATCCGCCCGCCCCCAGCATTTCGGCCTCCACATGGGGCTGGAACACTTCCTTGGCCCGGAAATTCTCCAGCCACCTCGTCGCGACCACCATCCGGACCAGCCTCGCACTTCCCCGATGCCGGCCGAGTGCTTCCATCCGCCCGCCACCGTCGCCCCACCTCGGGCGGAAGAGGTAGAGCTTGGCGCCGGGGACGAAGTTCTTGAGGCCGAGGGCGAGTTTTCCGGACTGGCCTTCGGGGTGAGGGGTTCTGGTCACGTTGGCGACGACGCACCAGGCGGAAGGAGTTGGCCGGTCGCTCATATTCATCCCTTCAAAAAGAATGTTTGACCATCAATGCCAGTCGCCTGTAAATGCCCGGCTTGACCTCGATCGTCCGCCAGACGAGCCACCTCGGATCGATCGAGAATTTTGGCTTCTGGACGACAATCCTCATTGTATAAGGGTCAAAATGTTCGTATGCGAGGAACCCGAGGACTTGGCCCAGGAATGCGAAATGACCTTTCCTGGCCATCTCCGCCAGGTCGGATTCGCCGGACTCTTCGAGCATGTCCGACAGGGGATAGCCGGCGGAAGGGTCTTTCCTGGCCGAGGACAGGATATTCAGGAAATCCTGATTCTGGAATATGCTCATGGCTTGCCTCGGCGGTGTCGGGGTTTGGCCTTCGGTCGCGACGGGTCGAGGCGAGGCTTGGATATTCGGACCGGGATCGGCGGGACGACCCCCGGGGACATCGGCGGGTCGATTGGTTCGCTCATCGCTTCGACTTCCTCTCCCATGCCTTCATCTCGGCCTTCGCCTCTCGCTTCGCCCGGCGGAACCGATTGTCGCCGAAGAACGACGCGATGGTCTTGTGGCGAAAACGCTCCCCGTCGACCCACCGATGGACGAGCGAAACCTGGAACGCCCGGACGGCAAGGAACATCTCGCCGCCCTTGTACTGGCCCGCCAGTATCCACCCCTTCTGCTCCACGCTCCGATACCACGACTGGGGCCGCTCGCGATCCGCCATCGGTTCCGACTCCACGAGATATCATGATCCACCCCCAGTTTATCGTCCAGCCCGATACCGCGACTCTTCGAATTCCGCCGGACCACTCTATATAGGAACGCGCCCCCGGGCACGCACACACCCGGCTAGCCGCGCGAATGACGCGGGCGCGACATTCGCGCGCGCATCTTGTCTTTGGCGTTTCAAAACCAACCCCCGGCCGCAAAGGGTTTCGGCCCGCGATGGCGTGGACGCCGATCGCGCCCACGAGGGGCTCTCTCGCCGCCAGTGAGCATCCTTGGCCCGGGAACCGATTTTTGAGGTCCGGCTACGGGAGAGGGTGCCGAGCCACCACGGGCTTATATTGGGCGCGGCGGTAACGCTTCCACGAGCGATCCCGCCAATCGCTCCGGTCCAGGTCGATCGAGATCATCCGGAGCAGGTTCCTCCTGCGCCGTCCCCAGCCGTCCACGTCGGCCCTTCGCTCCTGGGTCGAGCATCGCCTGTTGCGATAGATTCCGCTCATCGTCTCATCCTCATCGTGGCCAAAGGCTCGGGAATGGATTTTAGCATCCGGCCGGTAGAGAGGGTGCCGCACCCCTCCCGAGGCCACCCCCGACCGTCGAAGGCGGGGGGGGTAGTGCGCGGGCCGGAGGGTCCTGGCCCTCCTCGACTGCCGGTTTGGCAGGGTGGAATAAGGGTTTTTCGTCCGTTACACTCACTTGACCGAACGGTCGATGATGTGTAGTATGCCTTCGTGCCACCACAAGCCCCACGTTCGAGCAGGAGCGATCATCATGGGATGCGAGCGATTCATCGGTCTCGTGCGAGTGAGCACCCCGGGCCAGGGGAAGTCGAAGCTCGGCCTGGAGTCGGGCCTGGCCGAACTGCATCGGTACGTCGAGTCGGTCGGCGGTGAATTGGTTCAGGTGCTGGAGGAGGTTGACAGCGGCAGCATTTCCACCCTCTCCGAGCGTCCCACCCTACAGAAGGCCATCACCCTATGCCTTCGCCGCAAGTGCTGCCTGCTAGTCCCCAGGGTGGACAGGCTCGGGCGCAGCATGGCCGTGCTCACCGACATCAAGCGGTCTGGCGTGGCCATCCGCATCGCCGATCAGCCCAACGCGCCGGAGGAGATCATTGACATCCTGATGGCCCTGTCCGCCTCGACCGCGCGCAAGATCAGTGAGACCACCCGGAACGCGGCCCGCGCCTACAAGGACGGCAAGCGGGTGAGTAAGGCCAACACGATCCGGCTCACGGCCATCTACGGCTCGGTCGAGGCCGCGCCGCAGTGGGAGATTGACGCGGTTGCCGGGAAGCAGGGCGCGGCCTTGCTGGGTTGCCGGCTGACTCCCGAGGCCCGGTCCAACGGCGGCGCGAAGGCAGCGGCGAAGTCGGTCGACCGCGCCCTCGCCGTCTATGCGGATCTGATCCCCGAGATGAAAGCCTGGAAGGACTCGGGCCTCTCCCTCCAGGCCATCGCGGATCGCTTGAACGAGCGTGGCGAGCGGACCCGGAACGATGCGATGTGGTCCACCGTCCAGGTGCTGCGGACCCTACGCCGAGCCGAGAAGGTCAAGCCCAGGCCATGACCCCTTCGCCTACCCCCTCCCCCCTTCCGCTTC